>Ga0208789_1000200_pt1 | contig 75138 bp, 73 predicted proteins | sample Methanotroph_Enr_FD_187368 | JGI IMG/M metagenome (GOLD analysis project Ga0208789, IMG submission 187368) | Enriched soil microbial communities from Old Woman Creek wetland in Ohio, USA - Methanotroph_Enrichment_5 (SPAdes) (version 2) | ecosystem: Environmental > Terrestrial > Soil > Wetlands... | reverse complement strand
TTCATTCTGTTTGATACCTATTTTTAGGGCAAACGGACATGAAAAACGTGGTTTTGAATGGTTAACTTTCAGTTTGAAACTGAAATGTTTCTATTCTAAAGTGGGTGGGTATGCTCCGGAATATGTACAAATCAAAAAACAAGATTTTTTTCATGCGAGTAAAATTTAAAATCAGACAATTATTTAAATTCAAGTCATTCAACAGCGAATGAATTGTTCGTTAAGTCGGTTTTGAGTGCCACAAATTGGTTTCGGCATCTAATTTTTCACATTTTAGCATTACAAAACCGCGGGAAGCCATCCGAAGTTCGGATTTAACCAAGCAGGTTTGTAAAAGGCCATCCGAACTTCGGATTTAACGTTGCAGATTTGTAATACTCCATCCGACGTTCGGAAACCTTCCCGCAGTTTTGCGACAACACATCCGGAAGTTCGGATACCATGTTTCAATTCTGCGGCAACTTATCCGGAAGTTTGGAGATCGTGTCGCAATTTTACGATACATAAAATTATATTCCGGACAAGCTGATCTGTTTCGCCTTAAAATTCGTTTACAGGTAAAAACAGATTTTAATCAATTAACATACCGGCAAATGTAAAAATAATTTTTCGAAGAAGAGTTAAGAAACAGCCTACTGTTAACGTTTTTAGAGAGTATTTTTAAACTGTTATATTTTAAGCAAATAAAAACTCCCTGATAGGCTAATGCTTATCAGGGAGTTTTTTTAATCAGACTTCAAAACCCAGTCGCTCCGCTCGTCCCCTTAAAAAGGGGACATCTGAGAACGCCTGAATTTTGGTACAATTAACCAGCGTATGTTAAACTGTCAGCATTGCAGATAATTGATTTCACTTTGCAATAACTTACGGGGTTGGATGATCTTCCCTTTTGGAAGTGAAACATTTCGATTTATCAGGAGGAAGTATCCGTCAGCTGACGGAGGAAGGGTTCCTTATTTTTATAAAAACGAAATAAGGCCCGAACATACATGAGAGAAAAGGGGTAAAAAATAAAAAAACTACAAGGTGTATTCCCTGTAGTCTTTCAATTATCGCTTATGGATCGTGTCATCTTACTTATAATTTACCTATGCTTTTATAATACAACATCTCAAGTTTATCTATAGTCGGCAATTTGAAAATTTTCAATTCCTTATCATTCGTATACGAATCACTCGTCGACAAATCCCTCAACAGATAGTTTTCTTCTGAAACCAAAGCCATTTGGTGTTCATCCCGATACTTTTCGAAAACAAAAGCCATGCTTTTATAATAGATTATTTTTATACCCACAATGCTCGGTGCCTTGAAAATCTTCAATTCTTTACCCAACCGCTCAATTGACTTTCGGGTGTGCAACAATATCCTTGATTCACCATACGTCTCGGGCTCCGTGGACGTCCAACTGTTTTTGTCAAAAATATAAGACACACTTTCTCTGTACATCTTTTTCAGATATTCAATACTCGGCTTCCTGAATATCCTTAATTCTTCTCTTTTACCCATCTTATTCACTTTTAATTTTAATACCTACTTACAATAGCTTCAACACAAAAAAACGAAAGATTGTTTTGCGCAAAATGTCTTTTTTAAGCCTGATAACAATCAATTGCATTTATTATTTTTCTGCATTAATCATGCCAGAGTATAAAGCTCAGGGAGTAAATTTAAACTATGCAGCCATATAATAAATTGACTGATAAACACAAGCCCTGAATATAACGATTCGGGGCTTGTGTTTATTGTTTTATCCGCTTCACATAATCGGTAGGGCTTTCATTGAAATATTCTTTAAAACACTTGGTAAAATAGGATGGAGACGAGAAACCGGTGTCGTAAGCAATTTCAGAAACCGACTTTTCGGTAGTAATTAAGAGTTGTTCTGACGCTTTAAGTCGGATTATGCGCACAAGTTCATTGGGAGCGTTGGGTACTATTATATGTAAATCTTGCTATTTGCTACATCAACCAAGCTAAAACCAGCCTACTGCTGATTAATCATTGATAGAAGCGAGTCCGGCAAAAGAGGCATAGCCCCATGTTGTGTGCATACAAATGCCGAAACTTCAACCGCTAACTTATGTGCATCATTTATACTTTTGCCGTTTAATAAAGCAGCCACAAAAGCGGCTGTAAACGAATCGCCCGCTCCCACCGTATCGGCCACAACTATGCCCGGTGTCTTTTTAAACGATGTTCCGGTGGGCGTAATTACATAACTTCCATTTGCTCCTCTGGTCAAAACGACCATGTTAAGCGAGTAATTCTCAAGCAGTTGCTTACAAACTTCTAACTCGGTTGCAGATTCCCATTCGAATAATTCAGCGACTGTAGCTAATTCCTCATCATTAATTTTCAGGATATTGCATCTGGATAATGACTCATCAATCAATTCCATAGAATAAAAATGCTGGCGCAGGTTTATATCAAAAATAATGAGTGCATCGGGCGAAACAAAATCCAGAAAAGCATTAATGGTCGCACGCGAAGCAGGATGACGCTGGGCCAGCGAACCAAAGCACACGGTTCTTGTTCTACGGGCCAATTGCTCCATTTCCTCCGTAAAGGGAATGTTATCCCAGGCTACATCTTCGCAGATTTCGTATTGAGGTGCCCCGTTTTCATCAATCTTGACCTTTACCGTTCCGGTTGGGAAAGGAGTCCGCTCAATCAGAAAATTGAGTTCCTTGTTTTTGAGGCTTTCAATAATTTCATCTCCTAAGTGGTCGTTGCCAATGGCACTAACGGCATATCCTTCGTATCCAAACTGCGACACATGATAAACAAAGTTTGCCGGAGCGCCACCCAGCACTTTACCATGTGGGAATACATCCCACAAAATTTCGCCCAAACCTACAATAACGTTTTCCATAGTATATTTTTGTGTATTTAGTAAGAACAGTTGCGACTTGTTCCTACGACTGCAATAATACAGAAAATTCTTAATATAGCAAACAAAATTTATTATGTGACGTACGGAAAACGAATAAATTCTAAGAGCTCTTGGGTAATGGAAGCTGGCAAAACAGGCATGGCGCCATGTTGGGTACATATATATGCCGAAACATCCTTTTTTCATAACAGTAATTTTTTTTAAAGATTATTTTTTAGTTGAAAATCACGAAGCAAAAATAGAGTAAACAAATACCAACAACTGTCAAATTTGTTGCATCATCGTGTAATTTTGATACAAACAGTAATTATTTTCAATCCAACTTCCTACAACAACTAAGACTAATCTACTGATATACAAACACAAAAAGAAGTTATCCAAACCAGACAACTCCTTTAACATATATTTTTCCAAAAATTCTATTGAAAAATAAATATCAAATCAATAAAAAATATCGTTACTGACATCCCAGCACTTTCCCGCTTCCGACGTATTTTACTTCCACCGGTGTGCCGGTAAAGCCCACAGCACCAAACTCCACCGTCACGCTGAGCAATACACTTACTTCGTTGGTCAGCATTGCCACTTGCGCTTGGGTCATTTGTACGGTAAGAGTATTGTTCTTCCAACACTGTATTGGCAGAATGCCAGTCACCATTGGTAACAGCCGAAGCACCATGCAATCCCTCCACGGCCGGCACATAATCTTTCAAATCAGCATTAAAAATCATATCGGAAGCTGTACCTAATACTAAACTCAGTATATATACTACTGAGTTAATTGGGAGTTAAAACCAGAAACGAAAATTGATAAAAAAGCCACGAGAATGAAATCATTTCCGTGGCTTCTTTATATTTAAGCAGTACCCGTTACCAAACTCTATTATTGTAACAATAGGTCTTTATTCACTTTTCGGCACCAGACTTCGTATTCTATCATGGTAACATCTCACAAAGATATCAGAATCCTTGCGCTGTATAAATACTGGCTCTGATTCTGGGATAATGACTTGTCTCCTGTCAGCCAACAAGCCTGGAATACCATTTTCTGAATCCGACTGAAAATCTGCATTCAACTTAGTACGCGCATTCATAATCCAGTTGAAAACGAAAGCCGGATCGTATGTCTTATATGTAATAAAGTCTACCCCCTCTACTCCCTGACCTTCGTACCAATTCTTCCGTAGAAGTATAGTTACTACACTAATTTTCTTATGTTTATTATATTCACCACCTATTAAATCCATCGGCATTTTTATAGAGACTTCCCAGTCTTTGGATTCAGGCGGAAGTATCCCCGCTACATCCAGCAATGCCATTCCAAAAGCAGAACAACCAGAACCTTCTTTTTCGTATCGTGGCCAGGTAGCCCCGTTATACAAATCGCAAGGAGCATAACCTGCAATAGATTTGGTCTGATATCCATCCACAAACTTCATCAAGCGTCGCACAGCCCCATCATTGATTTTAAACCGCATATAAGCAACTTTATTACGCTTGGCATAAAGAGCTAGACCTGATTTAATTTTAGATTCCGACTCAATTGTTCCCTGAATGGTAGCACCCATTGCACCAAATCCCAGTTTCTTCACAAATAACAACTCTGGTTTTTCAGTAACTACTTTACCACACATAGCTACATAATATGGCTTAGTCAATAAAGGTGACGAAATTCGTGCAATTGTGTGTCCAATTATGTAATGATTTTCCTGCCAAATAGCATTCAAATAGCATTTTGCAGTACTTATAAACAATGCAGAAGGATTTGACCAATCAATAGGTACAATGGAAGGAACAACAAAAATTGTCAGTTCATTGTCTTGATTATTATCCTGAACCTGTGATTGTGAGTAAAGTTCTGTTGTTTGTACCATAAATAATAAAAATAATAACACGCAATAAAGACTTGTAGTCTATCACAATAATGTAAAGGCCAAACTAAAATTAGCTCTGTAAAACTATACACTTTTTTACATTATGCAAAGTAAAAAAAGCAAAAAAGCAAAAAAAATATCAATTAGAAATTTTCGTGATCTCTCAGCCAGACATAAAAATTAAAACCGGTGCTTAATCCTGTGATTTTAAACAACATTTTGCATTGTCATTTCAATCTATTTTTGTATCTTTGCGCCCTATTTTGTAAAGTTATCATAATGTCTAACCTACTAATTTATTAGTAATTAAAAAAAAATTTCAGAAATGGAAGAAAATCAAAACATTGCGGAAGAAGTAATTCCAGCCGCAGTAGAATCAACAGTTGAAGAAACTGTAGTAGAAGCAACTCCAGCTGTAGAAGCTGTAGAAGTTATCGAAGAAGCACCAACCGCAAAAGTAAAAGTGAAAGCTGAGAAACCAGTACCAGCCGGAGATTTCGATTGGGACGCTTACGAAAAAGGAATCACTTTATCTGATTCAGCTAAAGAAGATTTAGAAAAAATTTACGACAACACTTTGAATGCTATCAAAGACAAAGAAGTTGTTGAAGGAACGGTTATTTTGATTAACAAACGTGAGGTAGTTGTAAACGTAGGCTACAAATCGGACGGCGTTGTGCCAATGAGCGAATTCCGCTACAATCCGGATTTGGCAGTAGGCGACAAAGTTGAAGTTTATATCGAAAGCCAGGAAGATAAAAAAGGACAATTAATTCTTTCTCATAAACAAGCTCGCGCAACCCGCTCATGGGATCGCGTTAACGCTGCTCTTGAATCTCAGGAAATCGTTAAAGGTTTTGTTAAGTGCCGCACCAAGGGTGGTATGATCGTTGATGTATTCGGAATCGAAGCATTCTTGCCAGGTTCACAAATCGACGTGAAACCAATCCGCGACTACGATGTATTTGTAAACAAAACAATGGAATTCAAAGTTATCAAAATCAACCACGAATTCAAAAACGTTGTTGTTTCACATAAAGCCCTTATCGAAGCTGAACTTGAATTACAGAAAAAAGAAATCATTGGTAAACTTCAAAAAGGACAAGTTCTTGAAGGAACCGTTAAAAATATCACTTCTTACGGTGTATTTATCGACCTTGGCGGCGTAGATGGTTTGATCCATATCACTGACCTTTCATGGGGACGTGTTTCGCATCCGGAAGAAATCGTTACGTTGGATCAAAAACTTAACGTGGTTATCCTTGACTTCGATGATGAGAAAAAACGTATTGCTCTCGGCTTGAAACAACTTTCTGCTCATCCTTGGGATGCTTTGAGCGCTGAACTTAAAGTTGGCGACAAAGTAAAAGGTAAAGTAGTGGTTATGGCTGACTACGGTGCATTTGTTGAAATTGCACAAGGTGTTGAAGGTTTGATCCACGTTTCAGAAATGAGCTGGTCACAACACTTACGCTCTGCACAAGATTTCTTGAAAGTAGGCGACGAAGTAGAAACTGTAATCCTTACGCTGGATCGCGACGAACGCAAAATGTCATTGGGTATCAAACAATTGAAATCTGATCCATGGGAAGCTATCGAAGCTCGCTACGCTGTAGGCAGCAAACACACTGCTAAAGTACGCAACTTCACTAACTTCGGCGTATTCGTTGAAATTGAAGAAGGAGTTGATGGCTTAATCCACATTTCTGATTTATCTTGGACTAAGAAAGTAAAACACCCATCTGAATTTACTCAAATCGGTGCAGAAATCGACGTTCAGGTATTGGAAATCGACAAAGCAAACCGTCGTTTGAGCTTAGGCCACAAACAACTGGAAGAAAATCCATGGGATGTATTGGAAACAATGTTCACCGTTGACAGCGTACACGAAGGTGTAATCGTTGAAATGCTGGACAAAGGTTCAGTAATCTCATTGCCTTACGGTGTTGAAGGTTTTGCAACTCCAAAACACTTGGTAAAAGAAGACGGATCACAAGCACAGGTTGATGAAAAATTATCTTTCAAGGTAATTGAATTCAACAAAGATGCAAAACGTATAATTCTTTCACACAGCCGCATTCACGAAGACGTTAAACGTGCAGAAAAAGGCGAATCTACAGCAACTGCCGTAGAAGCTCCTGCTAAAAAAGCTGCTCCAAAACGCGCTAAGAAAGAAGAAGCTCCTGTAGCTTCAGCAACTCCGGCTGCTGAAAAAACTACACTAGGCGACATTCAATCTTTGTCTGACTTGAAAGACAAAATGGATCAAGCTGCTGAAAAAGCTGCTAAAAAAGAAAAGAAAGCGAAAGCTGCACCTGCTGAAGAAGCTGCTGCTCCTGAAGCTGAAGTTGAAGCTGCTCCTGAAGCATAATCCAACTCTTTATCATAACTCAGAAATGGCTGTCCGGAAAATCCGGACAGCCATTTTTCTTTCTTAAACTTTTCCAAAGTTCAGAACTTTGGAAAAGTTGTAAACACAAAAAAACAGGCTAACCATTTCGGCTAGCCTGTTTTTGAATTTATTGTTACGATATTTTTTCTATTTCTTCTTGTAGGTCAATTTCATTTCCCTTTTTGTCGGAGAATTTGTATTGCAGAAAGCCCAGCTTCTGAGCTGCTACCACCTTACAACCCTTTCCGTATTTTCGTTTCCATTGCCACTTCATCGAGATTAAACCTTTAGAGATATAGGCATCTACGTAGGGGTGAACCTGCAATGTAAACTCTTTAATCATTAATTTATTTACGAGATAATCAATTTTACTTTCCAACTGGTCGGTAAATAAAATCGAAGGTTGCGTACGTCCTTTTCCGAAACAAGTCGGACAAGTTTCTTCAATATCAATATGAATCACCGGACGGACGCGTTGCCGCGTCAACTGCAATAATCCGAATTTACTCAAAGGCAAGATATTGTGCTTGGCTCTGTCATTGGCCATGTTTTCACGCATTCTGTCAAAAAGCTTCTGACGATTCTCAGTTTCGTGCATATCTATAAAATCTACCACGATAATACCTCCCATATCGCGCAAGCGAAGTTGACGGGCTATTTCGTCGGCAGCTGCCATATTCACATCAAGAGCGTTAGCTTCTTGTCCGTTCCCCGCTTTCGAGCGATTACCACTGTTAACGTCGATAACATGCAGGGCTTCGGTGTGTTCTATAATCAGGTATGCGCCATTTTTGAACGATACGGTTTTACCAAAGGCTGATTTAATTTGTTTGGTTATACCAAAGCTATCGTAAATCGGAGCTTCTTCCTGATATAGTTTTACAATATCCTTACGATCGGGAGCAATCAGCTCTACGTAGTCACGCACTTCGGTATACACCGCCGGATCGTTGATATGAATATGTTTAAAACTCGGGCTGAATAAATCTCTAATTATTCCTACCGTACGACCTAATTCTTCCAAAATAAGCGAAACTCCTTTAGTTTGTTGCGTTTTGGCGACAGCTTCTTCCCAGCGTTTTACCAAAATTTTCAACTCATTATCGAGTTCTGCTACTTTTTTTTCCTCTGCAACTGTTCTTACAATAACTCCAAATCCCTTGGGTTTAATGCTCTGAATCAATTGTTTAAGGCGTTGTCGTTCTTCTTCCGTTTTAATTTTCTGCGAAACCGACACTTTATCGGCAAATGGAATCAGAACTAAAAATCGCCCTGCAATAGAAATTTCCGCCGTCAATCGGGGACCTTTTGTTGAGATAGGCTCTTTGGTTACTTGTACCAAAATTTCCTGTCCCGGCTTTAAAATGTCGTTGATTGAACCGTTTTTTTCAATTTCCGGTTGAAGTTTGACTTTCTGAATAGCAGGCGTCTTTTTACGGTCGCTCAACGCCTGCGTTGTAAATTGTGTAAGGGTGTTGAAATTGAAACCTAAATCAAGATAATGTAGAAAAGCGTCTTTGTCGTAACCAACATCCACAAAGGCTGCATTTAGACCGGGCATTATTTTTTTTACCCTTCCCAAGTATATATTTCCCACGGCGAACTGTTCTTCACGTCCCTCCTGGTTAAGTTCTACAAGGCGTTTATCTTCGAGCAGCGCAATAGAAATTTCAGATGGTTTTACATCTACTACTAGTTCGCTATTCACTTTTTACTATTTTATTTGATTGGGTTGTTTTTTTACATATAAAAAAAACAAACTTAAAGCCAAGATGTTCGCTTATAAGTTTGTTTTCTTGGACTTTATAATTAAAGACCATTAAGACTTATTTCTTTTTATGTCTATTCTTTCTCAGTCTTTTTTTGCGCTTGTGAGTCGACATTTTATGTCGTTTTCTTTTTTTACCGCTTGGCATCTTATTTTGTATTAGTTAGTATGTGAAAAAATTTATTTTACTACGCTCACGAAAGTCTTTGCTGGTTTGAAAGAAGGAATGTTGTGAGCTGGAATGATAATCGTTGTATTTTTAGAGATATTACGAGCAGTTTTTTCAGCACGTTCTTTGATAACGAAGCTACCAAAACCTCTTAAATACACGTTTTCATTTTTAGAGAGTGAATCTTTTACAGTTTCCATAAAAGCCTCAACAGTAGTCAATACAGTCACTTTATCAATTCCTGTATTTTTAGCAATTTCGTTTACGATGTCTGCCTTAGTCATTTCAGTAATTATTTTATTTGTTAGTTAATAAATTTGTTTATTCCTTATTTTTCAAACGGACTGCAAATATATTGCTTTTATTCTGATTAAAAAACAATTGCGCTCATTTTTTTCTCTTAAAAGTTGATTTTCCTATTTTTCAACAGCTTTATCTGTCAACAAATTATCCATTTCCGGGATACTCAAATTTCGTCCTACAATCTTTCCTTTTTTATCTATCAATATTATGCACGGAATAGAATTAACTGCATAAATCCTAGAACCTTCACACCTCCAGCCTTTTAAGTCAGATACGTGTTTCCATGTCATTTTTTTTGAAGCAATAGTGTTCACCCAGGCCTGCCTGTCATCATCGAGAGAGACACCCAGAATCTCAAGTTTCGAACCTTTATATTTTGCATAAAAAGCCTTTAGTTCGGGCAAGGAATGCATACAAGGACCGCACCAGGAAGCCCAAAAATCGATCAAAACAAAGTCTGTTTTTCCTACCAAAGCAGACAAAGCTAGAGAATCACCGCTTAAAGACAGCATTTTTATTTCGGCAAACTGACTTCCAACAGCCACTTTCTTTTCCACTTCGATATCTGCAATTATCTCCCCGATACGCTTTACCTTTTTAGTTTCGGCATTCATCAACTGAATAATCGCCTCCTTCTCTCCAATTGACATTGCATAAAAGGAGTTGATAAATACGTGTGTACCAATAAGTGAATTTATATGTTCTGTTGCAAACTTTTTATCAGCAGCCAATTCTTCATCAGCAAGTTCCCTTTCATTTTGGTCAAAAGCCAATTTCTGCTCGCTGGTTTTTGCCGTATCGCTGTTTGCTTTATAAAATACCTCAGCTTTCTTATTAAAGGAATTCTTTTCATCCTGATATGCTTGCAACAAATTATTTTGCTCAGTTCCTTTTATTACCATAAAGCCTGTGGTATCAATATCGGCTGTCAACTTTCCGCTTTCAAGTACAAAAGCCTGGCGCACTTTATTGTCGGCCGGATAAACGTAAACCAGATATGCTATTTTTGCTGTATCAGCTATTCCTTTAAAAGTAAATTTACCATTTTCAATCATGGCACTGTCCAAAACAATCCATTCTCTGTTTATGCGTTCTTTTATAAATATTGTTGTACCATTCAGATTCTTGTCAGAAACTGTACCATCGATAATAAATTCCTTAGCGCCGCAAGAATACAAACAAAGCACTGTAAATAAGAGGACTAAAACTTTTTTCATAAATTTCTTTTGTTTAACCAATTCCGGGTTTGCGTGTTGAATCCAACACCTTACCTTTGTGTGCAAAGATGCAAATTATTCATTCAATGAGCAATACCATCAAAAAGGTATTTTTATACAATTTACAATACAATGACCCTCCCAACCGATATTTACCCCATTTCCAACACATTAATAGAATGGTACGAGCAAAATAAACGTGAACTACCTTGGCGCGACATCACAGATCCGTATAAAATATGGATTTCTGAAATCATTCTCCAGCAAACCCGCGTCAACCAGGGATTAAGTTATTACCTGAGATTTATCGAACGCTTTCCTACCGTCAGCCAACTTGCCCAGGCAGAAGAAGATGAAGTTTTGAAATACTGGCAGGGATTGGGGTATTATTCCCGGGCAAGAAATCTGTATAAAGCTGCAAAACAAGTTGTAACAAAATTCAACGGTGTTTTCCCTACCAATCACAAAGACGTACTTCAACTTGCCGGAATTGGAGACTACACTGCAGCTGCCATCTGTTCATTTGCTTATAATCAGGCTTATGCAGTAGTTGATGGAAATGTTTACCGGGTTTTATCGCGCCTTTTTGGAATTGCAACACCAATTGACAGCACTCCGGGGAAAAAGGAGTTTGCAGAGTTGGCTAAAAATTTACTATCTAAAAATGAACCGGCATCACACAATCAAGCCATCATGGAATTTGGAGCATTGCAATGCTCACCCTCTTCTCCCGATTGCCAGAACTGCCCGCTACAAAATTCGTGCAGGGCATATCAAACTAATCTAGTCTCAACACTTCCTGTAAAAGCACAAAAAACAAAAGTTACCAATCGTTTTTTCAACTATCTTTTCATTGAATTCCAGGGAAATACATTTCTTCAAAAGCGTACAGGGAAGGATGTCTGGCAGAATTTATATGAATTCCCGTTAATTGAATCGGAGAAACTTTTCACTTCAGCAGAACTTATCGAAAATGAATACTTCAAAACTTTATTTGCAAAAACAACAGAAGTTGACATTTATAAAATATCAAACCCGATGAAACATGTATTGAGTCACCGGGTGATATATGCGCAATTCATCACAATCAGGATTAATGAATTGAATGAAGATTTTGAAAAATTCACAAAGACACCAATAAACGGGATTGATAAGTTTGCTGTTTCCCGCTTAATGGAATTGTTTTTAGAAAAGCTGGCCTGAATTTTTATTTTGCACCATTGAAATGGGTTTTAACTAATTTCTCTACATCCTCATATTCTCTATAACCTAATTCAGATTTGTATTTTGTTTTACTTCCTATAAATACAACTGTTGGCATAGCTTGCACTTTAAAAAGTTGTGCCAGTTCTGGCTCTTGATCCACGTCAATTCTATAGATTACCAGTTTTCCTTTGTATTTATTCTGAATAGCCTGCAAATGCGGAGCCAACATTTTGCATGGGCGACACCATGTTGCATGGAAATCAAGTATAATTGGCAACTCACCCACACGTTTAAATGTTTTATCCTTATCAAAATTCCACACTTTTTGTTTAAAGCTCTGTGTAGTAAGATCAATAATCTCAACATTGTTTGATTTCTGAGCCATGGCCGTGGTGCTTACAATAACACAAAGCAGAAGCAGTTGAAGCGTTTTTTTCATTTTTACTTTTATTTTTAAGTTGATCTAATTATTTTGTTTTGTTTATTCTTTCAATCCTTACAGTTGCCTTTCTAATTTCTTTTTTAAGTTGGGCAACATCTTTTTTTACAATCCACAAATGATAAGTTTCAGTAATGGCTTTCTTATCGGCGTCAGACAAATAATATACAGTTGATTTTTTTCCGTGCAATGTTACTTTAATCCGCGCACCTGAGTTTTGAGCTATAAAACCAGTAACCCCTTTATCCTGTTCATTTTTCAATGTTAATGTTTCCCAATGCGAACCTCCGTCATTAAAACTATGATAAGCCGAATTGCTGACATCGAGCGTATCGGTATGAGCAAACATATCATTCACGGCCACTTCAATGGAAGTATGTTCAATTTTTCCGCCACAGTAATTACTTATGAGGTAAAGGTCTGCATTTTCGTCGACATAAGTTTTCATATACGTCCGGTTCGAATTGCTTTCAGTTTGCTGCGTTTTATAAACATAGTTGCCAAATTGCTGGTATTTTTCATCTTTCTCAAATCTGAAATTCTTCTGAATAGAATCAGCTTCATGTTGTTTTGAAGGTAAAATGCTGTCGCAATAAGCCAATGTGCGTGCACTTTCGCAACGAACAATCGTATCTTCGAACGCAGCTGCAATTTTTCGTTTATTTACTAACCGCGGATAAAGGGAGTGAATGCTGTCAATTTCAATTTTTGCAGCATTCAATGCATTTTCAGCAATTAATTGTTCTATATGCTTCAAACGGTTATCAGCATCTTTTTCTTGTGCAGCACGCGAGTTGCACGAACTGAGAATCAACAACAAAGCGATTACAACAGGAATTATTTTCTTCATTTACTTTTATTTATTTTCTAATCGAATTCAGCAGCCAGACTATCAGAACATTATACCGACAGAAAACTCCATGCTCCCCGGATACATTTGCAATAAAGAAGTATACCGCTCGGCGTCAGCATAAGCAGCACTGTTAGCGAGGTTTGTTAGTGAGTTTTTATACGATATCAGTCCGAACAAGTTTGTCTTTTTACCTAATGAATATTCAACTCCAGCGCCCAACAAAGAATTCAAGCGGGTTGGATTTGTCATAAGAGAAATGTCGGTATATACCGGTTTTGCATTTTTTGCAAGAGGTATGCGTTTTTCAGTTGAATTATTTATGAAACCGGCAGAAAACCCTCCCTGAATAAAATAAGCCATTTTATTATTCGTCTTTGTCTTGAGTTTTAAGGCAATCGGAATCTCTATTTCACTGTAATCCACCCGATAGTTATTTCTGAAAACAGTATTGTTCAACGATTCATTATCATAAACATAACCACCATACGAATTGTAATTTACACCTGAAACAAGAGAAAAATTTGGCAAGAGTTCATAACTCAACACCCCTCCTACTCCCAGTTTTAATGCAGCTCCGTCGGCCTGCATATCGGTGTTTACAACATTAATCCACGAAATGGCAGGGCTAACTTTCAATCCAAATGACATTTTTGACAAATCCAACGAACTTCGCTCATCTTCAAGATTTCCATAATCATCGTATGTTACTTGAGCGGTTGCATTTAAGCATAAAAAAAGCACCAACAAAATCAATAATTGTTTATACATATCCAGTGTTTATTTAATTGTTTGCAAATTTAATTGTTTTTTGTCAGATAAAAAGAATTTATGAGCGTGAGCTAAAATTGAACATACTCAAATAAAACTTTGTTTAGCTATCAATAATAATACCAGTTATTTTTTTAATTAAAACTAATAACGCAAAAAAACAGTTCTTAGTTTGTATTTTCAATTCAAGCTATAGCTATTTTTACATATTTTGTCTATCTTTGCTACAAATTTCGAAAAAAACATCTTATGCCAAAACCGTTAATTCAGCTTTTATTTGCTATTCTGTTAGCTTTTGAGTTAACTTCGTGCATAACAACCCGCCAAACAAATTACCTGCAAGAATCTAAGAATCTCAAAGACAATTACCAAGACAGCCTCTCCTACGAAGATTACAATTTAAAAGAAGGTGACAAATTATTTATTCAGGTTTATTCTACCGACAGCAAAACAAATGCATTGTTTAACGGTTCCGGAAATTCCGGCATGCAAATGTTATCCGGCTCCGGGTCAAGTGAAACCGTTGATTTATACACTTATTCCATTCTGGCAAATGGGAATATAGAGTTTCCGATTATAGGTGAAATTTATGTAAAAGGCAAAACCTTACGGGAGACAAAAAAAACCATTGAAAACGCAATAAGACCCCTCCTGATAATTAATTCAGTAGATGTTCGTATGGTTGGCAGGTCATTTAGCATTATTGGCGCAGGCAAATCCGGTCGGTTTTCATTCCCCAAAGAAAAAATAAATATTTTCCAGGCATTAGCAATTTCGGGCGATGTCGGTTTATACACGGACAGAAGCAAAATAAAAATTCTCAGACAAACTAAAAATGGTACTCAGATTAAAACTTTCGATATACGCGGTGCAGACATTATAAATTCGGAATTTTATTACCTGGAACCTGACGATGTGATTTTCTTGCAACCTATGAATGCCCAATTCTTTGGAGTGACAACCTTTTGGAGTGCTGTTTCAACTGTGATTACTACAGCTTCGTTCATTACCGGTGTTTATGCAATTATTGCGAAATAACAAAAATAAAAGACCCGGCAAAGAATCTTTCTTACAATAACAAATTTATGAAAAACAAAACCATAATATTCATCTTAATCATGATTACTGTTTCACTTACTTCGTGTTACAATTATCAGGATATGAGACTTTTGCAAGAAAGCCGGTTATTGCCTTCATATGAAAAAACGGAGTATAACGATTACAAAATCAGAGTGAACGATGAGTTGATTTATCGCCTTATTACATTGGATGAAACCATTTCAGGATTAATATCACCTCAAAACAGCTCATCTTCCCAGAGTCAGATTTCATATCGTGTTTATACCGATGGTACCATTGATTTACCATTCATTGATAGTATTAAGGTAGTGGGTCTTACGTTGAACGAAGCAACAAAAGTGATTGAAAAGCGTTTTAAAGAAATTATTCCTGATGCAGTTATTAAACTTGGCCTTTCAAACAAAACATTTACCGTTTTTGGCGATATTGGCACTGGAATTTTTCCTATTTACAAAGAAAAACTCACCATATTTCAGGCACTGGCAATGTCGGGCGATTTTAACGAAGAAAGCGACAGAAGGCATATCCGTATAATTCGTGAAACCGACAAAGGAACTCAGGTTATTGAGTTCGATGTACGTCCAAAAAGCATTATCGACTCCAAGTATTATTATGTCTATCCAAATGACATAATATACGTCAGACGTGAGTTTTCCAGTTTCTACAAAGTAAATAATTACAACTCATTATTGGGAGTTGTAACATTTTCATTGTCATTATTATTCAATGTTTTGATTTACACAAAAAAATAACTTATATAACTTCAATAGTTTAGCACCAACGCCCCGACAAAACATATGCAACAAAATTTTTACAACAATCAAAACATTGAAGATGAGGAATCCAGTTTCGACATCATGGAATGGGCATCCTACTTCCTGCATCATTGGTATTTGTTTGTAATTGGAATAATCTTATCGTTAGGGCTTGCATACCTCGAAAACAGGTCGTGGTTAGCATCTTCTCAAACTGCCGGTACAGTAATGATTGAAGAAAACCGTTCTGTTGGCAACAGTTCCCAGGCACTCATGCAAGGTTTCGGAATTCAATCCGGATACAAAAACGTAAGCAACCAGGTTATCATGCTCGGATCGTATGATCTTATAAGCAGGGTAGTCGACAGCATTCCGTTTTTGAAGGTTGATTATATTTCGAAAGGTAGTTTTAAAACCCGCAATCTATACAAAACATCCCCCATTATCATCCAGCCCGATTATGTTGCCCCCGAGGCTGATGGTTTGCTTTTTAAAATAAAGCTCAATACTAACGGCACATATACAATCACTGTTGATGATAATAAGTTATACAGCAATTTTAAAATCAATGGTCGATTTGGCCAGCCATTGCAACATAATCTGTTTTTTATTACAGTAAACAACGTCAACAGATCCATGGTAGATACGGAAATGTTTTTCCGGTTCAGAAACCATGAATCGCTGGTTTCTGACTTTAAATCCCGTTTAAACTTCGGTTTTTTGGGCGAAAGTTCGTCGGTACTTCAAGTTACGTTGATCAGTGAAACTCCTGAAAGGGACATCGATTTCATCAACAAGTTATGCGAAACCTTTTTAGCAAATAACTTAGAACGTAAAAATGATGCTGCCAATAAAACCATTAAATTTATAAATGAGCAATTAGGTCTTGTTTCTAAATCGTTGACTGAATCACAAGGGGAAATGACCAATTTCAGACAGACGAATAAAATTGTTGATGTCACTAGTCATACCAGTGAGTTATTAGGTAAATCATCCAAATTTGATGCGCAACAAGCCGAACTCAAACTGAAAGAGACCTATCTGGATTATTTGACAAAATACCTGAAAACAAATATGTCGGATGGTGAAATAATAGCACCAGGAAGTTTAGGAATTACTGACCCAATGTTAATGGCTGCCGTTCAGCAAATTAACGACTTATATTCACAGCGTTCGGAAGTTACTGAAAAGAACATTTATTATGCAAAATACACAAAGCAGATTGAAAATGCTAAACTTACAGTTTTGGAAGTTGTGAAAAATATGCGTGTATCTCTTGAAATTGAAAAAAATGACTTTGAAAGACGTCTTTCTGATGTTAACAAGGAAATTGAAGAACTTCCAAAGAAAGAACTGGAAATGATTTCCATTGAACGGAAGTATAAAATGGATGACAATTATTACACGTTTTTCCTTCAAAAACGTGCTGAGTCAGAAATTCTTAAAGCATCGAATACGCCTGACAATAATATTCTGGACAGAGCCCGCGTTATTTCCATTACGAATCAGGATAAAAAATCAAAAACTACACTTATGTTCTTACTGTTTGGATTGCTCATCCCAACAGTGATTGTGATTCTGATTGAGTTACTGAACCCTACCGTCCGCTCATCCAAAGATGTTGAAAAGGGCTCAAGCTTTCCTTTGATTGGAGGTGTTCGTCACACAAAGAGTACGGATCCATTATTGGTTTCCAAAAACCCACGCTCTGCGTTTACGGAAATGTTCCGTGTTATCCGTACGCGCATTGAATTCATTGTTCAGCGAAAAACCAATATTGTGATTTTGAACACATCCACTGAATCGGGGGATGGTAAAACATATTTCTCCATCAATTTGGCGGCTATTTATTCTATGGCCAGCAAAAAAACAATTCTGGTGGACATGGACATTCGAAAACCAAGTGTAAACCAACGATTTAACATCATACAGCCCAATGGAGTTACCAACTATCTCATTGGACAATGTACGCTTGATGAAGTAATTTTACGCATGCCAAAAGTTGATTACGATATTTTACCCGCAGGTTCAATACCTCCAAACCCGGGCGAGTTGATAAGATCTGACAAATTAGCCGAAATGTTTTTAGAATTGCGCAAACGATATGATTACGTTATTGTTGATTCGAGCCCGATTGGGATGGTTACGGATGCATACTCACTGGCACAACTATCTGATGTAAACTTATTTGTTGTCCGAAATGGAAAAACAAACAAATCATTTTATAAAAAGTTGAGTAGCCAGCTAAAGCTCGATAATATTCCTAATTTATACACCATTTTAAATGATGTTGTAGACGATGGAAGCAGATATTCAAAATACAAACTATATAAATATGCTTATCTGTTCGGATATAGCTATGGTTATACCACCAAACAGAAAAAGGGTCAGGCAGATAAGTATTTCCATTATTATGAAGATGATACCGAAATTTAATTTTAGAAGTATTCCTAATTTAATTATAAAAAAAAACAATTTAAAACAAACATAACATGAAAAAAGTAGCTCTCATTACCGGAATTACCGGGCAAGACGGTGCTTATTTAGCAGAACTGTTGCTTAAAAAAGGATACGTAGTTCACGGATTAAAACGCCGTTCGTCACTTTTCAATACCGAACGTATTGACCACCTTTACCAGGACCCACACGTGGATGACAGAAACCTGATCTTGCATTATGGTGACATGACTGATTCTATGAATCTTACCCGTATTATTCAGGAAACCCAACCTGATGAGATTTACAACCTGGCAGCAATGAGCCACGTAAAAGTTAGTTTCGACACTCCGGAATATACTGCTAATGCCGATGGTATTGGCACTTTACGTATTCTTGAAGCTGTCCGCTTACTCAATATGACTAAGAAAACCAGAATTTATCAGGCTTCTACTTCTGAGTTGTACGGGTTGGTTCAGGAAGTTCCACAAAAAGAAAGCACACCATTTTACCCACGTTCGCCTTATGCAGTGGCCAAAATGTATGCTTACTGGATTACAGTAAATTATCGTGAAGCTTACGGAATTCATGCAAGCAATGGAATTTTATTCAACCATGAATCCCCTTTACGCGGTGAAACTTTTGTAACCCGTAAAATTACCCGTGCTGCAGCCCGTATCGCCATGGGAATGCAAAGCAAGCTTTTCTTGGGTAATCTATCTTCGAAACGTGACTGGGGACATGCAAAAGACTATGTGCGTGCCATGTACCTGATTTTACAACAGGATGAACCGAGTGATTACGTGATTGCAACGGGAATCACAACCGAAGTACGTGAATTTGTGCGTATGTCTTTTGCCGAAATTGGTATCGTAATTGATTTTAAAGGTGAAGGTATTGATGAAAAAGGCTATATCGGCAGCATTGATGAGGCATTGTTCACTGAACAAGTTGGTGCTGAATTTTTAGAGGGCATTCGTTCAATCAAAGATTCAATTGTAGAAGTCGATGCCAACTATTTCCGCCCGACTGAAGTGGAATTGTTGATTGGTGATGCTACAAAATCACGGACTGTATTAGGCTGGATTCCTGAATATGATCTGAAAGCATTGGTAGAAGATATGATGCGCTCAGATGTGAAACTCATGAAAAAAGAAACTTACCTGAAAGAAGGTGGATTCAGAGTATTGAATTATTTTGAATAAATTCTTTTATAAAATAATCATGGATAAAAATTCTAAAATATACATTGCCGGTCACAACGGCATGGTTGGTTCGGCCATCAAGCGAAATCTTGAATCGAAAGGATTCACGAATTTTGTAACGCGTTCGCTTGAAGAACTTGATTTGCTTAACGAGGCTGCCGTTGCTGACTTTTTTGCAACGGAAAAACCGGAATATGTAGTGCTTGCCGCAGCTAAAGTAGGCGGTATTGTGGCTAATAACACCTACAGGGCCCAGTTTATTTACGAAAATCTGATGATTCAAAATCATGTGATTCATCAAAGTTACGTACATGGAGTAAAAAAGCTTTTATTTCTTGGGTCGTCATGCATTTACCCACGTATGGCCGAACAACCTATTCACGAAAGCAGCTTGCTGACAGGAGTGCTGGAAGATACGAACGAACCTTATGCGATTGCAAAAATTGCCGGTATAAAAATGTGTGAAGCCTATCATGCTCAGTATGGTTGCAATTTTATTTCCATTATGCCAACCAATTTATACGGACAAAACGATAACTACGATTTGGAAAAATCGCATGTATTGCCCGCTTTGATCCGTAAAATGTATTTGGGAAAATGCCTGATGGAGAATGATTGGACAAAGTTGCGTGCGGATTTAAACAAACGTCCAATTGAAGGCGTGAACGGTTCATTCAGTGATGATGTGATTCTTCAGGTCCTTAATAAATACGGTATTTCAACAGTAAATAACGAAGTGGCTATAACACTTTGGGGAACAGGATCGCCGATGCGAGAATTTTTACATGTCGACGACATGGCTGATTCGAGCGTATTCTTGCTAGTGAACTACGATGCACCTGACACGTTGCCATCGCATGTGAATGCCGGTTGTGGTGTGGATCAGACAATTAAGGAACTATCGGAAATGGTATGCAAAACAGTTGACTACCAGGGAAAAATAATTTGGGACAGTAGTAAACCGGATGGAACTCCACGTAAATTGCTCGATGTATCGAAACTCAACAGTTTGGGTTGGAAACCATCAATCACTTTGGAAGAAGGAATCCGCAGGGTAGTTTCGGTTTATCTGAATGAATAAATTCATTCAATTCTGTTTTTAATTCGTAAAATTTAGATCTAGTTTAATGAAAATAGCGATTGTAGGTACCGGATATGTCGGTTTGGTTTCAGGAACATGCTTTGCCGAAATGGGTGTGGATGTAACCTGTGTAGATATTGATGCAAATAAAATTGAGAACCTGAAAAATGGGATTATTCCCATTTACGAACCGGGGCTCGAAGATATGGTTTTACGCAATGTAAAAGCTGAGCGTTTGCATTTTACGACTAAACTGGCCGACGTACTAAACGACGTTCAGGTTGTTTTCAGTGCTGTAGGAACGCCACCGGATGCTGATGGTAGTGCCGATTTGAAATTTGTATTGGAAGTGGCCCGGACTATCGGACGGAACATGCAACAATATGTTTTGTTGGTGACCAAAAGCACCGTTCCGGTTGGTACAGCATCATTGGTCAGGCAGACTATTCAGGCTGAATTGGACAAACGTAATGTTTCCATTGAATTTGACGTGGCATCCAATCCTGAATTTCTGAAAGAAGGCGATGCCATCAAGGATTTCATGAGTCCGGATCGCGTGGTTGTAGGCGTAGAAAGCGAAAAAGCCAAAGAACTGATTACCAAACTATACCGTCCATTCCTGTTGAATAATTTCCGTGTTATTTTCATGGATATTCTTTCGGCCGAAATGACCAAATATGCAGCTAACGCCATGCTGGCCACCCGTATCAGTTTTATGAACGATATGGCTAATTTATGTGAACTGGTTGGCGCCGACATTAATATGGTACGTAAAGGCATTGGTTCTGACCAACGAATTGGCGGTAAGTTCCTGTATGCCGGCTGTGGTTATGGTGGATCTTGCTTTCCGAAAGATGTGAAAGCACTGATTCAAACCGCAGATCATAACGGATACGAATTACGCGTACTGAAAGCCGTAGAAGCTGTAAATGCCTACCAAAAACAAGTATTATATCATAAGCTGGAAAAGCATTTCAACGGTTCTATTGGGGAAAGGACGATTTGCATTTGGGGATTGTCATTCAAGCCAAACACCGACGATATGCGTGAAGCGCCTTCGTTGGTATTGATTGAAAAGCTATTGAAAGCAGGCTGCAAAGTCCGGGTTTTCGATCCCGTGGCATTGCATGAAGCACAAAATGTAATCAATTCCAAAATGGCATCACTCATTGAATCCGGCTCTGGCAGTATTTATTATGCACATGATATTTATGATGCAGTGTTGGATGCCGATGCACTTTTACTCGTTACCGAGTGGAAGGAATTTCGCATGCCAAGCTGGGGAGTTGTGAAAAAATCTATGAAAGGCTCGTTGATTCTCGACGGACGAAATATCTACGACAAAAATGAGATGAGAGAAGTTGGATTTGAATACGATGCAATTGGATATTAATTTCAGAAATTCTGAATAATTGAAATTTTAAAGAGTTGCCAGGAATAAATAACCTGAGCAACTCTTTTTCTTTAAACAACATATCATTTTTTTATCTGGATTTTGAATTTTGTAATTTTTTCCAACAAACACAAATTTGTTTCATTCTAAATTAAGCCACTGGTAATAAGTTCCTTCGTTTTTTTGCTCTAGAAATAAATAGTTTGCTTATTTTTGACGATATTTTAACCACTAACTGAATAATCTCTATGTTCAGATTCAAATAATTGAAAATTTTTAAACCATTATGCCAAAAGAGAAAAAAAGAGTAGCGCTGATTTCGGTCTTCGCAGCCATATTTATTACAGGTTTCAAATTAATCATTGGTCTGATGACTGGCAGTTTGGGTATTTTATCCGAAGCCCTGCACTCTGCACTCGATATGGTAGCAGCCATAATCACGTTCTTTTCTGTAAAAGTATCCGATAAACCAGCTGACAAAGATCACAATTACGGACATGGCAAAGTAGAAAATCTTTCAGCTTTAATTGAAACAATTCTCCTGCTTGTAACCTGCGTTTGGATTATCTATGAAGCAGTTCATCGCCTTACCTCCGGCGAAACAAAAATTGAAGTTTCAGTCTGGAGTTATATCGTTGTTATAAGTTCCATCATAATCGATTATACGCGTTCCAAAGCTTTATACAAAGTAGCTAAAAAGCATAATAGTCAGGCGCTGGAAGCCGATGCATTGCACTTTTCTACTGATATATGGAGTTCTTCAGTAGTGTTATTTGGATTAATTGCTTACCAGTTTCTGGGTTGGTATGCAGCCGACTCGATTGCAGCTTTGTTTGTAGCTGTGATTGTACTTTATGTATCGTATCAACTTGGCCGTAAAGCGATTGATGTATTGCTCGACAAATCACCTCAAAACACGACTCAAATTGTACGCGATATCCTGAAAACATTTCCGGAAGTGTTGAAATACCATAGCCTGAAAGCCCGTACAGCAGGTGCCGATACATTTATAAAATTTAATGTGCATTTCAACCCTGATTTAAGCTTGCGCGAAGTACATGAAGTATGCGACAAGATTGAAGTTGAAATCCAGTCGCAAATTGCACGCAGCGAAGTATATATCCATGCCGAACCGGAAGAGGCATGCCATCTCGAAGGTGAAGCAAGCCAAGTTAACAATGAAACCTTTTAAGGAATGGTTAATTGAATAAAAAGTTTGTATTTATACTTATAAATTCAGTCCATTCACTGAATCTTTTTGTGTTATTAGTTGTTCAAATCTATATTTGTGTGTTCATTCCAAAATAACAAGGAATAAATCGGAAAATAAATTATTTCAACTAAAACAAATTGGGTATGAAAACAAAAAGCTTTTATGTAGTTATACTTTTAATAAGTATTCTTAGTTGGAGTTGCTCCAATAATGATTTGAATCAGGGCACATTAAAAAGCTCCTTAAACGAAAGTGTCCAGGAACTTACAACCGCACTGAATGTAATTTCTTCTTCGGATGGCTACCAGGTTTTATCAACACTTGCTACTGATAATACTGCCAGCATGGTAAAATCGTCAGTTTTATCATTCGATTCTACTTACAACAACATTTTACTGGCTGATATTGCAGGTGTTTACGATTACAAGGCCACATACAAAAGAGGCTCTATGTCGGCATTTCACTTCTTTACCAAAACTGGTGAAAGCACTCATATGATTGTTCGCTTGCCGGAAGATAAAGTAAAGAATCCGAGGGTATTATTGCACTTTACACCAGCTGATACGTTGTTGACAAACAATTACGTTATTGATCTTTCGAAATACGAATATCATTTTAATCGTTACCTTGGTTGGGACTACCAGATGGCTTCAACTATCAACATCAAAAATGTTGATGCAGGCGCACTGGCTATTCAATCTTCCAAATCAAGAACGAGCGGATACAAATATGCTTCGGAATTTGTGTTTACTGATGGTTATAAGGCCAGTTGCTCTTATGCTTCGGGCGACACAGCTGTTGCTACTTATGCTGTAAGTGACGGAACAAAAACACTTTATGCCGAAAAATATACCGCAATTAAAACATCCGGAGATAACAGGCACCGTGAAAAAGAATATTCTTTGACTATTGGCAATGTAGAAATTGTACGCGAAAGAAATCATCACAATAACGTGTTGGACAGCGCCAAAGTATATGTAGATGGTGTATTGCAGGTAAATGCAAAAATTGAAGTTGTAGATGTGGATAGCACAACAACAGATGGAACAGAAAACTGTGTAATCAACCACAAACGTGATTTGAAAATTACCTTTGATGATGGAACAAGCACAACCATTTCGGAATTGTTGGGAACCTCGGTTACAACTATCCGCAACTTGTTTGCGGCACTGCGCCAGGCAAGCTTTGCCACTAACATTGTCGACTGGATTGCGTGGGATATCTACACCAACAGGGATTGAAACTATATCCGATAGAACAAGATTAGTTGCGAATACGTTTAACTTATATTCGCCCCACTACGCAAACTGCTGAGAACAGTAAACCAAAATAAAACAGGGGAAGCTTCACACTTCCCCTATTTTCTTAATATAAAATGAAATACGTACAAAACAAAACTGTAAATTTCAACTATCTCGAATCGATTATTTATCTGGTCATCTGGCTCGTAATATTTTCTGTTCCTTTTTTTCAACACAGAAATGTAAACACGGTTGATTGGGAAAAGGTAGGTATGGAATGGATCAGGATGTCTTCATTTTGTATTATTTTCGTTCTCAATGGGTTTGTTCTCGTTCCCAAACTTCTATTCCGGAAAAAGTATCTTCCTTATGTTGGGGTCACACTCCTATCGCTTTTTTTAGTCGTAGCATTAAGTATTGCGCTGCAAGTATATCTGACGCCTGCCGAACCAATTTCGATGCCAAAAATGGAACTAGGACCCGGAATGCCACCTATGGAGTTAGGATCAAAAATGCCGGCACCAATGGGTTACAGAGCTCCTGAACCCACCGAACAAAAATCTATTTTCATGATTTTTACCGACAACCTGATTATTGCTTTTCTGGTTGTAGCGGCGGGCACAACTATCAAATTACTGTCTCAATGGCTAAACGAAGAAGGCAGACGAAAAGATGTAGAAAAAGAACAACTCAAAACTGAAATTGCATTGCTTCGCCATCAGGTTAGTCCGCATTTTTTCATGAACACGTTAAACAACATTCATGCTTTAATTGACATAAATACAGAAACGGCTAAAGATGCAGTTATCAGACTTTCAACATTAATGCGTTATCTGCTTTATGACAGCGCACACGGACAAACCAGCCTGAAAAAAGAAATGGAGTTCATAGAAAGTTACATTACTCTAATGCAGCTTCGCTATTCAAAAAAAGTAAAAATCTCGGTGGACATTCCGAAAAACATACCTGATATTCAGATTCCTCCTATGCTTTTCATTTCGTTTATCGAAAATGCATTTAAACATGGAGTTAGCTACCAGGCTGAATCGTTTGTTGATTTTAAACTTGAAATTGCCGATTATCAACTAAACTGCTTTATCAAAAACAGCAAGCATAAAAACAAGGAAAAATTCGATAAGAGTTACTCAGGAATTGGGTTAACCAACATAAAAAAAAGTCTGGAATTACTTTTCAACAAAAATTATTCGCTTAATATACATGAGAATGATAAAGAATTTGAAGTTCAACTAACTATCCCTGTTTATGAAAATAAGATGTATAGCCATTGATGATGAGCCGCTTGCCCTGGAGCAAATTAGTTCATATATCAAAAAAACACCATTTTTAGAAAGCGTGGCACTTTGCCAGAGTGCGTATGAAGCAATGGAATATCTGGCAAACGATGATGTGGACTTAATGTTTGTGGATGTCAACATGCCGGATATCAACGGAATGGACTTTGTAAAATCGCTCAAACAAGGTCCGAAGGTAATCTTTACTACTGCTTACAGCGAATATGCCATTGAAGGATTTCAGGTGGATGCACTTGATTACATCCTGAAACCCATTAGCTATACAGGATTTTTGAAAGCAGCTAATAAAGCTAAAACCTGGTTTGATTTAAATAAGAAACAAACAGAAAGCATTCAAACGACCCAGGATTGCCTGTTCGTAAAATCAGAATATAAGCTGGTTCGCATTATCCTGGACGATATCAAGTACATTGAAAGTGCCAATGAATACATTCAGATTCATCTGATTAACGAAGAACCAGTGTCTACTTTGATAAGACTGAAAGTGATTGAAGAACAGCTACCAAAAGATAAATTTATGCGCGTTCACAGGTCATTTATTGTGAATCTGAGCAGAGTGAAAGTCATTGACCGTAACCGGATTGTTTTCGACAATAAAACGCACATCCCTATTGGCGATCAATATAAAGAAACATTCCAGGCTTTTATTGATAAGGCTTTTTTGATTTAATCCCCAAATTATTTTTTTCTCCCGCTGATTACGTTCATAAACTCAGATTGATTCTGCCAAAACATGAACATAATCAGTGGGAGACTTATTTTAATGGACACTTTGCTGAAAAATGAGATAGTTCTACTTACATAAAATCCCGTTTCATTGAAAATAATTGTTATTTATTAATTTATTTCCTATCTTTGAACCTCTACGTAAATTAACAATGAAATTAAAGAAAAACATAGCAACCAGCGAAGAAGGATTTATTTTCAATCCGGCTACCGGGGATTCATTTTCAACGAATCCCATTGGAACAGATATTCTTGGCTTGCTAAAAGAGGAAAAAACGCTTCCAGAGGTTATTGAATCCATTTGTTCGAAGTACGATGTAGAGCCAATTCAGTTCGAAAGGGATTTGGACGATTTTGTTTCACAGTTGAAGGATTATTATATACTCGATTTGTAATATGACAGCTCAAAATGAAGATATGACAAAAACCGGCAAGAAGAAAATTGTCATTGCTGTAACAGCTTTGAATGCAATTGACAGTCCGGGTCCAGGTGTTGCTGTTATCCGGGCCATTCGGGGATGTAAGGACTTTGAAGTCCGAATCATTGGTTTATCATACGAGTCGCTCGAACCGGGCATTTATATGCACGATTTGGTAGATAAAACGTATCAAATTCCTTATCCGTCCGGTGGAACCGACAGTTTGCTCGGTAGATTGTTACATATTCATGAAACAGAGCATATTGACGTTATAATTCCGAATTTCGACTCTGAACTTTTCAACTTCATTAAACTACGAAACAAATTAAAGGAATTAGGTATTTGCACCTTTCTTCCTGATTTAGACCAATTTGAGGCGCGTGACAAAATTAAACTTTACGAGTTTGGCAAGAAGCACGGGTTAATGGTTCCAGCCGACAAAATAATACACCAAGTCAGGGATTTGGAAAAAGCCACAGAAGACACTGGTTTTCCACTGCTCATTAAAGGTAAATTTTATGATGCCATTGTGGTCAACACCCTTGAGCAAGCCCAGAAAGCTTTTTACCAGATTCAGGCCAAATGGGGATTACCCATTATTGTTCAGGAGTTTATAAATGGAACAGAAATAAACATAGCTGCATTGGGCGATGGCGAAGGAAACGCCATAAGCATTGTTCCCATGCGTAAACTTTATATTACCGACAAGGGAAAAGCCTGGGCAGGCATTACACTGGATGATGACAATTACATTGAACTGGCCCGTAAATTTGTTTCTGCTACCAAATGGCGGGGTGGTTGCGAACTAGAAGTAATGCAAACTTCAGATGGAAAGTCTTATATTCTGGAAGTGAATCCGCGATTTCCGGCTTGGATCTATTTAACTGCTGCTGCAGGGCAAAATCAACCGGCTGCATTGGTAAAAATGGCGTTAGGGCAAAAAGTGCAGCCGTTTACCGAATATGAAGTGGGGAAAATTTTTGTACGTTATGCCTGGGATTTGATAACCAATATCTCGGAATTTCAAAAAATATCCGGGACTGGGGAACTTTAATTAGTCGGTAGTTGGAAGTAAGCAGTTAAGATAACAAGTTATGAAAAAAGTCAAATATGAACGTCCGATTATTCTGAAAATGAATACCGGGTTAATGAACAAATTCGGAACACGAACTGAATATGAGCCGGTTACAAACATAGAAAGTGTGCCGGTAAAGAGTTTGCTGAACGATTATGGGTCACCACTGTTCGTTATTTCAGAAAAACAAATCCGTCGTAACTTTCAGAACGCTTCCCGGATTTTCAAAACACGTTACCCCAAAGTACAGTTTGCCTGGTCGTACAAAACCAATTACATAAATGCCGTGTGCCGGATTTTTCATCAGGAAGGATCATGGGCCGAAGTAGTTTCCGGTTTTGAATACGAAAAAGCGCTCGGAAATGGTGTTCCGGGAAATAAAATTATCTTTAACGGCCCCATAAAGACTGACGATGAGCTTATAAAAGCTGCACAGAATGGTTCATTGATTCACATTGACCACTACGATGAACTCTATGCGTTAATCCGCTTAAGTGACGAAAATAAACTGAGGCCACGCGTTGCTATCCGTGTAAATATGGATACAGGTATTTACCCTAAATGGGATCGCTTTGGTTTCAATTACGAAAACGGGCAAGCCTGGAATGCAATTACCCGCATTATCAACTCGGAGAATCTGGAACTGGTTGGGCTTCATTGCCATATCGGCACGTTTATGCTTTCGCCGGAGACTTACAAAATTGCAGCCACACGACTTTGTGAACTGGCCTGGAGTATCAGGGAAAAATACAACAAAGTTATTCAATACCTTGATTTGGGTGGTGGATTTCCTTCTTCCAATACGCTGAAAGGAGCATATTTACCCGGTTCGGACACCGTGCCTTCCATCGACCAGTTTGCGGATGCAATTACAGATGTTATTCTGGGTTATGGCTTCAAACAAGAAGATTTACCATTGTTGATTCTCGAAACCGGTCGCGCATTGATTGATGATGCAGGTTTTTTACTTGGCACCGTGTTGGCCACCAAGCGGCTATCGGATGGACGGCGGGCTACGATTCTCGACTTTGGTATCAACACCTTATTTACTTCTTTCTGGTATGAGCACAAAATCAGTCCGGCACAGGCTTTTGGTGACTATACAGAAGAAATGGTGCTATATGGTCCGCTTTGCATGAATATCGACGTGGTCCGCGAAAGTGTTACCTTGCCCCCATTGGAAAAAGGAAATCAGGTAGTGGTGCATAAAGTAGGCGCTTACAACATGACCCAGTGGATGCAATTTATTACGCTGCGCCCGAACGTCGTTCTCATTGATAATGAAAATAATACGCATATTATCAGAAAAGCGGAAACACTGGAATATCTGGAATCGTTGGAAGAACTGCCAGAACATCTGAAATAGTAATCAATGATTCGTAAATAGCCGAAGATGTTTAAACGCGCCACACATACTTTCCGAACAATTATTCTGCCTGCTGTGCTGAATAGTTACTCGGTCATCTTTTTCTTCAACAACAAGTTGTTGGCCTGCATTTTAATGCTTATTACTTTTTTAAACTTTTTTGCCGGGCTTAGTGGCCTGATTGCTGTTCTTATTTCTGTCCTGATTGCTTATGTTATGGATCTGGACAGGTTTCAGTTGAAGAAGGGACTATTTAGCTTTAATGCTTTACTGTTGGGCATTGGTATGGGAACTTTTTTTGACCCAAGCCCTGTATTTTTCAGTTTGCTGGCACTGGCAGCGCTACTAACTCTCATTCTTACCGTTACTTTGGGAGGTTGGCTCAACAAATACAATTTACCCGTGCTGAGCATTCCGTTTGTTTTCACATTTTGGTTCATCGTATTGCCTTCGGCCCAGTTCGAAAATCTGGGTCTTACCCAACGTAATATCTATTGGATCAATGAAATGTATGCGCTTGGAGGCAACCCGCTGCTGAATTTCTTTCAAAGCATCGATACGTTGCCGGTACACAATCTCGTGGATATTTACCTTCGTTCCATGAGTTCCATTTTCTTCCAGAGCAATCTGATAGGCGGTTTACTGATTGCAGTTTGCCTGCTAATATGCTCTAGAATTGCCTTTTCTTTGTCCATAGTTGGGTTTCTGTCAGCTTACGCTTTTGCACAGTTCACCGGTTCCGCCACTGCTAGTATAACGTATTACAATATTGGCGCAAACTACATTATGGTGGCACTGGCCATTGGCGGTTTCTTTGCCATTCCTTCGCGATATTCCTATTTATGGTCAGTACTGTTGGTACCATTAACCACGTTGGTGTTACTCTTTTTCACTAAGCTACTTGGCTATGTTCAATTGCCTGTATTCTCATTGCCTTTTTCGGTGGTAGTAATTCTTTTTGTTTATTTCCTACAGTTCCGGAGCAAATCAACCAAACTGGTTTTAACTCCTTATCAGTATTATTCTCCGGAAATAAACCTGTACACTTTTAACAACAATAACAAAGACCGGTACTATCATTTTCTGTATTTCCCTTTGTATCTGCCATTCTGGGGCGAATGGACAATCAGCCAGGCACATGATGGCGAACATACCCACAAGGGCGAATGGGGAAAAGCTTTCGATTTTGTGCTGCTCGATGACAAACAGAAGAGTTATACCAGAAACGGACATGTTTGCGAAGACTATTATTGCTACAATAAGCCTGTGTTAGCTCCGGCAGATGGTTTTGTAGAAGAGGTTCTTGACAATATTGACGACAATGAAATAGGAAAAGTAAACACAACCAACAATTGGGGTAACACTATTATTATCCGACATTTAACCGGACTTTATACCCAGATTTCACATCTCAAAAAAGGTTCATTTAAAGTATCCAAAGGCGATTATGTGAAACGTGGGGATTTATTGGCCAGTTGTGGAAACTCCGGTCGCTCGCCCGAACCGCACTTGCACTTTCAGGTTCAGGCAAGTCCCGCATTGGGAGCTAAAACTATTGATTATCCATTTGCTTATTATCAGCAAATTAATTCGGAAGGCATTGTATTAAACCAGTTTACCAAACCCAGAGAAGGCGATACGGTAAGTGGAGTGATTGATAATTCCTTATTGAAAAATGCTTTTGAAATGATGCCAAACTCAAGTTTCACATTTAATTATGTAGACGAAAAAGGCATTGATAAAACCGAAGAATGGGAAGCACAAACCGATGCCTTCAACTGCAAATACCTGTATTGCAAAGAAACAGAATCCAGTGCTTATTATGTGAATGATGGCTTAATGTTCTATTTCACCTCATTCTATGGAAACAAAAATTCACTACTGTACTATTTCTATCTAACGGCTTACAAGGTATTTCTGGGCAATGCTGAAAACATAGAAGTGAAAGACGCACTTCCACTCAACATTATTAAAAACAGAAGAATTGGTATTTGGTTGCACGATTTTATTGCGCCGTTTTATAACTATATCCGTGTGAATTATTCAATTAAAACAGATATGATTTCCAATCCTTTAGATATGGGAATCATACATTTGAAATCTGATATTGATATTTCCCTATTTGGAAAGTCACAACATAACAGCACCGCTACATTGACAATAAAAGATAATTCTATTGCCGGATTTTGCTACGAAGAAGCTAAAACGAAAATTACAGCCACATGCATAAACTCTTAATTTTTGTATTGCTATTCGTTTTGCTTACTGTAAAAGCACAGGATTCATATTATAATCTTAGAGTGGATACTGTGACCTATCAGTATTACCTGAATGGAGACTGGAACAAATTGATTGATACAGCAAAGCAGGCTATCAAAGATAGTGTAGATTTCAAATTTCTACGACAACGATTGGGCTATGCCTATTTTGCAAAGGGAAATTATTATGCCTCTCAACAGCAATACGAAAAAGCACTGGCATTAGACGATACGGATATCGACACACGTACATATCTGTATTATTGCGGGTTATACACTTGCAACGAATCAAATATACGCTACCGGGCTGGTCAGCTGACTAATGAATTGAAACAAAGTTTCGGAATAAAACCATTCAGGGTACTCAATTCTGTTGATTTGGAATACAGCTACAAAACCAATGACAACGCAACACGTGGAAATCCTGCTTTTTACAGGGCCGGAATAAGTTCCCAACTGGGATACAGGCTGAATCTATATCAGTCACTATCTGGCTATTCGCAAACAAACGTTTCAATTTATAAAGAAACAGATGCACAAATTAATGTCCAAACCTTTGATTCAACTACTATCAAACAATTTGAATACTTTGCACTTTTAAATTGGTCGATAACTCCACATTTTAGTTTAAATATAGGTTATCATTATTTGAATACTGGCATAAAAAACAGATACATATATACTTACAACTTATACAATCAGCCAACTAAGACAGTAAAAGCTACAACAGCAACTTCAAATTTACCGGGCAACATGTTTTGCTCGAAATTATCGTTTACCCTGAATCGTTTCGACTTTGCGCTGACAGGTTCGATATTGAATTATGACAGTGTGCTGACCCAACAATACGGAGTTCATGCCGGAGTTGTATTACCCGGAAAATTAAATCTTTACATGAAAAGTTCGCTTTACGGTATGTTGGATTCGAACATTAGGCGCCTGATTTTCTCCCAAACGGCCAGTGCGCTATTATTTAAGAAACTTGGGGTAGAAGGAAATATAACATGGGGAAACCTGAACAATTTTTCGGATAATAATGGGTTATATATTTATAATTCGCTGGATCCATCAACATTTCGGACAGGACTAACCACATACTGGTATCTGTTTCCGAAAATTTCGTTGTTTGGAAACTACACTTATGATACAAAACTGATAGAAGAAAATAACACCAATTATAATCAACATTCATTTTCAGGTGGAATAATATGGAAAATATAAAGAAAATTACCCTTATTGTGATTTTAGCACTTACAGGAAATTTTGCAATGGCGCAAAGCCAAACGGTTTTGCAGGCGGCTTTTGCAAAAAGCTATGAATCAGAACAAGCGGGGAAATATACCACTGCAATCAATGATTTAAAACCGATTTATAAAGCAGATGGTTATTTTGTGAATATCCGCATGGGGTGGCTATATTATCTGGCAAAACAATATGCAGAATCCATTAAATATTATAATATAGCCATTGCCCTGAAACCTTATGCCATTGAGGCTCGGTTTGGTTGCGTGAAACCATTGAGTGCCATTGAAAGTTGGGAAAATGTAAAAAGGCACTATATGCAGATTCTGAAAATCGATCCGCAAAATACCCTCGCTAATTATTGGTTGGGAGTGATTTACTACAACCGGAAAAGTTATACAGCAGCCGAAAAGCTTTTCGAAAAAGTAGTGAACCTCTATCCGCTCGATTATGATTCTATTATCATGCTGGCATGGACTAAACTTAATCTGGGCAAATCATCGGATGCCAAAGTGCTGTTCTATCAAGCATTGGTTATTCGTCCGAACGACAGTTCGGCTCTTACAGGAATTAAACAATTGAGATAATACATCATATCCTGTGAAGCGAAACCGGCTTATCTACCTCAGCACTGTCATTGCCACTATAGCATTGGGACTGCTTTCGCGCCGGCTCAGTCATTATTTGCCGGAGTTTATAAATTCCTATCTGGGTGATGCCTTGTGGGCACTGATGATTTTTCAGTTTGCCGCCATAGTATTTCCCGACCGCAAGACCTTCGAGATAGCTGTTTTCAGTCTGATTTTCTGCTACCTGATTGAAATCTCCCAGCTTTATCATGCACCATGGATTAATGCTATCAGAAGCACCCGTTTGGGTGGACTAGTACTTGGTTTCGGATTTTTATGGACAGATATAATCGCCTACAGCTTTGGAGTTGGGTTTGGCACATTGGTTGAAAAAATTGCTTCCAAAACAAAATAACCAATTTCAAATTTCAAAGCATTCCCACCTCATCCGAGAGCTAACATCCTCATTAATAAACTTTAGCTTAAAAATCAATTATCTATATAATTGTTGTATTAGTTTTGCGTTAATGCTATGTGAGTATAAATCAAGTTGCAAAAACGGATTTCCTCTGGCATGGAAATTGAATTACAGAGGATATAGCAATAAATCAAATTATTTCTAACTCTCAAAGATATTTATTATGAAAACGAAATCATTCATTATAGCACTCAGTGTAATTTTCGCACTTGGTTTGAGTATTCCAATTGAAGTTTTAGCAAATGGTCGCAGACCGCCTGCATGGGCACCTGCTCATGGCTTTAGGGCACAGACCCGGCAGGTTTATTTCCCAAAATACAATTGCTATTATGACGTCGTACATGGCAACTACATTTATATCAACAACAGCAGATGGACCGTGAGTGTAGATATGCCCATACATTTCAGACCTGAGTATTTTCGAAAACCATCGTATGTTGAGCTTAATATTAATTCCCGTTACCCGTATTATTTTAATGCCGAGCACAGAGTAAAATACAGCGGGAACAAAAACTATTATAAAAAAGACTGGAACTATTACGATGAAGGCAGCAAAGATAAATACAAGGATAACAAACATTGGAACAAAAACAAAAACAAGAAAGAGCATCATGGTAATAAATAATGCATTAAAACAGCTCCTGCCGATAATCGGCAGGAGCTGTTTTTAAGAAGAAATATCGCTTAACCATATCCTGCTTAATATCTGTAATATCTGAATAAACAGGTTGGACATTAAAAATATGCACACAATGCAATTGTTAATTAACACACAAATAAAATCAAAAAAACACGATTGCTAAACAAATTTCAAGTATTTTTGAGCAACAAAAAAACAAAACGAAATTTACATAGAAACAGATGAAAACAAAACTATTACTGGCTTTTACAGTATTCGCGACAACACTATCGGCTGCCGGTCTGAACATTAAAGTGATTAACCCAAACAAAGCGGCACTTAAAAATGCTCCGGTAGTCGTAAAGTTGGATAACTACAAAACTATCCCTGCTAAAGAACGTGGAAATTTAGCCGTATTGGTTAATGGCAAGCAGATTAGTAGTCAGCTCGATGACTTAAACAAAGATGGAATTGCCGATGAATTAGTTTTTCTGCTCGACTTAAAAGCCAAACAAACGAAATCAGTAGAATTGAAGACCATTCCTGCCAGCCAACGTGATAGTTTCCCTACGGAGGTCTACGCTGATTTGATTTCGAAACCGAAAGGCGGGGAAATGAAATTTGTACAGGAAATTTCGTCGACCAAAAATGACATGTACAACCAACTGCATCATCACGGCGTGGCTTTCGAATCGGCTTTGATTGGTTACCGCATCTATTTCGACAATAAAAGCACCATTGACCTTTATGGAAAAAAGAAACAACAACTGGAACTGGCTACTACCGGTTGGTATCCGACCGTTGAACATGCCGCCGCCGGATATGGCGACGATGCATTGCGCGTTTTCGATGCTGTTGGCGTTGGAACAGTAAAAGGTTGGAATGGTACAAAAGCCACGCACATTGATAAATTCGATAAACGTACCCAACGCATTGTGGCTACCGGAAAACTTCGTACCGTGGTGGAAAGCGAAGTGGAAGGCTGGCAATACGAAGGCAAAAAAATCAACATGACAGTGCGTTATATCTTGTACGCCCGCCATCGCGACGGAATTTGCGAGGTACGTGCTTCGGAAGATATTACGAATCTGGCTACCGGTGTTGAAACTATTAAAGGCGGCCCGACCATGGGTGATAAAAAAGGGCTTGTAGGCTCATGGGGAACTGATTATCCGGTGACCGATACCATAAAGTACGAAAAGCAAACCGTGGGTCTGGGAGTATTTGTACCAAAACAATATACAACTAAACAAGTTGTGCAAGGCTTGAATAACCTGGTGCTGATGCCTTACAAAAAAGGAGAAACGCTTCGCTTCTACTTCACCGCCGCAGCCCGCAAAGAAGAAAAAAATCCGTTCACAACGCCCGAACAGTTTTTTGCCTACCTCAAAAACTGGAAGGTAGCATTGGAACCGATAATGGTGAAATAACTGTTGTAATTTAAAAGGTGGTTAACAAAAATGCTAACCACCTTTTTTATTTTCAATTACTGATTCATCATACTTGGTTTCCCTGCCAGTTGTGCCGCAGCATCCACGCTGAATGTGCCATCGGTCACTATCTCTTCGCCTTCGTCCAGGCCGCTTAACACCACATAACTGTTGCCCAACATAGGCCCAAGTTCTATTTCGCGCATTTTAAAATGGCTTTCTTCGGTATCAGGCTGTTTTACATACACAATAGAGCGTTTGCCGGTCCACAATACTGCCGAACGTGGAATAACCAGTTTGTCTTTGAACTCGTTCAGATTGGCTTTCACCACACCGGTAGCAAACATTTCGGGTTTCAGCTTTCCTCCACCATTACTCACTTCCACACGCACTTTGGCCACACGGTTCACCGGATCAATCACCGGATCGATAAACTGTATTTTTGCAGAAAAGTTAGTTCCGGGCAATGCCTGTAAAGTAAATGAAATGGTATTACCCACTTTAAGGAAAGGCAAATCGCTTTCGTAGGCATCAAACAGTACCCAAACATGCGAAAGGTTGGCAATGTCGTACAACACGCTGCCTTCCGACACATGATCACCTGTATTGACGCGGCGGGCAGTTACAATTCCCGACGTATTGGAATATACCTCGAAGTTTGTCTTTACCTTCCCTGATCGCTCTATTTGGGCAATTTGTCGATCCGTCAGCATCCATTGCATCAGTTTTTCCATAGCCGCCTGATAGATTTCGGGCTGCGTTTGTTTACTTTTTGCAGCTTCAATCAATTCCTGTTGAGCCGTTATCAAGTCGGGCGAATAAATCATGGCCAGTAACTGTCCTTTGCGAACCGGTTCACCCGTGAAGTTCACGAACAGTTTTTCAATTCGACCACCAATGTGCGCCACCTGATTTTGTAACAAGCGTTCGTCGGCCTGTACTTTGCCATAAAGTCGAACATCCTTGCTTGGTTGTTGACGACTGACAACCGACGTTGCTACATTAGCCAGTTCGGCTGCCTCTTTGCTGAAATGAACAGCATTGGAATCGACTTTAGCACCACTACTTTCCACAACCGGAATTAAATCCATAGCACATATCGGGCATTTGCCCGGATGATCTACCCTGATCTGTGGGTGCATGGAGCAAATCCACATCTGCTTTTTCGTTTCGGTCGCCGAATGATTGTGCTCGTCCTTCACCACCTTTGGCGAATGGAAGAACAACCAGCCAAGGAACAGTCCGGCAAGAACTAAAAGTCCGTAACGGACATATATGTTTGAAAATATTGTTTTCATAATGTTTATTTTTTGACCCCCATCCCCCCAAATAGGGGCTTGAAGACCTTGTTTCTAAAATAAAACCAAATTTTTACAGTCTAATTTCAAAGACAAAGTCTTTGAACCCCCATTTGGGGGCAAGGGGTCTTTGTTTATTGTATCAACCATTTTATCAACGCTTTTGCCTTATTAAATTCCACCACAGCTTCCACCTGTTTCAATTCATAGTCGAGCAATTGCTGGCGAATGCGCAGAATATCGCTTAAGCCGGAAGCCGACGATGAAAAGGTTTTGATGGAAATATCCAACGACTTTTTCGACAGCTGACTTTGATTATCATACAATTTCATGCGTCGTTGGGCATCGTTGTACTGTTGCAAAGCCTGATAGTACTCGGATTGCAGCGCATTAGCCGTTGCCTGATAGTTCTGCCCGGAAGCCGTTTTCAAAAAGTTGGTTTCTGCTTGCATGGCTTTGTATTTCTTTCGGTAAATAGGCAAAGTCACCGTCAGCATGGGCATAATCATATCCTCACCATTCATGGGCGAAGTGGACATTTCGCTTTTGTTGATTACTGAATAATTCAACCCAACCCCCACCATAGGCAGCCCCATTTGTTTCTGCATTTTGGTACGCGCCGTAAGTGATTGTTGTTCGTACTCCAACATGCCCAACATTGGATTTCGGGTAAACATCGAATCATTAACCGATAAATACGCAATATCCAATGGTTCGGTTGGCAACAACTCAACTGCTGCAACAGGGGTTCTCTGCGGGCGGTTCAACAAACTATTGAAACGCGCCACTGCCGCTAGTTCTTCATTTTTCAATGAGGCGATATTATCTTCCAAACTTGCCGCTTCAATCTGGATCTGATACACTTCCGACAAACCTGAAGCACCCGAAGATGAACTCATTTGTGCAAAACCCGATGAAGTTGCCGGACGAGAAACTGTTGAAGATCCGGAACCGCCTCTCATGGAACCCATGCCAGAAGAACCGGAAGTAGTTGATTTAGCACCACTGCCAGACATATTTCCACCCGAAGCAGATGAACTGCCACCCGAAGAACCCGACCGAAATTTCACCAACGTAAGTCGTTCGATGGTTTTCAAAAGTTCTACGTTCTTCTCCGAAATATGGATATTTTGACGGATCCGATACAAATCGAACCAGGCTCGCTGCACATCGTAATAAACCTGCAACTTGGCATCCCTAAAAGCTTCGAATTTCATTTTTGCCATCAGACTCATTTCATCCTTCGCATTTTTGAGTACGCCAAACCACGGAAACATTTGCATCAACTTGATATCCGCCACCTGATTACCCGCCATTAATTCCATTGGACTTAGGAAAACGCCCATTTCCAATTGCGGATCGGGCAGACTGCCCACCTGCGGTACTTTTTGCAACGAAGCCTGATATTCATTGTAACGTTGTAAAACAGTAGGGTTGTTTTTTGTAGCCAACTCAAGGTAATGCATGAGCGAATCCTGCGAAAAGCCTTGCATGCTGAAAGCAAATAAACCTATATATAAAATTAGTTTTTTCATATTCAATAATTTTTTTACCACAATAGGCGCATAGAAAACATAGATTCTATATGCCCTATGTGTCTATGTGGTTAATTCTTTTCTTACAGCGTGTTCCCTCCACATAGCCTGAAACAGCGGCACCACAAAAATGGTCATTACCTGAATAATCATTCCCCCAAAAGTAGGAATAGCCATCGGCACCATAATGTCCGCACCTTTTCCGGTGGAAGTAAGCACAGGCAGCAAGGCAATAACCGCCACAGCCGTAGTCATCATAGCCGGACGAACCCGTTTCTTACCTGCTTCAATTACCGCTTCGCGAACGTCATGCACCGTTTTGGGTTTCTTGTCTTCGAACACCTGGTGAATGTACGTTCCCATAATTACACCATCGTTGGTGGCAATTCCAAACAGGGCAATAAATCCAACCCAAACCGCCACACTCAAATTTATCTGGTGCATTTGGAAAAGATCGCGCAGGTTCATTCCGGCAATGGAGAAGTTCAGGAACCAATCCTGTCCGTAGAGCCACAGCATGATAAATCCACCTGCAAATGCCACAAATACCCCTGAGAAATGGATAAACGAAGCCGTCACTGTCTTGAACTGGAAGTATAACAGCAGCAAAATCAACAGCAAACTAATCGGAATTACAATAGACAAGCGTTCCGTTGCCCGAATCTCATTCTCGTAGTTTCCGGCAAATTTATAGGTCACACCGGTGGGTAATTTCAATTCACCCGAATCCAGCTTTTTCTTCAAAACATCAGATGCTTCGTTCACCACATCCACTTCGGCTTTGCTTTCCACCTTGTCGAAAATGACATAACCCACCAGGAATGTATTTTCTGTTTTAATCATTTGCGCTCCACGCGTATAATTGATATCGGCCAGTTCACTCAACGGGATTTGCGTTCCATTCATAGCCGGAATCAGAATCCGCTTAATGTCTTCGGGATTGTCGCGCAATTCACGTGCATACCGTACGCGCATCGGAAAACGTTCACGCCCTTCCACCGAAGTGCTCAACGCCATGCCACCCATAGCTACCTGTAGGATTTCCTGAACATCACTGACTGTCATTCCGTAGCGCGCCATGTTTTCGCGATTGAGTTTTATTTCCAGATAAGGCGCACCCACTGCACGGTCGTAAAACACCGACGAACCTTTGACCGACGGAACATGCTTCAACGCTTTTTCGAACTGCATACCGGCTTTTTCAATCGATTCCAAATCCGGCCCGTAGACTTTTAAGCCCATAGGTGCACGCATTCCGGTAGAAAGCATCACCAATCGGGTTTCAATGGGCTGTAGTTTAGGCGCAGAAGTCAACCCCGGAATATCGGTTACTTTCACTATTTCATTCCAGATATCGTTCGGTTTTTTAATTTGCGACCGCCATTGACGGAAGTATTCTCCTTTATCTGATTGAATCAAACTATCGGCAGGAATAGCGCGGAAAGTTTCTGTTGACGCATTGAAAGTCTTTCCATTTTTCAGCAGAAAAGCACCCTCTTTATCCACCTTGAAGCGTTCGCGATGCCCTTCTTCGTTCAGAATATATTCAGGACGATAATTAATCGTATTCTCGAACATCTGCACCGGAGCCGGATCAAGCGCTGAATTCACACGTCCCCATTTACCCACCGCCACTTCCACTTCGGGAATCGAGGCCAGTCGTTTATCGAGAGTCTCGATATATTGCAGGTTTTTTTCAATGCTCGAATGCGGCATACTGGTTGGCATCAACAAGTACGAACCTTCGTTGAGCGACGGCATAAACTCTTTGCCCGTTCCGGGAAATGCTTTTGCAGGTGCCTTCCACCCTATCTTTTCAAAACCGGTTGCAACCGGTCCGAACAGTTTATCGAAGCCTTGCCAAACCAGCAATCCAAATAATAAGGTAAATGCCGGCAATATCAGGAATTTCCATTTATGAATCAATGCCCAACGCAGAATTGGTTCGTAGAAATGCACCATCGTCATCAATGCACCCAAAATAACCGCAACGATTCCCGCCACAAACAGGAAGTTGACAAATAAACTGTTGTGAGCACCCAGCGGCAGCCATTCCATGGATAAATAATACACCGCCACCAAAACGGTAATCGCGATATTGATATAGTTTGGATATTCTTTCTTTTCCTTCGGCCAACGGTAATCTTGCAGGTTATTGATTCCCACAGCCACCACAGCCAGTGCCGGCCAAACCTGCCAGATAGCAATAAATAATAATCCGGCAACGATTAATCCACCATTGAAATAACGGCGAAGCTTCTTCGTGTCTATTCGTATATCAAAAACGATGTGTACCAAAGTCGGCAACACTACGATACCAAGTATAAAAGCCGACAACAGCGCGAAAGTTTTGGTAAAAGCCAATGGATGAAACAATTTCCCTTCGGCTGCTTCCATGGCAAATACCGGCAAGAAGCTAACAATGGTAGTAGCGATGGAAGTCACTACCGCAGCACGCACTTCAGTTGTGGCAAGGTAAATGACATTCATCAGTTCTTTACCACGAATGCCTTTGTTCTCGGGCATTTCGAGATGCCGCAGAATATTCTCGACATCCACAATCCCGATATCCACCATTACTCCAATGGCAATGGCAATACCGGACAACGCCACGATATTAGCATCAACATGAAAAAAATGCATCAGAATAAATGTCATCAGTACGCCCAACGGCAACAATCCGACAACGATGACTGAAGCCCGAAGATTGAGTACCAACACGATAATAACGATAATACTAATCAGAATTTCGTGCGAAAGAGCCGATTCAAGCGTTCCAATTGTTTCCTTAATCAGACCGGTGCGGTCGTAAAAAGGCACAACGGTTACTTTTGAAATGCTACCATCTGCTAGTTTCTTTTGTGGCAATCCGGCTTCAATTTCTTTTATCTTGGCTTTTACATTGCCAATCACTTCCATCGGATTGGAACCATAACGGGCCACCACCACTGCTCCTACTGCTTCGCTTCCGGCTTTATCCAGTCCACCGCGACGGGTAGCAGGCCCAAAGGAAGTACGCGCAACATCTTTGATACGCACCGGAATATTATTTCGCACCGAAACGACTGAATTATCCAAGTCATCCAGACTCTTCACATAACCCAATCCACGAATAATGTATTCCACATTATTCAGCTCCACGGTTTCCGCACCAATATCCAGGTTACTTTTGCGGACGGCATTCATCACATCCATCACCGAAACGCCAAAAGCTTTCAACGCTTCGGGGTTCACATCCACCTGATATTCTTTGGTAAAGCCGCCCACCGAAGCCACTTCCGAAACACCTTCGGCAGCCGACAGACTGTATTTTACATAGAAATCCTGAATGGTTCGTAATTCCTGCGGATTCCATCCACCATTGGGTTTCCCTGTTTTCGGGTCACGCCCTTCGAGCGTGTACCAGAAAATCTGTCCTAAAGCAGTTGCGTCCGGTCCAAGCGAAGGCTGAACGCCTTGCGGCAAGGTTCCTGCAGGTAGCGAATTCAGTTTTTCCAGAATGCGCGACCGGCTCCAGTAGAATTCCACATTATCCTTGAAAATAATGTAGATAAACGACATGCCGAACATGGACGTACTCCGAATGGTTTTCACTCCCGGAATGCCTAGCAAGGCGGAAGTAAGCGGATAACTGATCTGATCCTGGATATCTTTGGGCGAGCGACCCATCCATTCGGTAGAAACGATTTGCTGGTTATCACCAATATCCGGAATAGCATCCACCGGAATCGGATCACGGGGAATCATCCCTGTTTTCCAATTGAACGGTGAATACGTGATTCCCATCACCACGAAGGCAATCAGAAAGATAAAGGTAATCAGCCTGTGCTCGAGAAAATATTTGACGAGTTTATTGAACATGGCTGTAATGTGCTAATTAGTTGATATGATAATGTGGTAATTTAAGAATGGCTAACATTCACAATTACATATTCATCATACTGCAACAAGCTTTCTTCACTTTTGTTGAATCAGAAACAGCCACTTCCTTTTTCTGCAACTTCATTCCGCATTTGGGGCATTTACCAGGTTTGTCGGAAACTACATCTTTATGCATTGGACATGTGTAAACTACTTTCGATGTTTGCACTTCTTTTTTCACCAGTGTCATGCCGCATTTGGGACAATCGCCCGGTTTATCCGAAATAACTTCGGGATGCATAGGGCAAGTGTATTCCACTTTCTTTGTTTCTGCTTTTTCAGCTTGCGACTGATTCAATGTATTTCCGTTTGCAGTTGTGCTAAAAATCGCAAGTACTGCTAATGCTGATATTAATTTTATCTTCTTCATATTTGTAATTTATTAATTGTAAATGACATTGTGATAGGTTTGATGCGTTGCACGTATCACACACATTGTTCTGTAGTAACCACCAATTGCGGCTGTATCGGCCATCATAGTATTGTAATTCTTCGAACCACTATTCATCATACTACCACCCTGCATCATTCCGTCAGCCGGAGTATAGTTATTCATCATGATTCCATTATCATACATCAAACTGCCAAACATGTTATAGTGCATCGTAAACAACGAATCATTTTTATGATACAATTTATCATACTTAATGCAATAGGCATTGTTCTTTTGTACTTTTACTGTATCGCAAACCATTTTCAGGGTGTCATTATACGCTTTTGTAAGTAGCAACGAGCTGCTCACTTTTGCTTTTTCAGCATCTATCTGAGAGAAATCCACATTATTATTACACGCAGACAATAAGAAAAGCAGCGCAAAAACACCTGCAAATAATCCATTTACTTTTTTCATTTTCATTGATTTATTAGATACATAATTGAAAATCTGAAACGAATTGAATCAGGACAATGTCTTTGTCCTGATTCAATATCTGTTTAACGGTACTTGCAACATCCCGGAAGTGCATTATAAGCTTTAGCAGTGGCTTTGTACTTTGGAGTATCGTAACCTACAGCAGCAATTTTCTTTTGCACATCGTCGCTTTTTGTTTTTGCCGGATTGTAAACCAAAGTCAACACCTTTGTTTTAGTGTTCCAATCGGCTTTGGTTACGCCGTCAGCTTTAGCTGCTTTTTCAATTTTCGATTTACACATTTCGCAGTTGCCCGATACTTTGATGGTTTCTGTTTTGTTAGCTGCAAATGTTACTGTAGAGATAGTAAGTGCCACAATGGCTATAAAGAATTTTAAAGTTTTCATTTTGTTGAATTTTAGAGTTTATAGAAAATAACTAGTCTGTTTATTTTAATTTATAATGCATAATCATTTTGTCTGTACCATCCATGTGCCAGAACCAAAGATCAGTAGCGGTCAGTTTATTTATTGTATTTACATCTGATTTACCCACTTCAATGCCTGAAACCACGAATTGGGTTTTGTTTTGTTGAAATTGCCAAACACCGGATACGGGATTTTGAGCATTATTGTCAGCATATACAACAGTACCATCTGCTTTCAAAGTCATCTGATATTCAGAACCTTCAGAGGCAATAATCTCGGCGGGGGTCATATCCATTCCACCCATATTTACCGATTCAATCACCCAGGTTTTATCTGTTATCAAAGTGACTGGGTCTTCGCTGCATGAAGCCGCAAAGAATCCAACAGATACCAACGCAATAGCAATAATTAATATTGTTTTTAAAGTTTTCATTATTTTCTTTATTAAAATTGAAGTTAGATTTTTATTAATTCCGGACAAATCATTTTTGCCCGGAATCAATTTTAAGTTTATCTGTACTTACAGCAAGAAGGTAAAGCATTGTAAGTTTTAGCTTCTGCTCTAAATTTAGGAGTATCGTGACCCACATCTGCTATTTTCTTTTGAATATCTATGCTTCTCACTTTTGAAGGATTATAAACTAAAGTCAGCATTTTTGTTTTTTGATTCCAGTCTGCTTTGGTTACCCCTTCCACTTTAGCGGCTTTTTCTATGCGGGCTTTACATGATTCACAGTTACCCGATACTTTGAAAGTTTCAGTTTTTGGGGCAGACATTGCTGAATGATTAGTCGTTTGTGCAGATGAAATTGCACTTACAGTAAGAGCTATAATAGCTACGAAGATATATTTTGATATTTTCATTTTGATTTTTTATTAGAACGCAAAACACGCAAACAGCGCAGATTCGCGCAAATTAATATTTTGTTTTGGGAAATATAAATGACACACGTAAAGCATACTTTTAAAAATCATGCAAATGATTTTTGCTATGTGTTTTTATGTCTTGCTTTCAGAATAACTATATGTTACTATGTGAAAGCTAAACGAAACTATGTGCCAAATAAAGGAATGATGCGACAAACCTAAGCCACATACTGTTTCTTTGTGAAACTGAGTGTCTTTGTGTCTTAGTGGTAAGAAAAAATCAAATGCGGAATACACAAATGTCAGGGAGACTGACAGCACTGGCAATATAGTTACCCGGTGGCTGGACATTTGTGTTTTGAATAGAATTCGTATGAATAGAGTGAATTCCAATTGTTTTGGGAATATCAAACACCTGCAAAAGTTGTTTCACAGGTTCGTTCAACTGAGTGGTTGACGGGTTGTAGTTATTATCAACCGAAAAAAAAGACAGCTCGTCTTTACAGCAGCTTTCGGCTTCGAAACTAATTTCGGGCATGGTTGTTTGTTCATCCGAGCACATTCCACAACCCGCCTTTTCGTGGGTAAATGATACTCTAACAGCCGAAATCTCTCCACCGCACAAATGCGCAGCAAGCGACAGATGCATCCCCGAAAGGAGTATTAACGCTGCAAAGAATATGGAGAATAGTTTTTTCATTTAGCCTTAAAACAACTGAAGTTGCAAATAGTTGGAGCAAAAGTAGAATAAAAAGTACTTGGAAAACTCAAATTACACGTTAAAGTTTCGTAAATGAAATTGAATGGGGGTTACAAAGTAAGCTTAACGGTATTGGTCAATTAACACCACATTCCCATCCGGATTGGTAAATTTCAAACTATTGCTTAACAAAGATGCCCATAAAAAAGTAATAGCTACTGCAATACCTCTTTCAGAAACAAAAGCGTATGTTGCCAGGCCCGTTCAGCCATTATTTGGTTATAGTCGGGCGATTTCAGGTTGGTAAAAGTATGTTTGCAGTAAGCGTATGTAATTATTTGCCAGTCAGCCTTTCCTTCGTTCATCTCTTTTATCTGGCCGTCCATTATTTCGGGCGTAACGCTCTTGTCTTCGGCCGGATTCTCTATCAGGATTTTCGTGTTCAGAGGTGCGTTAGGCCGACTGGCATCCTTGCCAAGCCCACCGTGAATACTAACAACTCCCCTCACCTGGAAATTAGCTCTTGCCGCTTCCAACGCACCGGTACCGCCAAAACAATAACCAATAACAGCAACTTTATCAGGCAACGCCCCGGCTTTCTTCAATTCGGCCAAAGCCAGGTTTATCCTTCGCTGATAAGCCAGATAATCCTGTTTGTATTTCGAGGAAGTTTTCGCAGCAGCAGCATTGTCGGCAGGAACATTACCCTCGCCATAAATATCGGCAACGAAAGCTATATAACCCTTCTTTTGAAGCTCTACGGCAGTAGTTTTCGCTTCTTCATCAATTCCCTTCCAAGCCGGAAGAATAAGCACACCGGGGAGTTTTTTTCCCGCATTTGCCGTTACCAGTCCGTTTAGTTTTTCTGTTCCGTCGGCATACTGAACCGGCTTCAGGTTTTGGGCAAACGGACTCACGCCTGCCAGGCACAACGCACCTAATAAAAGATATTTCTTCATATTGTTCAATTTTTTATCAATAAAAACATATGTATCAAAGCTTTCACATAAAAACTCCGGAAGCATGCTTTTAGTTCATTGAACAAAGGTTTGTTTCGTTTTTTTAATTTTGATTTTATGAAAAACGGATTGAACAAACGGTATCAGACAGTTGTAAACCCGCGCAGCATCAAACCAGTGGCGAGAAAAATTCAACTTTGCCGCATTTAGGGCAAATATACAGGTCGAATGATTCCCTGTTTATAAATGCTTCAAGAAGATTCCCGAATATCCCGAATCGGGTACCTTCGTGAAATTTAAAGTTGCCGGAAAAGATAAGAGGAACTTTACAACGCAGGCAATCAATATCCATCTTTTTTTCCAGCGGATCTTCGAATTCCACTATTCTATTTTCAGCCAGACTGTAATTACAGTTCCAACATAATTCAAAATTTTCTTCAATCTCCGAGTTGCAATTTGGACAATTTTTCATGATTTTTTTATTTTATATTTGTCTGTTTTTCTGAATTTATACCTACCTGGTTTTAAACCCGTTGGTTCGCTTCGCTAAACCTGGACTAGAAGTAGTATTTGTTATTTTTTAAAAATATACAAATCAATTTTTAATATTTTCATAAAAAGAAGCTGTCTGAAAAGTATAATCTAACAAAACTCTGTCAGATTTTTCAAACCTCATTTGGAATACAGCGTACAAAACAATAATTATTTTTTAAGAATAAACAGTCGCAAAATTAAAAGCTTATTTTAAATCTGTAAATTTATTCAGACCAAATTTTATCATAATTTTCCTGTTATACAACATGTATTTTTTACTTAATCAACATTAAACCCATGAATGTCTTTTTTAGTCAGGTTTTAAGAACCAAAATCTGATTTCAGTTGTTTATTCATAAAAAACAGTATTATGAAAAAACTTCGATCAATAGAAAAAATCATAGCTCCACCGGCTCCTCACATGGTTGGCGACGGTTTTCGGGTGCACAATTTCTTTCCGGGTAACGGAGGCATGCATATTCAACGCATGAGTCCGTTCTTTTTGTTGGACTATGGTTCCAAAATTAAGTTTCCACCTGCTGATAAGCCACGGGGAGTGGGCGTTCACCCGCATCGTGGTTTCGAAACAGTGACTATAGCCTACAAAGGCAAAGTGGCGCACCACGACAGTGCCGGGAACTCCGGTGTAATCGGCGAGGGCGATGTACAATGGATGACAGCTGCTTCGGGCATTTTGCACAAGGAGTATCACGAAGCGGAGTGGAGCAAAACGGGCGGCGAGTTCCAGATGGTACAACTGTGGGTGAACCTGCCCGCAAAGCATAAAATGAGTCCGCCCAAATACCAGCCTATCCGCAGGGAGGAAATGGGACTCGTTGTACTGCCCGACGACATGGGAACTGTGGAAGTCATTGCCGGTAACTTTAATGAGACTCATGGCCCTACTTCATCGTTCACTCCTATTGAAATGTATAATGCCCGTATAAAAAAGGGTGCAAAAGTCCATCTCTCGTTCCCCGAAAATTATAATACAGGCTTTATGATTATTGAAGGTTCGGTAACCGTGAATGAGAAACATGCCCCCACCGACAACTTTGTTTTGTTTGCCAACGATGGAACGGATATTTACATGGAAGCAACCGAAGATGCGATCGTACTTATCCTGAGCGGCGAACCAATCCGCGAACCGATGGTTCCTTACGGACCGTTCCTAATGAATAGCAAACAGGAAATTGTGGATGCTTATGACGATTGGAATAACGGTAAATTCGGGTATCTGGAAGACTGACACCCCGCAATGCACAATAGAAATGCGTATTTTCAATCAGGAAACCAATGAAATACCGATAGATATTTCATTGGTTTCTTTTTTCTTTGGGTTTTATTTTCTTATTGTGCCTATTAACTCACTTCGTGTCGTTGACCGTTGGTTGTGGTTCAAATTCTTTGAAAACCTGGATAACGATACATTAATCAGTATAATTTGAATACAGCATTCCTGTTTTTACGTTCATTTTTTTTATTCACAAATCAACCGGAACAATTAGTTTTACACTGATATTCCGTCCCATATTGTAAACCCCGTTTTGTCCGGTAGCATTGTTTGCCGGGGCATATTTCAACCGGTTCAAATGACTTTGGTAAGCCACGTCAGCCAAATTAGTCCCACTGACATAAAGCGAACAAAGGGTTTTCTTTTTGAAAACAAGTTCGCTGCCAACACTTGCATTGAGCAAGGTATAACCGGGAGTCATTGTTTCGGTATTGAACGCAGCATAAATCTGATCCTGTTTGAAATAACGTTCCAATCCTACCAACAGGTAAATATTTTTCAGGTGCTGCCCCGCTTTACCAATATCCACTCTGATGTCAGATTTCCATTTGGGACCGGGAGTAAACGGCAGGTTTCTGGTTGAGTCCGGTTGGTTTTTGAGCTGCGCCTGCACATACGAAAAACTGTTTTCGAAATGCAGCCAATCCAGCGGATGCGGATGAATATCGAAATAAACTTCACCACCAATAAGCCGGGCATTCCCCGAATCGAATTTGTAGGCAGGAACATCATCGGCAATAGAATCGCCACCTGCAATACTGCTAAGCTTTCTTGAAAAAATAAAGTTGGAGATATTATTGGCAAAAAGGTTGATTTTAGCATTCACATGCTCCGTATTATATGCCAGTTCATAATCCAGTTGCAGGCTACTTTCCGGCTTTAGGGCAGGGTCGCCGGTTTCGTACCGGAGCGTGCCTTCATGAACGCCATTGGAACCCAACTCGCTAATGTTCGGAGCACGGAAGCCACGCGATAAATTCAGTTTCGTAATCCATTTCTCGCCCAACTCATAAGTAGCGCCCAGGCTTCCGCTTATTCCGCCAAAATTGACCGAAAATCCGGAAAATCGTTGTATTGAAGCCGGGTCGGTTGCAATGGTTTTTTCACCATCCGCAGTCAGGTAGAGTGCTTCACCCGTTTCGAATCGTTTATCGTAACGCAACCCGCCACTAACATTTAATTTTTCCCACGATTTTTTTCCGATTACAAATACCCCTGCATCAAAAAGCCGATATTCGGGCACCAGGAACTCAATGCCCTTATTCTGTGAATTTTGATACATACCATTGGTACCGAATGAAAGTTCAAGACCATTTTGGTCGGGCAAAAGGTAATGAATATCGTAGTTTAGGGTGTGAAGCCGGAAATACAAACCGTAATTTTCCGGAGTGAACACATCGGCAAATTCTTGGCGACGATTCTGTTGATACCCAACAGTAGCTTTCAGGCTGCCCTCCCCGATCAGGAAGTTGTTATTCCACACCGCCTTATAATGCTTCACTTGCTGATAAGGCACCAACTGTTTGTACGACATAAAATCCGCACGTGTGGCAATGGTTTCCCCCGCAGTCGCATCCGCCAACACCACCGGCTTGATGAAATGTCCGGTAATACTGTCGCGGTCGCCTTCCACAATTCCCAGCGTGAGTTGGTAAGCACTTAGTGCGAGGTGGGAATATCCCCACCAGCTGCTGGCACCGAATAACGCGGAAACCGCATTTTCACCAAATCCCGAGTTATACACATACCCATCCCGCTTGTTCCGGTAAGCGTGGGCTTGTTTGTTACTGTAACGAACATCCCAGACAAAAGCTTTTTTATGTCCGGCAAAATTCAGCGAGTAAGCCATCAGGCCATTGTTAGTTTGATAATTTGCCAGCGCATTCAGTTGCATTTTTCCTTGCGAAAGTATAGGAGCTGAGGAAAAATTGATAACACCGGCCATAGCATCCGAGCCGTACATGAGGCTGGCAGGTCCTTTCAGAATTTCCACCCGGCTCACATCATACTCATCAATCTCAATGCCGTGCTCATCGCCCCACTGCTGGCCTTCCTGACGCACTCCATCGTTTACCACCACTATCCGGTTATATCCCAGTCCACGAATCACGGGTTTGGAAATTCCGCTTCCGGTGGTTATTTGAGCTACGCCCGGTTGCGAACCGATAGCATCTATAATGTTGGTGGCTGCCTGTTGGTACAGTTCCGATTGGGTAATAATGCTCATTGGGGTCGGCATTTTAATTATTTGTGTAGCCCCCGACTGCCCGGTTACCACCACTTCATTCATTTCTATGATTGACTCCGCCATAACAAAATCTTTATTATTGACGGCTCTCAAATCGATATTTTCGGCAATCATTTTAAAACCCATAGCCGTAACCTGAACAAGCAATGTCCGCCGGGGAAGGTTATCAAGTTCGTACTTTCCGCTTGTATCCGTTATTGCTCCCGTTTTTATTTCGGGGAAATAAATACTTACACCAATGATCGATTCTCCGTTTTTATCTGTAATTTTCCCTTGCAGGTTTGCCTGTGTAATTCTCGAGTTGTCGGCCCAACTGTTTAGCGCGAGCAACAATGCGAAAAGAATAATTTGTATTTTCCTCATCTCTATATATTTAAATTGAATAAATAGCCAATAGCTTTATGACCATTATGGATAGAAAGCTTGTACCCCGGATTTCGGTGTACATGCAACGACACAACGTAATTTTTACCATGTGTTATTGATTCTTGTAAATAAGGGAATTAGAGTGCGGGAGGTGCGCGCAGTTGGAAAAGATGGGTAGAGTTACCGGCCAGACAAGCAATTACCTGCTGTGGTTGTTCCTTACAAACAATCAGGGTTTGCTGCGGAATGCTTATTCGTTTTTGCGGAACAAATGTACAAAACTCGAATTCGCAAACAAGACAATCCTTGTAGTGGTCAGCGATAACAGCATATCCGTAGCTTGTTGCACATACTCTTTCCGAATGTTGGTGGTGGGCCAGCAAACTATGCACAGGCTTACCCAGCAACGCACCTGCAAACACTCCCAGCAAAAGTAGTGCTAAGCAGGATTGGATTGTATGTTTTGCTATTTTTATCATTGTTTTTAAACTCATTGCAAAGATACAATGAATAAATCGGCAAAATGTTTTTGAAACATCCTATTTTCTAACTAAAACCCTGCATTTATGTAATTATTACAATCAAATGTCTTTTTTCTTAAAAAGAATGTGCACATCCTATATAACTCTTTTCAATTTACTAATAATCAGACCTGATAATAAGGGAAGAGCTTTGGTGCAATCAAATTTCTACTAAGGGTGACATTTTAAAATAAGGGGAATATAATGTTTCTAATAAAAAAGCCTTATTTCTTTTTTTGTTCCCTTAGTAGAAAAAAATTAGGAGATGTCTTAACCCTTATTAAAATTAAAATTAAAATTAAAATCAACTCCAACTATGCAAATATTTAAGTCATCTGTTTTTATATTGGAGTGTTCACACTACAGGGAACTATGTAGTTTTAAATAAGGTAGTTTATTCTTCCTGTTATCTGTTATCATTTCATCCTCTAATCAGAACTATTTTAAACCCTTAATTTGCTGAGTATTTTTTATCTTTGCCGTTAAAATTACTCACAATGACAGAACCATCTTCTCCCCGCCTCCACGTAGTCGATGCACTACGTGGTTTTGCTATTGTTTCCATCATGCTGTTGCATAATATGGAGCACTTTGATTATTATTACTTTCCGCCCAATCTGCCCGATTGGATGAAAACGTTGGACAAATCACTCTGGGATAGCATGTTTTTCCTCTTCAGTGGAAAATCATACGCCATCTTTGCCGTATTATTCGGACTCACCTTCTTTATCCAGTCTAACAACCAGGCAAAAAAAAGAAAAGATTTCAGAGGACGTTTTGCGTGGCGACTGTTTTTGTTGCTCGGCTTTGGTCTTATCAACTCCGCTTTTTACGAAGGCGATATACTTACTTTTTATGCCCTGATAGGCTTTGCGCTTATTCCGGTTGCTAACCTTAACAACAAAACAGTGTTTTGGATAGCCGTTATTTTAATGCTACAACCCTACGAGTGGTATAACTTTATTTACGGACTGCAACATGCCGACCTTAAACTGGCCGATCCGGCTTCGTGGACTTATTTTGGCCGTTCGGGCGAATACGTGACGGGAAACTCATTACTAAAAACCATGTATGGCAATTTCACCAATGGCAAAACTGCCGTCTTTTTGTGGAACTGGGAAGAAGGGCGCGTATTCCAGACAGCATCGCTTTTCATGCTGGGCATGTTGGCCGGACGCAAAAACTTTTTTTCGGTTAGCGCAGAAAATAAAAAGTTCTGGATCAAAACCCTGGTTATTGCCACTATTTGTTTTATCCCGTTATTCATTTTCAAAACCAATATCAACCACTGGATTCAAAGTGTAGCCATACATCGTCCGTTGGGCCGGGTCATTACTTCGTGGTCAAACGTGGCATTTATGTTAGCGCTGGTATCCGGTTTTGTGTTGTTGTACCAAACAGCCTTTGCACAACGTACTTTAAATATATTTTCATCATTCGGAAAAATGAGTATGTCAAACTATATCATGCAATCCATTATCGGTTCTACTATTTATTGCGGTTTTGGATTTGGAATGTACAAATATACAGGAGCAACTTACTGCTTGCTTATTGGCATCGGGATGACGATCATTTTGGGAGTGTTCAGTACGTGGTGGATGAAACATCACAAGCAAGGTCCGCTCGAAACAATCTGGCACAAACTCACCTGGATTTATTCATAATAATTCCGTTTTTTTTATATTCTTATCTAGCTTCAAAAGTTAGTTTATAATTATCAGAAAACCATTACAGACCTGGTCTTCAAGTCCCCCTTCGGGGGATTTAGGGGGTCGTTAGCAACTCAAAACAGATTTCATGGAATATATATGCATTTATTTTTGCATAAACTCATTTTCATTGCATAAAAGATGATTATTTTCTATCTTTTTCCTAAAATCTGCTGAACTTTTCGTATATTCGTTTGTTTAAAATTTAAAATATAGTCCGCTAACACTTAACGGACTTATTTTTTATTATATTTGCGATTGAAATAATTACAAGTTGATTAAAAATACAAAATTTATGGTTTTTGATGAAGAAATGATCAAGCGTGTTTACGCTTCCCTTCCCGAAAAAATTAATCAGATTAAAAGCAAGCTTCAACGTCCGCTCACGCTTACCGAGAAAATTCTTTACGCACACCTTTCTACCGGCGAAAACCTGAAAAGTTACGAACGCGCAGTTGATTATGTCAACTTCTCGCCCGACCGTGTGGCCATGCAGGATGCCACGGCTCAAATGGCGTTGCTGCAATTGATGAATTCGGGACGTAAAAATGTGGCTGTGCCCTCTACCGTACATTGCGACCACTTGATACAAGCGCATATCGAAGCCATCACCGACCTGAAAACGGCCAACGAAACAAATCGTGAAGTGTATGATTTCCTGAGTGCCGTTTCCAATAAATTCGGCATCGGATTCTGGAAACCGGGTGCAGGTATCATTCATCAGGTAGTGCTGGAAAACTATGCATTCCCCGGCGGAATGATGATTGGAACCGATTCACACACGGTGAACGCAGGTGGATTGGGCATGATTGCTATTGGAGTTGGTGGTGCCGATGCAGTGGATGTAATGGCCGGAATGCCATGGGAACTGAAAATGCCAAAAATCATAGGTGTAAAACTAACCGGAAAATTATCCGGCTGGACTTCGCCCAAAGACGTGATTTTAAAACTTGCCGGTATACTAACTGTGAAAGGCGGAACCAATGCCGTAATTGAATACTTCGGCGAAGGTGCAAACTCATTGTCGGCCACCGGAAAAGGAACTATCTGTAACATGGGTGCCGAAGTGGGCGCAACTACTTCTATTTTCCCATTCGATGCTAAATCGGCCGAATACTTGCAGGCTACAGGCCGCAGCTCTATTGCCAAACTGGCATTGCAAAACGCAGCCCACCTGCAAGCCGATGCTGAAGTACAGGCTAACCCTGAACAATATTACGACCGTCTGATTGAAATAAATCTGAGCGAGCTCGAACCTTATATCAACGGTCCTTTTACTCCCGATTTGGCTTATCCTATTTCGGAATTTGCGCAAGCAGTGAAAGAAAAAGGCTATCCGCAAAAAATGGAAGTCGGCCTGATTGGCTCTTGCACCAACTCGTCATACGAAGATTTGACCCGTGCAGCTTCGGTAGTAAAAAAAGCAAAAGAAAACGGCTTGAAAGTTCATGCACAATTCATTATTAACCCGGGATCGGAACAAGTGCGCTACACCGCTGAACGCGATGGCATACTTGCCGAATTTGAATCTGTTGGCGGAGTAGTTATGGCTAATGCCTGCGGGCCTTGCATCGGTCAGTGGAAACGCGAAACCGACCAACCGGAACGTCCAAATTCAATTATCACTTCGTTCAACCGGAACTTCGCAAAACGTGCCGATGGTAATCCAAACACACATACTTTTATCGGTTCACCGGAAGTTGTGGCTGCATTGACCATTGCCGGTGACTTGTGTTTCAACCCGCTGAAAGACACCCTGCTGAATGAAAAAGGCGAAAAAATAAAATTACAGGAACCACATGGATATGAGCTGCCGCCAAAGGGATATGCCGTGGAAGATCCGGGCTACATTGCTCCTACCAGCAACGAAAACGAAATTTATATAGACCCGCAATCGAAACGCCTGCAAATTCTGCAACCTTTTGCAGCCTGGGATGGCAAAGACCTGATTGAACAACCGTTGCTAATCAAAGCAAAAGGGAAATGTACCACCGATCATATTTCAATGGCCGGACCATGGCTACGCTTCCGCGGACATTTAGACAATATTTCCGACAATATGTTGATTGGCGCAGTGAATTCGTTCAACGACAAAACAAACACCGTGCTGGATGCCGAAACAGGTGAATATACAGCAGTTCCTGCATTGGCCCGCAAATATAAAGCTCAAGGAACTGGATCAATCGTTGTGGCTGAAGAAAACTACGGCGAAGGTTCAAGCCGCGAGCATGCAGCTATGGAACCACGTTTCCTGAATGTAAAAGCCATTCTGGTAAAATCATTTGCCCGCATACACGAAACAAACCTGAAAAAACAGGGAATGCTGGCACTTACGTTTGCCGATAAAAATGATTACGACAAAGTGCGCGAGGATGATAAAATAAGCATATTTGGACTTACTGAATTCACTCCTGGAAAAAACTTGAATATTGAATTAAAACATAGTGATGGTAGTGTTGATAGATTTGAAGTGCTTCACACCTACAATGATGCCCAAATTGAATGGTTTAAATGCGGAAGCGCATTGAATGCCATGAAGAAATAAAAAAGAAAAATCTATTGAACCCTTAAAAACAAAACGAAGTTTTGGCGTGTTAAACAAATGATGAGAAGAAGAAACAATAACAATATAAAATCGAAGTTCATGGAAAAGGATTATTTAATTTACAAGCTATCGGAAACGATAAAAACAACCAGTCGGATCGACAAGGAATTATTTACTCAATTTAATGTAAAACGTGGACTACGTAACGAAGATCATTCGGGCGTGTTAGTTGGTTTAACTAAAGTGGGTGATGTTGTTGGATACGAGAAATTGCCTGAAGGCGGACTGAAAGCAGTTCCCGGAAAGTTATTTTATCGCGGATTGGATGTTGAAGATCTAGTTCATGGACTGGAAGCAGAAAACCGGTTGGGTTTTGAGGAAACAGCTTTCCTTCTTCTATCAGGTTATCTGCCCGATGCAGAAGAATTGAAAGCCTTCTCGCAAATTTTAACTAAAAGTATGGCGTTGGCTCAAAAAGCAACTATGAATATCATTGATCTTGAAGGACAAGACATTATGAACATTCTGGCGCGCAGTGTATTGGAAATGTATACTTTCGATCCAAATCCGGACGATATTTCACGCGACAATCTTATTCGTCAGTCCATTGATCTGATTGCCAAATTCCCGACTATTGTTGCTTATGCATTCAATATCCTCCGCCACAGCCAACAAGGGCGCTCGTTACATATCCGTCACCCGAACGATGAGATGTCATATGCAGAAAACTTCCTGTACATGATGAAAGGTCCGGGTAACTATACAGAACTGGATATAAAAATTCTGGATTTAACGCTAATTCTTCATGCCGACCACGGTGGAGGTAATAACTCAACGTTTACCGTTCGTGTTACAAGCTCTACACAAACCGACACTTATTCATCTATCGCAGCAGGTATCGGTTCTCTGAAAGGCCCATTGCATGGTGGGGCGAATATCAAAGTAGTTCAAATGTTTGAGCACTTAAAAACGGCTATCAAAGACTGGACAAATGTAAAAGAAATTGATACCTATTTGAAAAAAATGTTGAACAAAGAAGCGTACAACAAAAGCGGTTTGATTTATGGAATTGGACATGCTGTTTACACTATTTCAGATCCGCGTGCACTATTGTTGAAAGAAATGGCCCGTAAAATGGCTGTTGAGAAAGGACTTGAAAGAGAATTTGCATTCCTTGAACTTCTGGACGAAAGATCTGTTCACGCTTTTATGACATTTAAAGGTGAAGGAATAAACAAACAAGTGTGTACAAATGTCGATTTCTATTCAGGATTCGTTTATGATGCAATTGGTTTGCCAAGCGAAATCTTCACTCCTATGTTCGCCATGTCACGTGTTGCCGGTTGGACAGCACATCGTATTGAAGAATTAAATTTTGCAAGTAAACGTATCATTCGTCCTGCTTACAAAAATGTTGGTGAACGTAAACCATTTGTGCCATTAAAAGACAGATAATAAATAATTAGACGACTGGCAACGGACAACAGCCCAAAGACTTAATTCTCTGAACAAGTCTTTTGACCGTTGTCCGTTGACTATTGTCTGCAGACTAAACATATGAGTAAAATTAAAGTAACCAATCCTGTCGTTGAACTTGACGGCGACGAAATGACCCGAATCATTTGGGCATTTATCAAAGAACAACTTATTCTCCCCTACCTCGATTTAGACATCAAGTACTATGATTTGAGCATTCAAAACCGCGACCTGACAAACGATCAGGTAACCATTGATTCGGCAAACGCTATCAACAAGTACAATGTAGGAATTAAATGTGCTACTATTACCCCTGACGAAGCCCGTGTAGAAGAATTCGGATTGAAGAAAATGTGGAAATCGCCCAATGGTACTATCCGTAATATCATTGGCGGTACTGTTTTCCGGGAACCGATTGTAATGAGCAATGTACCGCGCTACGTACAAGGCTGGACAAAACCTATCGTAATCGGCCGTCATGCATTTGGCGACCAATACAAGGCTACCGACACCGTTATTAAAGGCAAAGGAACGTTGAAAATGACTTTTACCAACGAAGCCGGCGAAACTAAGGAATGGGAAGTGTACAACTTTGAAGGCGACGGCGTGGCATTGACCATGTACAACACCGACGAATCGATCTACGGCTTTGCACGTTCCTCATTCCAGGTGGCTTTGGAGAAAAAATGGCCATTATACCTTTCTACTAAAAACACTATTCTGAAGGCGTACGACGGACGTTTCAAAGATATTTTCCAGGAAGTATATGAAAAAGAATTCGAATCTGCATTTAAAGAAGCTGGGATTACCTACGAACACCGGCTTATTGACGATATGGTGGCCTCTTGTATGAAATGGAACGGTGGATTCGTGTGGGCTTGTAAAAACTACGACGGCGACGTACAATCCGATACTGTTGCACAAGGTTTCGGATCATTAGGCCTGATGTCTTCAGTACTTGTTACTCCGGATGGAAAAACCGTAGAAGCTGAAGCAGCCCACGGAACTGTAACACGCCACTACCGCCAACACCAACAAGGCAAATCAACTTCAACCAACCCGATTGCATCTATCTTTGCCTGGACACGCGGCCTAATGCACCGTGCTAAACTGGACGGAAACGATGCATTGCACAACTTCTGCGAAAAACTGGAACAGGTTTGTATCGAAACGGTTGAAGCCGGTGAAATGACCAAGGATTTGGCTGTTCTTATTTATGGCGACAATGTAACCAGCGAGAACTACCTGAGTACAGAAGCTTTTTTGGCTGCATTGAAACGAAATCTGGATGTAAAATTAAGATAACTCAATCAGATATTTAAATAAAAAAGGAGCAACTTTGAAAATTGCTCCTTTTTTATTTTTACTTTCATCTCATTTCTTCACGTCAGATTTACCTGCAATATAGGTTTCAATGTAAGCTTTCACTTCCTGCTTTTTGGCCGAATCACTAATCAGTTCATACAAAGGAGTTAAACCATTTTTACCAATGCCTACAAATTGATAGTTTATATCCGTTCCAAATGATGGATATATATCAATTACTAATTTATCCGGATTATTATCCGTAGTTTTAACAACACCGCATTGCTTCGGATTAAGACCTATTGTATTGTAAATCATTTGTTCATTTGAGCTTGATAATGGTTGTTCGTAATCACTAATGTACCGACCGAAAACTCCACCACAGAATTTTTTTAATCTTTTATACAAACCGTGTTCAGCATCGGTAGATGAAGGTGATTCATAACGATACAACACTTCGAATTTCTTTCCAAGATAAATATTTGTCAGAATATGGGTTCCGTATTTAGCGATTAATTCTTTAGAAGAAAGAGAAATCAAATCCTTTTTAAAATCCTCATTTAATGCCTTTTGGAACTCATCATTTGAACAATAATAATAAAAATGCGAACCTATTGCGTTGCATGAATAGTATGCTACTGAATACTTCGGGTCAATAGAATCTGTATTGTTTGCTAATTTCAGAAGAGATTTGAAATGGGAGGATATAGCTAAACTTGTTTGTTGACCCAAATCATCTATAAAGGATATTCTCTCCACTAAACCAGACAAACTATTACTGCTAACTAAGGTTGAGAAAGAAGTATTTGGATGGCCTAAACATAGTTGATTGAACTCATGTCCAACACCTTCGCCTTTACTGATACTGAATCACAAAACCCGGTTGCATCATAGCCGTAACCCAGAATGCTTGTTGTTGCATCTCCAGAAGATCCGATACTGTCAGGAAAATTCAACTTTGTCAACACACTTACAGGTACTGTTTTGTCAGTAGCTTGTGGTTCATTTTCATTATTGCAGGAAATAAGAAAAGCGGTTAAAAGTAAAAAACTAAGATATTTTCTCATGATTCATATTTTAAAATTTACACAAAAGTAACAATATATTTCACAACTCAAAGTGAAATAGACAATTTATATTGTATATAATTCAAAAAAAATTATGTAAACTGAGTGGCTCATAATTATTGTCATTAAGAATCAGATAATTATACAAAAAAAAAGAAGCAACCCTTTCAGATTGCTTCGTATTCAAATTTAAGAAAATCGTACTATCATTCCGATTATCCTAAAAATCCTTTTAATAATTTGCTTTTAGCGTTTGGCCTCAATTTTCGAATCGCTTTTTCTTTAATCTGGCGAACACGTTCACGAGTCAGGCCAAATTCATCGCCGATTTCTTCGAGAGTCATTTCAGTCACACCAATTCCAAAGAATTTTTTTACAATATCGCGTTCCCTGTCTGACAATGTAAATGCCAATACGCGCTCTATTTCTTTAGAAAGTGATTCATTAATCAACGAACGGTCAGCATTCGGAGAATCATCGTTAATCATTACATCCAACAAGCTGTTGTCTTCACCTTCAACAAACGGTGCATCTACTGAGATATGACGGCCCGACACTTTCATTGTGTCTGCAATTTTGTCAACCGGAATATCCAGTACATCAGCCAGCTCTTCCGGAGAAGGTTTGCGTTCATTCTCTTGTTCAAATTTAGAGAAAGCTTTGTTGATTTTGTTTAATGACCCTACCTGATTAAGCGGCAAACGAACAATACGCGATTGCTCGGCCAAAGCCTGCAAAATGGATTGGCGAATCCACCAAACAGCATACGAAATAAACTTGAATCCACGTGTCTCGTCGAATTTTTCGGCTGCTTTAATCAGTCCAAGGTTGCCTTCATTTATTAAGTCTGGTAGACTGAGGCCTTGATTTTGGTACTGTTTTGCCACCGAAACAACGAAACGTAAGTTAGCACGTGTCAGTTTTTCCAACGCTATCCGGTCACCTGCCCGAATCCGTTGAGCTAACTCAACTTCTTCTTCAACAGTTATAAGATCTTCGCGTCCAATCTCTTGCAAATATTTATCAAGAGAAGCACTTTCACGATTCGTGATTGATTTGGTTATTTTTAATTGTCTCATTTTATTGATGAAAATTAGCTTGCAAAAGTAGTCATTATTTTCGGATTAGCAAAACGAAAACAGGCAAAAGAATCATGCTACTTATTAGTATCCTAACAAAGTATAAGTGAGTAAGTTTATAAATTATTGGATGTTTATTAAAATATGGGATTAAATTTACAATTTTGAACAGTTTCTGAGCATTATTCTGCACTTCATCCCCGAAATCAGATAATTCACTTTAATTATTCTTATCGAGGTATTTAAAACTATTCAACAGAGTAGTGAAGCTTGAATCACTTTCTAAAAAATTTAAAATACCGCTACTAATACCTGTTTCATTAAACTTCATTAATAGATTTTAAACATTCAATAAATAAACACAAAACAATTAAAAATGTTTTCAATTGTTGATAAAACGGCAGAACCGGTACAACATTGCTGCACCGGTTCTGTAATTAAGCTTATTTATGGATATAACACTAGTTTTCTTCTGCCAGATTTATTGCATAGTATGTTATTTTTCCATTTGGATAAACACCCGCAATATAAAATACTTTTTCGGGTTCCCCGTTATTGATAGCTGCATCATAAGCAGACTGAATATCTTCTTCCGTCCTGATAGCCTGATTATTGATTTTCAAAATAATGAAACCGGGCTTTATTCCCGCATCGGCAAATTTACCTTTGGATAAGGATTTGATTTCAATGCCGTAATCTACCATCAGTTGCTGGCGTGTTTTATCACTGACTTCTTTATATGTAGCTCCTAACATATCAATACTGTTAGTCGATGAAACAACACCGGTATTTCCCTGGCGGTTTTTAAGTTCTACTGTCAACTTTTCTTCTGAATCTTTCCGAACAACAATGACAGTAATTTTGTCGCCGGGGCGGTAACGACCTATTTGTTCCTGCAATTCTGTTGCCGATTTAATCGCCACACCATTTACATTGTTGATAATATCACCTTCTTTCATACCGGCTTTTTTAGCTGCCGAATTATCGGAGACCTTACCAACATACGCTCCCACAAGAGTTGTAAGGTTCTTATCTTTGGCTAACTCCGAGTTTATATCCCGGATTTCTACTCCTAGCAATGCACGCTGCGTCACACCATATTGGCGAATATCAGCCATCACTTTTTGAACTATGCTCACCGGAATTGCAAAAGCATAACCCGCATAAGAGCCGGTTTGCGAAGCGATAGCCGTATTTATACCCACCAGTTCGCCACGCGTATTTACTAATGCGCCACCGCTATTACCCGGATTTACAGCCGCATCTGTCTGGATAAACGATTCTATTTTCATTTGAGAGTTGATAATGTTGATATTCCGGGCTTTGGCACTCACAATACCGGCAGTAACTGTAGACGCCAGATTAAATGGATTACCTACAGCCAACACCCACTCGCCCACTTTCAGAGAATCGGAGTTACCAAACAAAATTACGGGTAGTTTTTCAGCTTCAATTTTAATCAGGGCAAGGTCGGTACTCGGATCAGCACCAATCAGCTTGGCCTTGAAAGTCCTTTTATCATTCAACGTCACTTCAATCTCTGACGAACGGTCTATAACGTGGTTATTTGTCACTATATAACCGTCGTTTGAAATAATTACACCCGATCCAACGCCTTCCTGCATGGGAGTTTCTTTGGGCTGGTTTGGCACTTGCTGCGGACGACCAAAGAAGTATTCAAAAAACGGATCATTGGGGAATCCCCCTCCAAACTGCTGAACTTTTACAGGCGTTTTGGTTTTCACGTGAACCACCGCATGAACCGACAATTCGGCTGCAACGGTAAAATCGGTTTCTAAACCACTCGATGCCTTTGAAAATTTGGCATAAGCTGCCGGAATTTGACTTTCCTGACCTTTAAATCCATCTGATTTTTTGCTGGCCACATAGTTTGTTGTCAAATTAGTTGCCACACTCACTGCTACGACTAAACCGAAAAAGCCGAGCATTTTCATTCTTTTTGATGCTTTCATTTTTTTCAATTTTATAATTAATAATTATTTGATGACAAAAGTTGAATTAATATATTTATTGAGTTAATTATTGAGTTTACCGCTGCGAAAATAAACAAAAGTCATTCCCTCAACTCAAAGCCGCATGGTTATTTGGCGATTATTAACACACCTATTTTTCCGCTTAACGCGTATTAACTCTCAGAAAAACGTTCGTAAAAAAATCTGAAAATTTTGAATAAAAAAAGCCACCTTTTTGACAGGTGGCTTTAACAGAAGTAAAATTGTCAGATATAAATCTGCCATTTTTTCTTATTTTTTGTAACCATAAACAGCTAAATCGCCTAATTCTTCTTCAATGCGAAGCAATTGGTTGTATTTGGCCATACGATCCGAACGGCTCAATGACCCTGTTTTGATCTGTCCTGAGTTAGTAGCTACGGCAATATCAGCAATGGTTGAATCTTCTGTTTCACCAGAGCGGTGCGAAGTAACAGAAGTATAACCTGCACGGTGAGCCATTTCAATAGCATCAAGAGTTTCAGTCAATGTTCCAATCTGATTTACTTTTATCAAAATGGAATTGGCACAACCCATATCAATACCTTTTTTCAGATAATCTACATTGGTTACAAACAAGTCGTCGCCTACCAACTGAACTTTCTTGCCCAGTTTATCGGTCAACAGTTTCCAACCATCCCAGTCACCTTCACCCATACCATCTTCAATTGAATCGATTGGATAATTGGCAACTAATTCGGCGAGGTAATCAGCCTGTTCTGCAGAAGAACGTTTTTTGCCGTTTGGACCTTCGAATTTAGAATAATCGTAAATTCCGTTTTTGTAGAATTCAGACGAAGCGCAATCCAAACCGATAGTTACATCTGAACCTGGTTTGTAACCCGCATTCTTAACAGCAGTCAGAATTGATTCCAACGCTTCTTCGGTTCCACCTGCAAGATTTGGAGCAAAACCACCTTCGTCGCCAACGGCAGTACTTAATCCTTTGTCATGCAATACTTTTTTCAACGAATGGAAAACTTCGGCACCCATGCGCAAACCTTCTTTGAAAGAAACTGCCCCAACAGGACGAATCATAAATTCCTGAAAAGCAATAGGAGCATCGGAGTGCGAACCACCATTGATAATGTTCATCATTGGAACCGGCAGGGTAAATGCATTAGTGCCACCAATGTAACGGTACAAAGGCAAATCCAGATAGGTTGCAGCAGCACGAGCCACAGCCAACGAAACACCCAAGATAGCATTAGCACCCAGATTTGATTTCGTTTTTGTGCCATCCAACTGAATCATAAGTTTATCAATTGCACGTTGTTGCAATGCGCTTATACCAACCAAAGCAGGTGCAATTACATTATTTACATTGGCAACGGCTTTTTGGACGCCTTTACCCAAATAACGACCTTTGTCACCATCGCGTAACTCAATAGCTTCATTTTCGCCTGTTGAAGCTCCGGATGGAACAGCTGCACGGCCTACAACGCCTGATTCCAACCAAACATCTACTTCTACCGTAGGATTTCCACGCGAATCAAGAATTTCGCGGGCAACAATCTTTTCAATTTTACTCATCTTAATTTTAATTGATTATTTATTTGAACTTTGATTAAGTATGAGTCTAACAAGTAAAAAAAAAAAATGTTCGTATTATTAAAGATAAATAGCCTCGTTTATTTTCACAATAATACCTATATTTGTCGCTTAAAATTTATATACACAACTAAATTAAAAAAAAATGAAACAGTTAATCGCAATAATTCTTATCAGCCTCACATTTACTTCTTGTGCTGAACTTCTGCAAGTTGCTTCGCAATATTCTACTACAAACACTCCTGCAGTAACAAATGCTGAAAACATCTCCGGCCTAAAAAGCTCTCTAAATGTCGGAATTGAAAAAGCAGTCAGCAATCTGGGAATTGAAAACGGTTTTTTCAATGATGCCGCACTAAAATTACTATTACCCAAAGAAGCTCAACCGATTATAGATAATGCCAAGTTGATTCCGGGCGGACAAGCTTTAGTTGACAAAGCAGTTCTATCGCTTAACCGTTCGGCCGAAGATGCGGTAAAAGAAGCCACTCCCATTTTCAAAACGGCCATAACCAGCATGAGCATTACCGATGCGGTTGGCATTCTGTTTGGAAAAGAAAATGCTGCCACCGAATATCTTCGTCAAAACACATATTCCCAACTCAAAACAGCTTTTGCCCCAAAAGTAAAAGCATCGCTGGGCAAAGCATTGGTAGCCAATGTTTCGACCACCGATACATGGAACACATTAAGCTCCGGCTACAACTCAGTAGCAAGCAGCACGGTAGGCTCCATTGCCGGATTAAAACCCGTAAATGTAAATCTTGAAAACTACGTTACTGAAAAAGCGCTGGATGCCTTATTTGTGAAAGTAGCCGCCGAAGAAAAAGCCATCCGTACCAATCCGCTAGCTCGTGTAAGCGATCTACTGAAAAAGGTCTTTGGACAATTGGATAAGAAATAATTAAAATAAGACGGATTTAATACCCTTTAGGGGTTAGGGGTAATATCACTCAAACTCCACCACGGTAATTCCTGCTCCCCCAAACTGAATATGCTCGTCGCGATAGGTTTTCACCCCATGAATCGTGCCGAGATACTGGCGAATCATTTGACGCAACGCCCCGGTTCCTGTTCCATGCAAAATGCGAACGGAAGCCACACCAACCATCACGGCATCGTCGATAAAATACATGACAGCTTGTAAAGCTTCGTCGCCACGCATACCTCGCACATCAATTTCAGAACTAAAAGTCAGTTTTCGTTGACGGACTTCGTCTGTGGTAGTAGTGCCTAATGAATCATATTTTTTAGCTTCTTTCTTTAACTGTGTATTGCTTATTGGTTCCAATTTAGCCAGTTTTACGGTCGACTTCATTTGGCCAAATGCCACAACAGCCTGTTTATCCTGAATTTCAATAATTTTTCCGGTCGCCGTTTGACCTTTCAGGCGAACATTAGATCCCACCTCGAACCTCTCTCCAACCCTCTCCAAAGGAGAGGGAGAGACTCGTTCCACATTCTTTTTAGAAATTTGCAAGTTTGGCATCTTCAAGACCACTTTAGGGGATTTAGGGGTTGTCTGATCTATTTTTTGTTTAAAATCCTCCAGTTCCTTCCTCACCAACCGCGTCTTTTCTTTTTCCGCTTCAGCCTCTTTTATCTGACGAATGGTATTTTCGATTTTTGCATTGGCTTCGCTCAACAGGTTTTTGGCTTCATCTTTGGCTTTGTTGGTAATCTCCTTGCGCTGACGATCCATTCCTGCCATTTCGGCTTCATATTTTTCAAGCGTTTCTTCAAGCTTTTTCTCTTTTTGGCGAATTTGCTGACGTTTGTTTTCCCAATACCGTTTATCGCGAACAATATCCTGCAAGTGCTTGTCATAATCGAGGTGCTCCGCTCCGACTTTATCGGCAGCTTCGGCAATCAAATCTTCGGGCAAACCAATTTTTCGGGCAATTTCTATGGCAAAGGAACTTCCCGGATTGCCAATACTCAGCTGGAAAAGTGGTTGCAAATGCTGACGGTCGTACAACATAGCACCGTTTACAATTCCGGGAGCATCCTCAGCGTAATGTTTCAGGTTGGTATAGTGCGTGGTAATCACGCCAAACGCCAGGTTCCGGTTAAAGCGTTCCAACGTGGCTTCGGCAATGGCTCCACCAATCATAGGTTCAGTTCCGGTTCCAAATTCATCGATCAACAACAGAGTTTTCTCGTTGCTATTCTTGATAAAGTGCTTCATATTTGTCAAATGCGAACTGTATGTAGACAAATCATTTTCAATGGATTGTTCGTCGCCAATATCAATAAACAGGCGTTCAAAAATACCGGCCCGACTGCTATCGTGCAACGGCACAAGCAAACCGCATTGAAGCATATATTGCAGCAACACCACCGTTTTCAGACAGACAGATTTTCCTCCGGCATTTGGTCCGGAAATCAGCAAAATCCGTTGCTTTTCATTCAGCGTAATATCCAGTGGAACAATGGCTTTACCTTGTTTTTTAAGCGACAGAAACAGAATTGGGTGAATGGCTTTGGCCCATTCCAGTTGGCAACAATCATCCACACGCGGTTTAATAGCATTGATTTCCAAACCAAAAAGTGCTTTTGCTCGCAGAAAATCAATTTGCCCGAGGAAGTATTGCGAAGCAAAAATCTCTTGGGTATGCGGACGCACAAAATTTGTGAACTCAACGAGTATGCGCATAATCTCCCTTCGCTCCTCGCCCTCCAGTTCGCGCAAGCGGTTATTGGCTTCCACCACTTGCTGGGGCTCAATAAAAACCGTTTTTCCTGTTGCCGATTCATCATGTACAATACCGCTTACCTTGCGCTTAAAAGCAGGTGAAACAGGAATAACCAAGCGTCCTTCGCGCATGGTGGGTGCTACGTCTTTTTCCACATATCCATCGGCTTGCGCCTGGCGGAGAATGGAATTCAGCGTGCGCGAAATGGAACTTTGCACCTGAAAAATATCTTTCCGGATGCGAGCCAACTCGTTGGACGCATTATCTTTTATCTTGCCAAATTTATTGAGAATACTGTCGATACGACTAATTATCAACGGAAAAGTCTCTATGCCATTGACCAATTCGTGCAAATGCGGATACACTTCAACTTCGTGCTTGGTAAGAAAAGCCACCAACCTGCGAACCGCATCCAATGCCCGGCATAGATCGAACACTTCCAGTTCGTCCAAAAACAAACCTTCGATCCGCACCCGCGACAAAGCAGGACGCACATCGTAAAAATCACCAATCGGCAATTCGTCAGCATCGGTAGTGAGCACGCGCAACATCTCGTCAGTCTGACTGAGCAAACGCATAACATCAACGTAATCCGACGAAAATTGAATTTCATCTACTTTTTCTTCGCCCAACGAGCTCACACACTTGTCTTTCAGCAATTGGCGAATGTTGGTAAAAGCTATTTTTTGTTCGAAATGAGAAGGATATAACATATAATGACCCCTAAATCCCCTAAAGGGGACTTTTTTAGTTAGTTTGTGGTTTGTATGAAGTTAGTGGTTTTGATTTGCTAAATGGAATTACCTTCGTTCTCATTTTATGCTTTGATTCCAACCTAAAATACCTTGAAAGATTTTGAGTCTTTTCAAAAAAATCATTTTCTGTTTCTGATTTTTGGTAATAAAAAATATTCACAGAATTGAATTTTGAATGCTCAAATATGTGAGTAAACAAAAGCCTATCTGACAATCCACAAGAATGACCCATTATATAAACGTCAAAAAAATTATCTGAATCAAGAAATTCAAATAACTTTTGATAGTTGGGTGTCTGCAAATATGCAAAGGATTTCATGTGCTTTAAATAGATATTTCTATTCAACTTTTCAATTTTTGAATAATTTTCATCCATTTCATCACCATATCCAAAAATTACCGGATTTTGCAAATTATTTAATTCTCCATGAATATAATTCAAATGCATTCTATCAAGATATATTTCAGCTGTATTGGTATAATTGAAATTCAACACATTAAAAGAGAATTTTCTACCATCAGAATCGCAAGAGTTCAAAATATCATTAAAATGATCTCTAATTTCCAACACTTCGTATATGCCTTTTTCGAATTGCAAACCAAGATAAGTACTCAATTCTTTCTTCAAAATATCCATAAATTTATTCAACTCGCCAACCATCTCTAGTTTCGTATTTTCAGGCGTATTAGTTAAAGAATGTAATACTAAAAGTCTGGCATAATAACGTCTTTCTATATCTACCCAATTAAATTGCTCAATACTCTCTAATATATTATCAATAAAAATATGCTGACCTTTTATCTTAAACCAAAAACGCCTATCATTATATTCTTTAGCTTTATAATAATCAACTGTACTTGAAATATCAAAATATGATAAATTTGAATCAATTGTTATTAATTCACTCGTTCTTTTACCGATTGGTAATTGAAAAACCGTATCAATATGCCACAAAATAAAATCCTTATAACTCGTCTTCAGCCCATGTGCCAAATCAAAACCATTTCCAATAATAACCAATTTATTCATAAACAAACCTTTAATAGAAACATGTAGCAATATATTCAATTGATTTTATAAAACATACTTTATAAAATATACTTTTCCATTCGTTTTATTAATCATAACTTACAAACACTGTTAAATTGAGTGTTTTATTCATCGTAATGAACAAAAATCAAAATACCAAGTCTTAAAATTCCCCTTCAGGGGTTAGGGGTTGTTCTCTTTCCGCCTCCTTCGCCTCGTCCCAAATCAGATCCATTTCGGCCAAGGTCATTTCTTTCAGGTCTTTGCCAATGGTAATAGTTTTGGATTCCAGGTAGTTGAAACGGCTGATAAACTTGCGGTTAGTACGTTCCAGGGCATTTTCGGGGTTAATATCGTAGAGTCTTGCAGCATTAATCAAACTGAAAAGCAGGTCGCCAAATTCGGCTTCCATTTTGTCTTTGTCCATGGCGGCAATTTCCACTTTAAACTCATCGATTTCCTCTTGCACTTTGTCCCAAACCTGCTCGCGGGTTTCCCAATCGAAACCCACACTACGGGCTTTATCCTGAATGCGGTGTGCTTTAATCAAAGCCGGCAACGACATTGGAACACCTGAAAGAACAGATTTATTTCCGCCTTTTTCTTTCAACTTGAGCTGTTCCCAGTTTTGCATCACGGCTTCGCTGTTTTCAGCAGTCGCGTCAGCAAAAATATGAGGATGACGGTAAATAAGCTTCTCACAAAGACCTTTACAAACATCGTAAATATCAAAATCGAAAGTCTCGCTGCCCATTTCGGAGTAAAAAACGATGTGCAACAATATGTCGCCCAGTTCTTTGCGGATTTCTTTTTTATCGTTGCGAATGACCGCATCGGCCAGTTCGTAGGTTTCTTCTATGGTGAGTGTTCGCAGGCTCTCGAAGGTTTGTTCCTTGTCCCACGGGCATTTGGCACGCAGTTCGGTCATTATTTCGAGTAGCCGTTGGAATTCCTGTAGTTTTTCTTCAGTTGTATGCATTTTTATCAGTTACGAGTATTTAGTTACGAGTCCAAAAGTCTTGGCTCTTGGTTCTTGGCTCTATTATCTGTAGAGAACACAAAGGTAAGCATTTTTGGTGTTGGAATGATAATTTTCAACTTTGAGTTCTGTTTTCGGACAATGTAATTATCCCGGAAATAGGGAGCTTCGAAAATATTTTTAGCGTATTAATATTTTTTAACCTCATTATTATTCATGCTTTCAAATATTGCTATACTTTTGCGGTGTACTATTTCACTAATACACTAATTCAAATCAACAGTAATAATTTACAATCATGGTAAATGTACAAAACGTAACATTCAGTTACACCAGAAACACAAAATTACTTTCCAATTTGAGTCTTAAACTCGAGGCCGGTCGCATTCACGGCTTACTTGGAAAGAACGGCGAAGGTAAAAGCACCTTGTTGAAACTCATATCGGGTTTGGACTTCCCAAAAGCCGGCTCAATTGATACTCTTGGGTTTAATCCCGTGAAACGTAGTCCCGAAATGCTTCAGGAAATTTTCTTTTTGCCTGAAGAATTACCTCAACTAGCCTTAAGCATCGAAAATTACGAGAAAGTTTATGCTCCTTTCTATCCGAATTTCAACGCAGAACAGTTCAACAGCTATCTCAAAGAATTTGATATTGAAAATAAAAAATCAATGCTGAATAAGCTTTCACACGGACAAAAAAAGAAAGTTTTTGTAGCTTTCGGTTTAGCAACAAACACCAAACTGTTACTTATGGACGAACCGACAAACGGACTGGACATACCATCTAAAGGACAATTTCGCCGCATGGTGGCTTCGGCCATTGACGAAAACCGCTGCCTGATTATTTCCACTCATCAGGTTCACGACCTGGACAGCCTGATTGACAGCATCACCGTGATGGAAAAACACGAAATAGTTTTCAACCAGCCAATTGAAGAGATTACCAAAAAACTTTTCTTCCGGGTAGCCGACCGCAACGAGAAAAACGAAAACGCAATTTACAGCGAAGATACGCTGCGTGGACTTTACCAGGTTTGCGAAAACACAACCGGTGAAGAAAGCAAACTGGATATCGAACTGTTGTTCAACGCCATTTTGACCGAAAAAAACAAAATTGTCAAACTATTTTAATTCAACCACAGAAATATGAATACAACATTAAATATCAATCGGTTGGGATTATTGCTCAAACGATATTTCACCGAAAACAAACAACGCGAACTGACATTTTGGGGAATTGTAACAGTGGTCTTTACACTTATGCATTTAGCGGGGTCAAGAGAAAAATCCATTTCAGTTGAAATGTTTTTATACGTTTCAGGATTCATTTTTGCAGCCCGGACATTCAAAATTTTCAATTTCACCCCAAGCGGAATGCACTACTTATTGATTCCGGCCACTCATTTGGAAAAAGTAACTTCAGCTATCTTGCTAAGCACATTCTATTACTTTGCCATGATTTTGGCAACCTATATTGTGGGAACAACTTTGGGAACAACAATTGGAAATATCTTTTTTGAAACGAACAATCCAATTCAGTTCGAGTTATTTCAAACAGTGCATGAAAATTTTTATCATGGTTTCAGGTATAACACCACCACTCCCGGCATTTTCAACACATTTATAACGTTTGCCGGTATTCAGTCTGTATTTATGCTTGGCTCTATTTATTTCAAAGGAAATGCAATCGGAAAAACAATTCTCGCAATTTTTGGGATTTCCCTGGTACTTGGTTTGATTGAACTCCTCCTGCTGAAAGTTACTTTTGGCACCTATCATTTAGAGGGACAGATGATGAGGCTGACAATACCTGCGGGACAAGATTTATTCCCCGGGCTTGAAATTGTCGGAACGATATTTAAATACGCATTGATCCCGTTTTTCTGGGTAGTAACCTATTTCCGATTAACCGAAAAAGAAGTATAACATCATGGAATTCAAAGAAACACAAGCCATTTACCTGCAGATAGGCGATTACGTCTGCGAACAGATTTTGCTTGGCCGCTGGAACGAAGGCGACCGCATCCTGTCGGTGAGGGAATTGGGAGTGGATTTGCAGGTTAACCCCAATACCGTAATGCGAACGTTCGATTTTTTGCAAAACAACGAAATCATCTTCAACAAACGCGGAGTCGGTTATTTCGTTGCAGAACAAGCCAAAGATAAGATCATTAAATACCGTCGGAATCAATTTATGGATCACGAACTTCCGTTATTTTTCAAAAATATGACTTTGCTCGGCATGAACTTTGACGAAATAAAAGTCTGCTTCGATGAATACATCAAAAAAAACCAATAAATTCAATTATAGTATGAAAACATCGCAAAGAACACCAAAAGCCATTGCTGTAATAGTTATTATTGGTATCGGCCTGCTTTACAATATGGAGAGAAAAAATATTGTAATGGAACCATTACGCGAAATGACAGCGGAATTTGAGAGAAACCAGTTAACGGGTGATACCGTTCAAACAAGCGGGAACGAGAGCGAAAACAAGCTCTTTATCTACAAAAAATCAATTATTAATACAAGTATTCAACATCTAATTTCGAGTTTATGAAAACAAGTAATAAATTACTGCTGGGACTGTTTGCCGTGATTGTGGTAAGCATGATTATTGGCAATTTTGTATTGAAAAGCGAAGTCAAAAAACATACTAACATTGAAAATCAGATTGAGAATGAGTTTCAAACCGATACTATTTCAACTGATTCGGCATCGATACATATAAATATCAGGTAATTACGCTATAATTATTTCAAGAAAAAACAGAAAACCCTTGCACATAAATCTGGTTGTGCAAGGGTTTAGCTATATAAAATCACTAAGGTTCATTGTATTTCGGGCGCTTTTTAGTAAGTTTACAACCGAATAAACAAAGACATAACCCACTGAAAATGAAGCTAAAACCATCATTAATATTTTGTTTAGCAATGGATTTGCTCGGAGCGGCAAGCTATTTTTTTCCCTTTACCGGCGAGTGGTTTGACTTACTCTGGGCTCCCCTATCCGCATTCATATTCTATCGGAGTTTTGGAGGTAAAACGGGGAAAATAGGAAGTTTTATTAATCTGGCGGAAGAATTATTGCCTTTTACCGACATAATTCCGACATTTACAATTGGCTATATCTATAATCGATTCATAAAAAAGACATTAGAATGAAGACACTTTCAATTCACACGTTGATGCATGTTCCATTCGAAGGACTGGGATGCGTTGAACAATGGACGAATAAAAACAACTATACGGTTTCATATACAAAGTTCTACGAAGATTACAAGTTGCCGGACGCGGAAGAAATTGACTGGTTGATCGTTATGGGCGGTCCCATGGGCGTGTACGACGAAGCCATTTATCCGTGGCTGGCTGAAGAAAAATCTTTTATCCAGCAAGCCATTGAAAAAGGTAAAACCGTTTTGGGCATTTGCCTTGGTTCACAGCTTATTGCCGAAGTGCTGGGCGCAAAGGTTTATCCGAACAAACAAAAAGAAATCGGTTGGTTCGATTTACAACTCACCGACGAAGGTAAAAACGAAAAACTGTTGGCCGGCTTCGAAGATAAATTTCCCGTTTTTCACTGGCATGGCGATACATACGACTTACCTGCAGAAAGCACCCGGCTGTTTAGCTCTGAAGTTTGCCTGAACCAGGCTTTTTTGTACAAAAACAATGTATTGGGACTTCAGTTTCATTTTGAAGCAACCGCAGAAACATTAAAAGAAATGGTTGCACACGGAACTGCCGAACTAATTGAAAATAAAACAATTCAATCGGCAGAGCAAATTTTGGCGCAAACAAGTTTTATTGAGCCAAATAACATGAAGATGTTTTCTATTTTGGATTACCTGGAAAAACAAACCTCTACTCTTTAATACACTGACGGGGTGACTCAAAGTCACCCCGTCAATCAAATGTCATTCAAAATATTATACAAAGCTTATTCCTCTTTAGGGCCATTAGCATTTAATATTCAACTCATTCAAAACCACACGTATTTTTTCGTACGTTTTAATGGTGTTTGGAACCAGAGGCAAGCGAAGTTTATTTTCAACCATACCCATTACAGCCAACATGCTTTTTACTCCGGCCGGATTACCTTCCACAAAAAGCAGTTCAATCAGTTCGGTAAAACTGTGGTGAATTTTACGTGCACTTGCATAGTCGCCTTCAAGTGCCAATCGGGCCATACGGCTGAATTCTTTTGGAAACGCATTTCCGATAACCGAGATAACACCTACAGCACCCAGGGTAATCAGAGGAAATGTAATTCCATCGTCGCCTGAGATAACCATAAAGTCAGCAGGTTTATTCTTGATAATATCGTCGATTTGAGAAAAATTACCCGAAGCTTCTTTTACAGCGCAAATAACCGGAAATTCTTTTGCCAAACGCAAAGTTGTTTCAGCAGTCATGTTCACACCAGTACGTCCGGGAACATTGTAAAGCACAACGGGAATCGGAGAAGCTTTTGCAATAGCCGCATAGTGCTGATACAAACCTTCCTGCGATGGTTTATTGTAATATGGAGTTACCGAGAGAATGGCATCAATTCCGGTAAAATCGTATGTTTTAAGCTTTTCGACAACGGCTTTGGTATTATTTCCACCCACGCCAAGCACTATCGGCAACCGTCCGGCATTGCATTGCAACACAAAACGGGTTACTTCCTCTTTTTCCTCTTCGGTAAGTGTTGGAGTTTCGGCAGTTGTGCCACATACCACGAGATAATCGGTACCGTTTTTTACCTGATGCTCAACCAATCGTGCCAACGCATCAAAGTCAATCGATTCATCATTTTTAAAGGGTGTAATCAACGCAACACCCATTCCTGTCAGTTTATTATTAATCATCGGTCGAAAAATACAAATTGTTTGCAAAAGTAACGTTTTAATCGTTAGTTTGTATGCTTTTCAAATAAAAAATTATCTGGTCAAAGACGTAATTCTCATCAACAGGGCTATCGGTAGATTCATCTGTTTCTAAAATCGTTGTCTGGTTTTTAATATCAATCACAAAATCAAAAATCGGCAGATCCGTTTTACGAATGCCTGTTTTGCAGGATGCATTGGCATACATGGCTATATATTCCAACGGTATAATTGAATTTACCGACAAATCAATCAGCAAATCAAATTCCTGGCTTTCGAGTTCGTTGATATACGAAATAAGTGGTTTTTGAAAACGGTCGGTTTGCTTATGGTGTAATATCCTGAAATCCGGCAAAATAGAAGTTATGACTTCTTTTTTGTCGATATACCCCCAGGCTGAAACCTTTTTGCCATCCTGTTGCAACTGATTAATCATCTTGCGAATGTTCACATTCTTTTCAGTGAAATCACTTTCGAAAAGAATCAACACCGATTTAGCTTTATCGTAACTTACAAAACGACGTTCGCGAGGCGTTTCTTTCAGATATTTCTGAGCACGCATCCGAAACAAAAAGTTATTTATTTTTTTGAACATAAGTAATTGGAATAATATAATACACCATTTATTTGGTGTTGTGCGATAATATTCGTATATTTGTCTCAATATGAGATATATAAAACTAAAAACAGAGGATATTGAGCTGTTAGAATTGCTTGTCAAAACTAGCACCAATAATACCGTAAGAAAACGTAGTCAATG
>Ga0208789_1000195_pt1 | contig 76204 bp, 61 predicted proteins | sample Methanotroph_Enr_FD_187368 | JGI IMG/M metagenome (GOLD analysis project Ga0208789, IMG submission 187368) | Enriched soil microbial communities from Old Woman Creek wetland in Ohio, USA - Methanotroph_Enrichment_5 (SPAdes) (version 2) | ecosystem: Environmental > Terrestrial > Soil > Wetlands... | reverse complement strand
TGGAAATCATATCTAAATAGAAGGTGAAGTGTCTATAAAGATACTGATTTCCAATGACTTAAACAAATAAAAATCAAACTATTTTGCTGGTTATCAGCAGTTTATTTAAAAGAATAACGAACTATTGTTTTTAAGAACAAATGAATTAAAAATGCCGGAACACAAACGGCTTTAAGTGCTCCGGCATAACAATAGGTACTAACTATTACAAACTAAAATCGGGTAAATTTTTCTATGGCAAAGATCGGGTTTTGCCTTTAGTGCTGCAATCCCCTGTTTTAGGTATTTTAGAAACTGCATAAAAATAAACGGTAATATCGTTTCTGGTTTTCTGCGAAATATAAATTCGAGCACTTTATGAGCGGTAAAATATATTATTGTTTTCAATAACGTAATTCGTTGTTTAAATCACACTAACTGAATCTAATAATGGACTAAATAATATTCTGTTCATGTTACATGGTACGTAAAAAACTAGTATTTTTGCATCAACTAAACTCACATTATGAATACTTAAACCAATAAATCTATGAAAGCACTTATATACATGTTAGCAATATGTACAATAGTATTTTTTACTGCGTGTGAAACAGAAAGTATACTAAAGGCAGAATTAAAAGGGAAATGGATTGAAGCAACAGAAGGGAAAGATACGATTGATTTTCAGAGCAATGATTCAATTGGGGTCTTTACCTTAAGTCGTGGTTTGGAACTTAGAAACGGGGACCTGTTACCTAGATACGGATCCGGAATTTACGACTACAAACTAAAAAAAGACACCATCCGGCTAAACAACATGCTTTGGAACTGCATTTGCTTCCCAGCTTACTATTTTCACACAAACTCAACTTATGACAAAATTGAGATCGGAAATTTTTTCAACAATGAGCTATCTGCAAGTTCAAAAATTACATTTTGCAAACTAAAATAAAGTCAAAACTTCTCTATTTTAAAGACAGCCTCCGCAATACGGGATTGATTTTAGCCGTTGTAGCTACCACAATCAGGGTCATAATTCCGCCAAAAGCCACCGAAGGTACCAAGCCCATCAGTTTGGCCGCAACGCCTGATTCTAAAGCTCCCAGTTCGTTGGACGAACCGATAAAAATACTGTTGACCGAAGCCACGCGTCCACGCATCTCATCCGGCGTGTAAAGCTGAAGAATTGTTCCCCGAATTACTACGCTCACATTGTCGAACAAACCGCTGAGAAGTAACAAAACTGCCGACAACCAGAAATATTGCGAATAAGCAAAGCCAATCATACACAAACCGAAAGCCGCCACAGCCAGCAACAAGGTACGCCCGCTGTTTTTCAACGGTGGATGAAACATCAGGTAAAACGACATCAGGATGGCTCCAATAGCCGGACAAGCTCGCAGAAACCCTAATCCTTCGGGGCCAACGTGCAGCACATCCGATGCAAAAACCGGCAACATAGCCACCGCGCCACCGAAAAGCACTGCAAACATATCCAGCGAAAATGCTCCCACCAATTCAGGCGATTTCAACACAAAGTGAATTCCTTCACGGATGCGGCTGAAAATATCTTCATCGCCGGCTCTTTGCACAACATTGACAATATGCTTAATCTGTACACGACCAATCATCAGTACCGAACACAAATAAATCACAAAAACAGATCCGTAAGCAATTGAAATAGAAGAGAAACCGTAAATCAACCCACCAACAGCAGGTCCCATCACCGCACCCACTTGCCAGTTGGCACTGCTCCAGGTAGCAGCGTTTGCATAATCTTTTTTATCAACCAACTGGCCCAGCAAAGCCGTATGTGCCGGCATAAGTATTCCACGCGAAAGACCTGTCAGAAAAATAGTTATGAAGATTGGCCAAATCCCGAGACGTTCGTACGAATGAAACGATTCAATGCTGTAGAGCGTGAGAATTGCCGAACCAAGCAACAGAAGCACGGTGGTATTGCGGACAATTTTCTTTCGATTCCACAAATCCACATAATGACCGGCAAACAGCGAAACGGAGATTTGCGGAATCACTTCTACCAAACCAATCATACCCAACCAAACAACATTATGCGTGAGAAAATACATGTGCCAGCTCACAATCACCGACTGCATCAGCGTAGCCATTGTCATCAAAAACCTATAGCCCAGAAAATACCTGAAATTGCCATTACGAACCGCCGCAAAAGCCTGTCCCGTATATAATTTTGTCATTCTATTCAACCTTTTTTTATACGGCTGCAAAGGTACGGAATAAAATCAGTCCAAGTGTCGCTGCCAAACAATCACAAATTATAATCACAGCAGTTTGAGAATGATATATATAAACATTACAATCAGAGCCATTCAACGATAACAGCCAAGCTTTCCTAAATAAAAAACAGAAAACATAACAAAATAATTTGACTGTTTCTATTCTCTGGCAACATTTACCATTTAAAAACCAAGTAGTACTTTAAAGGTATTATTCTGCCAGGAAACAACTAATATGAAATACGAAAGACACAGCAAATTATTGAATGGAAGAGCTTTAATCTGCGTTGAAAACGACAGCTCTAATGTGATTATTCGCTTTCATAGAAAGTCCGGTGCAAGTCACTGAGATTGCATTTAACTTTTACCGTAAAGTTTGTTGGGGTATGTTTGCTGCAACTGATTATGGCAACAAGTTCAGACTCCAGATATAAGTGTTTTTGATTTCCCTTCAGGTTTCCGACAAATATAAATCTACTGACAATGGATACTGCAAAACAATATTTTTTAACCTATAAATAGTCAATTCTCATTGTGAATACTGATTTTGTAGCTATAAATAGGTATAAACTTTGGTTTTACAACTTAAAATTTCAAATACACTACCTGCAGCCTACATGTATCATTTCGAATATATTTCAACAGATACCTTATAATAAGATACTTACAATAACAGGAGCGATCTTTTTTTACAGTTAATGACAGAGCAATATCAACAACCTTAAATTGCGAAGCAATTAACTTGATTTAATTAGTAGCATCATTAGCAAAATGCAATCCGTCAATTATAGACATTATTATCCTCCTGGAAAAATAAAAAGGTTCTGAATCAGTTGATTTCAGAACCTTTTCGGTTAGCAAAATTACTCAATCTATTTAATCAACTTAAAACTAAAATTCATTTCTTTTCCATTTATGCGGCAAATATAGTTTCCTTTACCCAGCAATGCGGTATTTACTTCTATCTCATTTTTTCCGCAGATTACCGCTGCATTACTTTTATGCAGAAGCCGGCCGGCAGTATCAAACAGAGTGATTACCAATACATCATTCACTTCTGCATCCAACGTTATTATTGCTTTTTCGTTTACGGGATTCGGATAAATGCGCACACTGCCGTTTGAATAGGTTTGTTCTGTAGCTGTAGTTGTAGCAGGTGAATATTCAAAAGCACCTAAATCGGGGGCTGAACCCACAAAATCATAACCAACAATTGTGCCTTTATTTATCATGCTACTTGTTGATTTTAAGTGCAACAAGGTAACTTCAGGCAACGAACCGTCGCTCTGGCGGGCATTTAGCATTTGTGCATAATCCAAGCTTTCAAAATCGGCCGTGGTACAAGAAAAACCTGAATTCCAGGAGTTATACGATTGTGTCACAGACTTACAGTTGAAACTGTTAGAACTTTTTGTTCCCAGTGTAGCACAATTTTTTATAATTAATGTGCCATACGAACTGTTTGTGAATCCATAATCCGGCTTATTTAGATAACCTGTGCAGTTATAAATCGTCATTGTTCCGTTATTATTATTCTGATCGAACCCTTTAACCGTATTCAGCACTGAAACACAATGATGAAGAGTGGCATTGTGAGCGGTGTAATCTCCACCAAGCTTGAATCCGTTACCATTTCCATAATTGGTTATCACGTAGCGTCCCGATGAATTCTTAAACTGCGAAATCCACGCAGCACTGTCGGTTTTAAAACGAATATGATCGGTCATATCATACGTGGCAGGGCCATTGGCATAGCACCAACAACTATCGTAGGTTGTATTTCCAATCTTTTGAAAATGATCCCAGCCGTCGTCACTATTTCTCCATGCACGGCAACCTTTATAGGTATTTGTTCCTGTATTTGTGTATTGTTTATCGGCAAAGCCATCGGCATTTCCCCCAAAATCGGGAGTGGCAATACCTCCGGATTCATAATCGAAATTCTCGTACGAGTCGCAGTTCAGAATAAGGTTATCGCTTCCGGTTTTCATTTGCAAACCCGAATCACAATTCCAACGGAAAGTACAAAATTCAATTAAATTATTACTTCCTGTAACCTGCATGCCATTATCGCCAGCTCCCTGAATGACAAGTCCCTTTACATGAACATAATTTCCAGAGACTTTTACCCCCTGATTACTGCTATTATACGGCTGCGTACGAAAATCAAATACCGGAGTTTCGCCCGGAAAAGCCACTACATGGAAATACTTTGCAGCTGATCCTGATTTTGAAATAGTTTGTAAACTGCTAAAACTATATGTGCCTCCACGGACAATGATAGAATCACCGGCCGTAAGGGTTTTGGCAATGGCAGCAGCAAAGTTCAACGGAGCCGAAATGGTTCCGGCGGCAGCAGATGTTCCGGTGGGCGAAACATAATATGTGGTGGCAGAAAGAGTACCAGATATTGCAGCAAAACACAATGCCAGCAATATAGAGAGTTGTTTTTTCATACGTTCATTTTTATTTTTTGAATAGTTGTCGTATGGAACTCGCATGACAGGTTTCAGCTTAATTACTGAACGTTAGCGTTCATGCTCGTTTCATATTTTTCATTTACAGTATTTGGATACTGCAAATTTACGCACACTTCAGCCCACGCATGTGGATTTATTTATTTATTATGTGGAGATTATGAAGAAGAGTGGGTTTCTTAACTGAGATACAAAATATTTAGGATTGACACTACCGTTGCACTGCATCTTTGATTGGCTTGCCAGGAAATCCTGATAGTATAGAATGTAGAATTACGAATCTCCTCCGCTTAGATCCGTTCAATATACGCTTAAAAGATTCGGGCTGCAACTGGGATCTGCGATCCCACCAACCATTCCACCTAAATTTTTCATTTAATGATTATTGTATACCCCCGAAGAGTGGGGCAAAGTTGCCTACGTAATCTACTTTACATTACTGGCAATTCTGGTTTACGCTCTGTTGCACTTTATTAAGATTCGTTCTGAAAAAGGCGCCCGTGATATGGAAGCACAAAAGGGACTGGAATTACAGGAACAGGAAAAACGGTTCGAAGAAGATGCCAAAGAGAAACGAAAAGAAATTATTGAACTAAAAAACCAACGGTTGCAATACGATCTGCGTCATAAATCGCAAGAATTAGCGATTTCAACGATGAATTTAATCCGTAAAAACGAAATTTTGCTCGACATTTCACAGAACCTGAATAAGGTTGCCGGAGAAATAAATGAAAAGTCGGATAACAAATCTGTTTTGCGTCAAATCTCCAAAATGCAGGATGAAATCAAGAAAAACATAGAGCATGACAACAACTGGAAACGTTTTGCAGAGAACTTTGATTTGGTGTATGAAAACTATTTGAAACGGCTCAGTGAGAAATTTCCGAATCTAACTATAAGCGATAAAAAACTATGCGCTTACCTGAAAATGTATCTTTCGTCGAAAGACATTGCACCGCTGCTTAACATGTCGTTCCGTAGCGTGGAAATGAGCCGCTACCGGTTAAGCAAGAAAATGGAGTTGGAACGCGATGTGAATTTGTCGGATTTCTTGCAAAACTTCTAACTAACGATAATAAAACCAAAACTCTTGATCGAAAAGAGCTGATTTCGACGCCGCAAAAATGATAATTTCTTGTCAATTTTAAGCACAAAACAATCACAGCGATTATTCTCATTTTTTGGACCTTCAATATTGTTTCTAAGCAGGTGAAAACACAAGTTGTTTCCACCTGCTTGTTTGTTCACTTAAACTGCTATTAAACTGCTAATTACATTCGCAGATTATGATTAATTGAAGAATAGCTAATTGTTACGACTTATTGTAATAATTTAATAATCTGAAACTCGCGCCAAAACATGCTTTAAAACATATTTTTATTACTTCATACTAGTTCTGTTTTAAGCTATTTTTGTGTTCCCTAAACGATAAATGTACAAAATACAATTAAAATAAATTTATTATGACAGTTCAAGAATTAAAATCAGCTTTCGAATCAGCTTACGGCAAAGCAGCCGAAGCAGTGTATTTCTCACCAGGCCGTGTAAACCTTATCGGCGAACACACTGATTACAATGGTGGTTCAGTATTTCCATGTGCATTGAGTTTTGGAACTTATTTGTTGTTGGCTAAAAACGACAAAAAAGTAATGAACTTCAAATCGTTAAACCAACCTGAAATCATTTCGCTTGGTTTTGACCAGTTGACTACTCCGCTTGACAAATCGTGGGTAAACTATCCGCTTGGCGTTATCGCCCAATTCGTAAAACGTGGTGTGGCTATTACCGAAGGTTACGATATCCTTATCTGGGGTAATGTGCCTAATGGTGCAGGCCTTTCTTCATCGGCAGCGTTGGAAGTAGTTACTGCTTATGCATTCAACGATCAATTGGGAACTGAATTCAACCGTACAGTGCTTGCACAAATCGGACAGAAATCAGAACACGAATTTGCGTTGGTAAATTGCGGTATCATGGACCAGTTTGCTTCGGCTAACGGTGCTAAAGACCACGCTATCCACCTGAACTGCGATACATTGGAATTCGAATTAGTTCCTGTAAAACTTGAAGGCGTAAAAATTCTTATCTCTAACACACACAGCCCACACAAACTGGACTCTGGCGCTTACAACCAACGCGTGGCCGAATGTAAAACAGCCGTTGCGCAATTGAACACTGTTCGTCCATTGAAATACCTGGCTGAACTGACTGAAGCTGAATTTGAAACAATCGAATCTGCTATTACCGATCCTGTAGCTCACAAACGTGCACGCCACGTTGTTGGTGAAGTTCAACGTACTTCTGATGCTGTAAAAGCATTGAAAGCAGGTGACTTGACATTGTTCGGACAATTGATGAATGCTTCACACGTTTCATTGCGTGATGATTATGAAGTTACCGGGCCTGAGTTGGATTGCATGGCTGAAGAAGCATGGAAAATCAATGGCGTTATCGGTTCACGTATGACCGGTGGTGGTTTTGGTGGATGTACCGTTTCATTGGTAAAAGACGAAGCTATCGATACATTTATCAAAGAAGTTGGTGCTGCTTACGAAGCTAAAATCGGCATCAAACCAGAGTTCTATATTGCTGAAATTGGCAACGGAGCTTGCAAATTATGACCCCCTGCCCCCTAAAGGGGGGTCTGGGAAACATTTTTAGTATAAATTTTAATTATCTCACAAACACAAAAGCCCCCTTTAGGGGGTTGGGGGTCTATGAAAACAGTAAAAGAATTAGAAATAGAATTGAACGGTAAACCGGTATCGCTTTACACTTTGTTCAATAAAAACGGCATGTCGGTGGACATTACCAACTACGGTGCGAAGATTATTCGCCTGATAGTGGCTGATAAAAACGGTAAGTTCGACGATGTGGTGCTCGCTTTCGATACGTTGGAAGAAGTGATTGAAAAAGAAATCTACTACGGAGCTGTTTGCGGTCGTTTTGCCAACCGTATCAAAGATGGTAAGTTCAGCATCGACGGTGTAGAATATACTTTGCCAATCAATAACGGTACAAACTCGTTGCACGGTGGAATTCACGGCTACAACGAGAAAGTATGGACTGTAAAATCAGTTTCTCAACAGGAATTGGTGCTGGAACTTTTCTCGCCGGACGGTGAAGAAGGTTATCCGGGCAACCTGACTATCACTTGTACTTACATTTTGAGCGACGATAACGAAATCAAAATGCACTACGAAGCTACAACCGACAAAGCAACCATTATTGGTTTGACAAATCACTCGTACTTCAACCTGAAAGGTGCCGGAAACGGAACTATCAAGGACCATACATTGCAAATTAATGCCGATTTCTACACCGTATTGGATAAATCGTTCGCTCTTACCGGTGAAATCCGTCCTGTGGCAGGTACTCCGTTCGATTTCCGTCAACCTACTGTTGTAGGCGAGCGTATCGACGACGAAGTATATGTTCCGGGTTGGGGAATTGACAACAACTGGTGCTTGCGCAAAGAACAAGCAGGTGATTGTGTATTGGCAGGAACAGTTTACGAACCAACTTCGGGACGTAAAATGGAAGTTTTCACCACACAACCGGGAATGCAAATCTACACCGGCAACTGGATAGAAAACCAGGTAGGAAAAGAAGGCAAAATCTACGACCGCCAGGACGCTATTTGCCTCGAGACACAAGGTTTCCCTAACTCACCTAACATCGCCTTCTTCCCTAGCCCGCTATTGCGCCCGGGACAGAAATACGACGAATGGTGTGTGTATAAATTCTCAGTGGAATAGCGTACAGCGATTTTAGTCCGCTTGACGCGTTATAAATAGAAAAGCAGAGTTACCGATTGGTGGCTCTGCTTTTTTGTTTTGAAGCTCTCTGCTCGCCCCCAACCACTCCAAAGGAGCTGACGGAAGAAAGGACATATCTTCAAAATTTATTACTTTATTTTGCTTCGTCCCGGATGGAAGTGGAGATACAGCATTCAATACGGGAATAATTGCATATTATTCTGAAATGAGAAACAAGGTCTTATTCATCAACAACCTGCTGTAAATCATGATATAATATAGTGCTCCATTCGGAATATCTATTTACTGTCAAAAAGTACAAAGGCAACTTTTATTTTTCTTATTGTTTTAAAATGATTACTTTTGCGCCAAAATAGAAGAAATAAGACAGTAAATATTAAATATCAACGATAAAATGCCTTGCAGGCATACATTTTTCAATCAATCTAAAAAACAAGAAACAATGAAACAGGAAAAATCAGGATGGAAATACAAATTTCCATTTTTATTATTAGTTGCAATTGCGTTACTTTCGCTTATTCCGGTGGAGTACGGTAGTTCGGATACGAGTCTGGTTAATCATGCCGACACAGCCTGGATGTTGGTGGCTTCGGCTCTGGTATTGCTGATGACCCCCGGTCTGGCTTTCTTCTACGGCGGTATGGTCCGCTACAAAAACCTTGTATCTACTTTGCTGCAAAGCTTTGTGGCTTTGGGAATTATCAGTGTCCTTTGGGTGGTGGTTGGTTTTAGCCTTGCCTTTGGCGACAGTCTTGGCGGTTTTATCGGAAATCCTTTCACTTTTGCTTTCTTTAAAAATGTAGGCGTAGCTCCTAATCCGGCATTTGCAGCAACTATTCCTTTTGCGTTGTTTGCCATGTTCCAGTTGAAATTTGCCATTATCACTCCGGCATTAATTACCGGCGGATTGGCCGAACGTGTTCGTTTTTCGTCGTTGCTATTATTTATCTGCCTGTTCTCTATTTTCATTTACTCGCCATTGGCTCACTGGACCTGGCATCCCGAAGGATTCCTGCGCAAATGGGGTGTGCTCGACTTTGCCGGTGGAACGGTAGTTCATATCTCCGCCGGTTTTGCTGCATTGAGCGGTGCTATCTTTTTGGGTCGCCGCAAGGGAATTACTGAAAATGAACCTACCAACATCCCTTATATCCTGTTGGGAACCGGGTTGCTCTGGTTCGGCTGGTTTGGTTTTAATGCCGGTTCAGCTCTGGCTGCCGATGGCCTGGCAACTACTGCCTTTGTCAATACTAATATAGCTTCGGCTACCGCTATGCTTACCTGGTTGCTGAGCGACGGCGCTATCGGTAAGAAGCGGTCTGCGGTGGGTGCTGCGGTAGGTGCAGTTGTGGGATTGGTTGCCATTACTCCGGCTGCTGGTTTTGTTACTGTCGGCCAAAGCATCTTTATCGGATTTACTGCGGCCATGGTTAGTTACACGGCTGTGCGTTTCAAATCAAAAACCAATATCGACGATACGCTTGATGTATTCTCCTGCCACGGGTTGGGTGGTATTGTAGGTATGCTTCTCACAGGTGTTTTTGCTAACAAAGTAGGTTTAACCTCGGGCGAGACACATACGTTCCTTTTCCATTTGCTGGCGCTGGTTATTGTAAGTGTGTTTACCTTCGGCGGTTCGTTCCTGCTTTATAAAATCACCGATATGATTCTTCCTATGCGTGTTACCCCGGAACAAGAAGAAAAAGGGCTCGACAAAACGCAACATGGCGAGGAAGCATTTGATTTTATTCCTCATAAATAGGTTTAAACCTTTTAAAAGAAAGAGAAGTTGGAATACCGGCTTCTCTTTCTTGCATTTTGACAATTATAGATCTTTAAAATAAATATTTATAGTTACTTTTGTAACTGCGAAAACCGGCTCAAATACGATATTTCCATTTATAAGTATACATTGCGGATAACCCTGCTATTTAATATCAAAATAACAAAAATAACATTTATGAAACGAATAAATTTTCTGCTCGCAGTACTTTTGCTCACACAGTTTGCTTTCTCGCGTGCACAGGTCGATACCATTTCCGTTTTTTCGCACAAAATGAAAAAGGAAGTAAAATCGGTGGTTATTGTTCCCGAAAATTATTCAAAGCGAAAACACTATCCGGTGGTTTACCTGCTTCATGGCTACAGTGATAATTATGCCAAATGGGTGAAAACCGTTCCTGCCATTAAAGCCCTTGCCACCGAACACCAAATGATCCTGGTTTGTCCCGATGGCGGTTTCAGCAGCTGGTATTTCGATAGTCCTATTGATTCAACTTTCCAGTACGAGAGCTATATAACCAAAGACCTGCTCCCTTATGTAGACAAACACTATTCAACCATTGCCAACCGCTCGGCACGGGCCATTACCGGGCTCAGCATGGGTGGACACGGCGCTTTATACCTGGCCATTCGTAACAAAAACCTGTTTGCACTGGCCGGCAGTATGAGCGGAGGAGTGGATTTGCGTACCTCTACCAAGAAATACGATATTTCCAAACGCATTGGCAGTATAGAAGCCAATCCGGATGAGTGGAATGACCGCTCGGTGGTAAATATGGTAAGCAATTTGAAGAATAAAGAACTTGATCTGATTATCGATTGCGGTGTCGACGATTTCTTTTATCAGATTAACGCGGCACTTCACCGCAGGCTGATGTCCTTAAAAATTGACCACGACTATATTGAGCGTCCTGGCGTGCATAATTGGGAATACTGGTCAAACTCCATTCAATACCAGTTGCTGTATTTCGATAGATACTTTAGGCATAAATGATCCCTGGCTCCTCCCGATAAAAGAATCGGGATAAATTGCGGGGAATTAAAATAGTTTTGCCACGTACAATCAAACCTCTCTCCCCCTCGTTTGTAACGAGGGGTTTATTGTTCTACGTTTACAACGTGAGTTCTAATTCCTTTTAGAAGTTAGGGGTAGTTTTTATAATCCTATACAATTCTTCCGTCGTATTCACAAACCGGACAGCGCCGGCTTCCGCCAGTTCCTTTTGCGGGCGAAAGCCCCACAAAACACCTGTAAACGGCACTTTGGCATTATAGGCTGTAGCTGCATCCACCCCGGAATCGCCCACATACATTACTTCGTCTTTGGCAACACCCACCAACCCGATAATTTCTTCCAGTATTCCCGGGTTTGGTTTTACCGGATAACCATCGCGCTGGCCGAAAATAGCTGTAAACTGTACATCGGGAAAAAAACGGTTCACCAGTTCCACCGTGGCATCATGCACTTTGTTGGAAGCCACGCCCAATTGGTAGCCTTCGCTGTACAATTTGCTTACCAACTCCGAAATACCCGGATAAGGCTTTGTAAGTTCTTCGGAATGGGCAAAATAATGGCGGATAAAATACACTTTCAGCATCGATACAAAGTCCGCATTGCGTTTATCTTCGGGCAAGGAGCGTTCCAGCAGTTTGTTTACCCCGTTACCGATAAAGAAGCGGTAAGCCTCAACCGGGTGGGTCGGGAAATTATATTGTTCCAGTGCATAGTTTACACTGTTGGCGAGATCTTCGATAGTATCGAGCAGTGTGCCGTCGAGGTCGAATATTACGAGTTTGGTCATTTTGTATTATGATTAAAATTCCGGAAAAGGACTTGTTTTTTGACCTCACAAAAGTAGGGTTTAATCGGCAATGGAGCAAATAGGGGAGGTGGTATTTCAACCTTTGGATATTTTCTGTTTTCGCCCTATAAAAACATATAGAATGGGTCCTATCACAGGTATTAAAAAGACAACCAGAAACCAGATTAATTTATCTGTTTCCGTCTCAAATCTATTTTTTAAAATATCTATAACTGCGAATAAAAACAGAATCAAAGTAAAAAGGAATAATATTGGAGATATTAATGGTAAATAAAAAGGCCATTCTGAGCCTGATGTTTTTGACAGAGAATATCCAGAGTGAATATTTTGAACTTTCAATGTGTTCTGCAATTTTTTGAATGAGGTCTCAAATGACTCTACCGATTTTATTGGCAAAATATAAGTTTTATTGTTTTCGTGAAATGGTTTTATTCGTATTTTAGCTACTTTATCATTCGTGTTTAAATTTATAGATTCAATTGAATCATGCGTAAATAAACGTTCGAATTCACTTTGAGTAATCTTTTTGTCATTCAAACCGCATGATATAAACCCGAATGCAATTGAGAAATAAATAAGAAATCGTTTCATGTTATTTTGATTTTAATTGTTTTATAATAGGGCTTATATGAGTTAGAATTTTTTCTCCCCCTCGTTTGTAACGAGGGGTATTTGGTTGATTGTTTGTAACAACGTCAATGATTTACTAGGTCGCTTTGCGGATAATTATTTTAAATAATTATTTTCAAGCCTACCATCCAGTTGTTTGGATTGAAGTTTAGCATGAAGTTGGAGCTTGCAAAATTCCATTCAGCCATTGAATATTCTAGTCCGCCGGTATACAATGATATTCCTGTTTTTTTCGAGAAAAAGTAGGTAAATTCAGGTTTTAGTTCTGCAGTAGCTATAATTGCATGTTCTTTTAATTGTACAGGCTCTGAAATCAACGTTCCGGCATCTACATCATACAATGAGGTCAAACTTGTTACATTATAAGAAACAGCACCAACGCCTAATCTCAGATTTGTAGTAAAATATAATTTATCGAAAATGCGTTGGTAATATCCTCCATAAATGGTTGGAAGTATTAATGAGCTGAGTACCACGTCGCGTTCAGACTGGTTATATTTTTTTAGAATTTCAGTTTTAAATACTTGCTTGTTCTGTCCAATGGCAAAGTCAAGTCCAAAGCCAAATAAAAACTTCTTTTGAACAAATGAGTATGAAGCTCCTAACGATAATGACTTCGCATGCTCTTCCAACGAGTTGTTGTAAACTCCGGAGGCAGTGTTTGTCACAGAGCACATTCCATTTAATGTCAGAATTTTACTCCCTTTTTCAATTTGAGAATTCGCACTAATAGTTAATGCTGCAAGTAATAGAATACAAATTGTTTTTTTCATATTTTAGCCGTTTAAAAGTATATGAAGTCGTCTTGACTTTTATAATGTCGCTCCTTTCTCCCCCTCGTTACAACCGAGGGGTATTTGGTAATTGCTGTTTCAGATGATAATATTTTATTTTCAAATATAAATACTTATTTCTGGTTACTTTTGAGAAGTTGTTCAATAATGCAAGGTTCGATAATATTATTCTTACCACTAACTTGCAATGCCCCCGGGGAAAAATCCGAAGAATATTCAGCTATTGTTTCACCTTTTCCGTTTTTGACTATTGTTTTGCCAAATATATCCTTTTCGAAGCTGGCAATAACATGCCCATTACCATCTTTCACAATGGTATGCCCGAAAATATCTTTCTCATAAGTTGTTACAGTGCGCCTATTCTCGTCTTTCACAATTGTATTTCCAAAAATATCTTTCTCATAACTGGCTATTTGCCTACCTCTTCCATCTTTTACAATCGTATTCCCGAAGATGTCCTTTTCATTACTATAGACGGTACTTCCCTTACCATCCTTGACAACTGTATTTCCAAATATATCTTTTTCGTAACTGCTAACTCGCATACCCCTACTATCTTTCACTATAATATTCCCGAAAATATCTTTTTCATAAGTTGCAATTGTCTGGCCACTACCATTTTTCACAACTGTATTTCCAAATATATCTTTGGAAATAACCTTAATCTTATTTCCGTATTGGTCTTTTATAATTGTATCGCCCATTATATCAACTGAATAGGAAATATCTGCTAAATTTGTTTGGCTAAAACCTGCCAAAACTACTAACAGAATTGCGAATACTAAAATAATTTTTCTCATACTATAATTGTTGATTAAATGATTTTTACATTTTTTTCTCCCCCTCGTTTGTAACGAGGGGTATTTGGTTGATTGTTTGTAACAATATCAAGTGTTAGTTTTATATTTCATCTATTTCAATTATGCTACTTAAACCGGCATAATTCCGTGCCGAACTGTGGAGATATTCTTCCGCACTTGCCACAATTCCTGTTCTGACGGGGTTTTCGTGAATGTAATTGATACGTTGTTCTATTATTTCGGTTGAAATTAATTCTATCGGATGACTTTTATCCTGCCAAAACCGATATTTCTGAATTCTATTATCAAATTTACCAGCAAATTCAAAGCGGTACAACATCCATTCCCTCCGGCTTTCTGACATAATTTGTATCTTGTCGAGAACGGCTTTTGCGGTGAATTTTTTATAATCCCGAAGGAAATCAGTCATTCTCAAAGGAGGGTCGATACTGCATACCAAATGCAAATGATTGGTCATTAAACACCAGGCATACAATTTTAATCCCTTGTTCTGTCGACAGTATGTCAACGATTCCTCAATTATATTTTTGTAATGCAGCCGAGTAAAAACATCTACCCAGTCTGTTACCGTAAATGTCAGAAAGTAGACACTATTTTGTTTTTGTACGATGTAATTTTCGGCTGGCATGTTTCGGAATTTTATAATGTTTCGTTTGAAACGAAGAACCAAATACCACTCGTTACAAACGAGGGGGAGAATAGAAGCAGAAGCTCAAACCACAGTCCAGCTAAGACTCCCGGCTAAGGCATGCTGTGCCAAACAGAGCGTAGTTTTTCAATCGAATAATTCAGAAACTATAACCGAATGTTAAGGAGAATATATTATTTGTAAATCTAAAAAATTGATTCATGTCAAGATTCTTTGTTATTTCGTAATTCAGCTCTAAATATAATGCTTGGTGATCTTTAAGCATATATTTACTACCGGCTCTCTCAACCAAACCGACCTGATACGTAGGTATTGATTTATTGAATCTGTTATAAAAACTATTGTAAATCAAATTGTCGTTTTGATTCAAAATAAACATGTTATCTATACCTGTACCAATATAAGGCTTGATCTTTCCTTTAGAAAATGTGTAATTTATTGTAAATGGAATTTTTAAAACGATTGTTTTTATGTCAACATTCAAACTGTGTCTGTTTGTCATTACAAATTCAGCGTTATTATTCAGTGTGTATTTAATATTGTTATATTCTATGTTATGATTATTATTATCATATACCCTTAATTTGTAATTAGAGAATCTCTGCAAAGTAAAATCCAACATAACACTAAGGTTTTCATTCCAGGCCAGCGCATTTTCTAATTCTAATCTGAAGCCTAACAGACCAGCAAAACCATAGTTTGAAATTATTTCATCTCCGAAATTTATCGTATTAAGCGATACTCCGGTGTGTATCCCTTTACTCAGATAAGGTGGTTTTATAGCCCTCTCATAAACTAAACATTTCCCATTTTTACAAACTTTCTCATGATATTTTTTTGCAATTTTGATTAAAGATTCTGTTTTAAGCTCACATTTAATAATGTCAGGTTGAATTTCAGCATCATTAAGCAATGAGGATAACAGTCCTATATACTCTTTTTTTTCGATCAGATTAACCGAATACAAATTCTCGTTATAAGCTTCTGTACCGTAAAATCTTTTAAGAACTTCTGTGTTTTTTAGTTCATATAGCATCGAGTCTTTTTCTACAAAGTATCTATCTGTGTCATCCCGGGTATGATAAATGTTAATTGCACCTTGAAAAAGAAATTCTAAAAAAACGGGAGGTACCTCTGACCCGACTGTTTTTTTTGAAATATAAAATCTACCGTCATCGAACCGATAACCCAATAATTCTTGCGGGGTATAAATTTGTATTTTTTCCTGTTCTTTTTTTTTGAAATAGCATTGTTTCGAATTACTTGTGCTATTTCTGTTATCAATAAGTCCATAAATTGTGTCTTTTTGGTTATTTATTATATAGCCTGAATTCCAATCATTCTGACCAAAGCAGTAATTGCCAAGTATAATAAATAGTAATATGGTTAAAGTCTTTCTCATTCTCATTCTCTTGGTTGAATATTAGTAGTCTATCGACCTCCCGGATATGCTCATTGTATACATTAAAGCTCCAGACTGCCACTGGAATTTGTAATTCTTTCTCCACTTCGTTTGCAACGATGGGTATTTGGCTGATTGTTTGTAACAATATAAATTATGTGGATTTTTACTTTGCAAACATACAAAAAAGAATTAACATGCTGGTTGTTTTATCTAAAAATAATCATTCTTTGTCTGTAGAGATAAAATCCACAGTTTGTGTTTTGGTAACAAGCTATGCCACTGCGTATTTGTAAAATGGCAGTTTCTGGGTTAGATAGGCGTTTGTGGCTTTTTACTGTTAGTTTTTGGGTTCCCGGTTTGCCCGGGAACCCACGTTATGAGGAACCCTGTTCGGGGTAGCGTGGTTTGTGCAGTTGTTCGGCATAGCTTGCAGCTATGTCGAAGCTAAAAGCAAGTCTCCAGACTTGCATATTCAAATATAATATTAAAAGCCGGAGCTTTTATTTTAGCAATGACGAAGCGAGACGCTTCGCCAAACATCGGGCTGCACAAGTTGTATGCTACGGCGAACGGGGGTGGAAACCGGGGCACATTGCTCGTAAGTTGCGACGTGGTGGCCAATGCCTCTTTCTACGAGTTCAGCTATACCGAAGCTCCGGTAACGGCCGACAGCCTGTGGATACAAAAAACCACTACCAAACACAAACTACAGGTTGAAGGCCTCACAAGCGGAAAGCAATATACCTTCCGGGTGGCGGGAGCAGGCTCCGACCCTTCGCGTGTATGGAGCTACGACGTAAGTAGTTACGTACTCTAACACCTCTTTCAGAGATTCTCTAACCCAACCGCAAATAAACGTTTTACACTCAACCGTTCACAATCGAAAGATTTGGACGGTTGTTTTGTTTTTGTTTAACTTTATTTTTAAAATTCAGAAAATAATCAAAAACAATTATTAATTTTGGGGGCTGAGAAAAATTGATCAGCAAGTGATTATTTATAAAGCAGAAATATGCAACGGACTTTGCATATGCGGCTATAAAAGGGAATAAACCCCTGTTCGGTGTAGCGTGGTTTACGCAGTTGTTCGGCATAGCTTGCAGCTATGTCGAAGCTAAAAGCAAGTCTCCAGACTTGCATATTCAAATATAATATTAAAAGCCGGAGCTTTTATTTTAGCAATGACGAAGCGAGACGCTTCGCCAAACATCGGGCAGCACAAGTTGTATGCTACGGCGAACGGGGGTTCAATAACAATATATTATGATAATATTCAGCCCACTTCGGGGCAATGTGGAGTTTTTCAGCAGACCCTATTTAGTATATTGTTGGAAACAATCAACCATTAACCCCTCGTTACAAACGAGGGGGAGGACAAAGAAAGAGTTTTGTACAATTTTATATGGCAACGAGACCCAAGATTAAAATAGTTGACAATTCTGAATTAAGAGCAGAAATTGAAAAATTGTATGAACAAAATAACCAGATTGACTTGGCTAAATGGGCGATTAATTGCGCAAAACACATATTGACATTGTCTGACAATGAAGAGTTTGACAAAAAGACAATCGAAAACGGATTTAGAATAAACGAATTGTGGCAGACTGGTAATGCAACTGTCCATGAAGTAAGACAAGCTGGATTTAAAATACACGAAGTAGCTCGACAATGTAAATCTGAAATAACAAAAAATGCTATAAGAGCTTGTGGACAGGCTGTTGGTGTTGGACATATGAGAGAACATGCAATGGTTTGTTCTGATTATGCTATAAAAACAATACAACTAGCATTTCCTAACCAAATAGAAAAAATTTCGCAAGAGAGAAAATGGCAACTCATTGAATTAAAACAACACAAATAATAAGACTTTGCTCGCTTGAAAAGAGAAAATAAATTTCGATATTTTGAGCATATAAGAACTGAAAACAAATTACTAAAAGAAAGCCCTGTTCGGGGTAGCGTGGTTTGCGCAGTTGTTCGGCATGGCTTGCAGCTATGTGGAAGCTAAAAGCAAGTCTCCAGACTTGCATATTTAAATATAATATTAAAAGCCGGAGCTTTTATTTTAGCAATGACGAAGCGAGACGCTTCGCCAAACATCGGGCTGCACAAGCTGTATGCTACGGCGAACGGAGCAAGTGTAAAAAAAACGAAGACTCATTATTACATTGTTTCCAAACTTATTTCATAATTGATCAGAGAAAATATTCGATTTTAAAAAAAGCTTCAATAATATAGTTAATTTCAATGTACCTTTGTACATTCAATTGCTTAAATTTTTATCGCATGAAACGAGCATTAAAACAGGCGTTTAAACCAAAAGACCATGTTCATTGCGAGTTCCATGTGACCTATAAAAACAATCATTTACACATGAAATTATTTCAAATTCTTTTTTATCTGTTATTACTTTCTTCTTGTAATTTCGAACCGGATGGATTAAACTTTGTAGAAGTTGAGAAACCTACTTCAACATCTACAATTGAACTAACACTCTCGTTGAATGAAGATTCCATTTACCTATATGGTGACACGAAAATAAGTTTTAACTTGTCTACTTTTGGTAAGAAATTTAATGTGGCGCAAATACAGTACTACGACTATAAAATAAGTACCGATCAGCCAAGCGATACATTTACGATTTATCCAAAGGCAACATCTGATTGGACGGATTTGACTATCGACTTTTATGTTTCTACTGGCAGTGGCAGTATTGCCGACAAATTAAAAGTAGAAAACTATGTCATGTCCAAAACCTGGAAGATTAAATACATTGATTTAAAAACTGAAGGATTAAATTCCGGGTATCATATTCATCCTGATGGTTATCTGGAATTGTACATGGTACTACCAAAACAAAAGAACGGAAAGTGTAATTTATCGAGATATGGTAATGACATCCCTGCTTCGCGTACATCGGGTGATACTGTTTTCTTTGCCGACAAATCATATTGTTCTGATAATTATACCTATTATCTGGGGTTTACTTATGATTCATATACTTATTATAACAGACAGGTAACAGTAAATTTACCAAAACCTGAATTAAAAGTAGAAGCGATTGGTCTCGACAGCTGCAAGGTGAGTTGGACAAAAAGTCCGCTAAAGTTATATTACACCATTAATGACACAGAATACAAAGGATTTGAGAATGAATTTAAAACTTCAATAAATGTATGGGAACGAAAATACTTTAGTTTAGGCGTTTTTCCTCCCGATTATCAAAACCAGAGGTTTTCTACATATAAAATAAGTAAATATTTTATACCGGGCACTTTTGCAACTTACTTTATGTGTTATGCATCGGAAAAAGATAAATTTTTTATTTCCAAAGATATGAATCTATTATATCTTGATTCTCCTGCTTTACCATTACCGGCAACTGATCCTGATAATTATTACAATATCTCAAAAGTCAATATTATTTGTAGTCCAAACGGTAAATACATAGCCGGATATCAATATTCTCTTCTTTATGTGTACAATGAGAATCTGACTTTTTCGCGTAAAATTACTGTTGATAATATTCAAAATTATCGCATGTATTTTTCAATAACAAATGATGGTGCATTTACGTATCAAAATTGTTCAACAATAGTAATGAAAAATTTGTCGGGGAGTGATTGGAACTCATTCAGTTTCCCGACTGATTTGGATCCTAATCCCAATGTGGTATATTTTTCAGTAGTAGCTAATTCAATCGATGGTAAGTATGTCTGTGTACGGGGAATGAATGGATTTAAAATTTATGATGTAAGTGATCATATTTCAGCAAAAATTGTTTTTGATCATCCTGTAAAAGATATTGGCGCAGTGATTGCCCATCCTACAGACCCCGGATTGATTTATGTAAAGCAAAATGGAATAATGCAATTAAGAACCTGCCCAGGTTTTGAATTAATAAAAACAATTGATATTCCGGTGAGTGATTATTATTTTCATTCTATTGATCCATACACTGGCATAATGTTGCTAATGACAAGTAGTTACTATTATTTTGTTGATCCGGTCACTTCCAAAGAATTATTGAAATTGAAATCTGGTTCGCTTTGGAATTATGATGTTAAGCTGGTACATAATCAGTTTAAAATGTCACAAAATGTACTTGACTTAACCGATTACTTAAAGAGATGAGAAAATCCATAGTTATTTCCACAGTTTCATTGCGAATCACCATCTGTATATTCATTTGCTTATACTTATTTTCAGGAGCTCAGGCTCAGCAAACTGGCTTATCTAATGAGCGGTTTAAGGAATGGAAAGATATGATACATAAAAACAATATTTACGTTTCTACCTTTATGGGATATGGTTCATTCAGTATGTATGGTATGCGAAGGCTACAGAAAGATTTAGTTACATCGTCTGGATTAAATGCTATTATTAATTCTGACTTTCCTTCGTTTTTGACTTATGGAATAAGTATCTCTGAACAATTTGATCAATCGAGATTTGGATTTGATCTGGAATCTATGTCAACTGGAGCACGTTCATCAATTGCAGATTACTCAGGACAATATACATCTGACTTTATTTGCAGTGGACTTAAATTAGGTGTTTTTATTGAGAAAAACTTCAAGTTTAAAATAAATGGTTGCAATGACCTGAGTTTTGGATATCGGCTTGAGGCCGGTGGGATAGGATCGGAAGTGAATCAGCAGAGCCAAATTATTATTTACAACTTAGATCAGGGAACTCAGAAAGATATATTAAATCTAGTATCTATAGCACCATTTTTTGAACCAACTATTTATGCCAACTGGCAGATTCTACACAAAACGACCTTACAACTCAGTACTGGTTATATGCTCGATATTCCTCCAGTTATCCGATTTGGATATTATTCATCTTCGGCGGAATATCAAATTGGCTGGGCTGGGTATCGGATAAAACTTGGTCTGGTAAAGCAATTTTAAAGTCAAAATATATAGTTTATTATTCACCTATTAAATACATTTTTTCATGAAACAATTTATTATTCTTGTTCTGTTGCTTGTATCAGCAACAGCCTTTTCACAAAAAACTTCTGATTCAATTTTTTCCCAAACGCCTTCAGAAAGTATTGTAATAATGAAAGTCGATACAGTCCAAACTGAGCGAATAAATAATATTGAAAAAAGTTTGACAGCATATTACACCTATAATCGTCGTTATCACACGTTGTTGTTCCTTAGTTTGGGAATGTCGGTTGCCAGTGTTATAATTGCCAATGGTCAAAGTAATAATACTGCAGCCGGAGTTATTCAGTTAGCAGGAGGGATTGTTGGTTTGGTTGGGACTGTTATTTATTTCGACAGCTATAAGTTCCTTAATTTTAAGCCTAAGCGTAAAGAACTACGAGGAATGACCTATTATTGATCTGACATATACACCCATGTTCGGGGTAGCTTGGTTTGCGCAGTTGTTCGGCATAGCTTGCAGCTAAGTCGAAGCTAAATGCAAGTCTCCAGACTTGCATATTCAAATATAATATTAAAAGCCGGAGCTTTTATTTTAGCAATGACGAAGTGAGACGCTTCGCCAAACATCGGGCTGCACAAGCTGTATGCTACGGCGAACGGAGGAAGCCCAGCAACCAACACCAACCTTATATCGTTAAATATTCATATGCACAAAGACAAGTTATTAGGTTCCATTCAAAAAGACAAAGTAAACAGTAGAATATATAAAATAATGGAGTCCAGCAACCAACCAAACGGAGCGCAACTGAAAAGCCTTACGAGTAGGAAACTTAAAACAAAAAAATCATGAAGTATTATTTAGAAGTATTGAAAAAGTACGCTGTTTTTAGCGGAAGAGCAAGAAGAAGCGAGTATTGGTATTTTGCATTGTTTAATTTGATTCTTATGCTTGTTGCCATGGGATTAGATAATCTGCTTGGAACAACTATTAGTGTACTCCCGTATGGGGTTTTTTATTTTGCATTAGCCTTAGCAATGATTATTCCAAGCTTGGCAGTATTTGTACGTCGAATGCATGATATTGGTAAAAGCGGTTGGTGGTATTTTATTGCATTTATTCCAATTGTTGGAGCTATTTGGTTATTAGTATTGTGCTGTACTGAAGGCACAAGCGGTGATAATGATTATGGTACAGACCCGAAAGCGCAAACACAAATTTAAATTACGAGTTGAATGAAAATTATCCACATTATTTTCCGTAGAACTTAAACGAAAATAATGTGGGTATTTACAAAACGTATTTTAACCATTCAATTGAATGCAAAATATAAACTGCGACCAGTAACTCAAAAAATACCCCAGTTCAAGTTTAACGAAGTGTAACCGAGACAGGAAATAAGTCAGTTTATGAACTGACAACAGAAGTTGTAAGCTTCCAAATTATGAGCAGTTCTGCTCCTCGTTTACAACAAGGGGTATTTGGTTTTTCGTTTTGTAACGATAAAAGATAATTTGCTTATATATCGTCATGAAATTCGTTTAAAATTTTATTTAGCATATTGTTGGAAACAATCAACCATTAACCCCTCGTTACAAACGAGGGGGAGGAAAGATTAATGATGTTTTAAAAGAACCGGATAATTCAACATTATGATGGATAGTAACGTTAAATATAATGTAATTTATTGCGCTTGCAAAAAAACTTTACTAGAACGCAAATACAACCTTAAAAAACAGGACCATGAAAACATTAAAAATTTTATTTGGAGTAGTTCTTGCTTTAATAGCAGTACTTGTAATTGCCTATGGCTACTATGGAGGATTTACAAAAGTGCAGTTTCAACCGGTAGAGCAGGGAGGTGAAATTTTGGTTTACCGGGAGTTTGTTGGAGATTATCAACAAAGCGGGGTAAAGATGGACGAAGTCTATTCGTCGTTGCTCAATGATTACAAAGTAGAGACACAGAGAGGTTTCGGGATCTATTACGACAATCCGGAAAAGGTTGAGACAAGCAAGTTGCGCTCAGAACTCGGTTGCATTCTCGAAAACTCCGATAGTTCAAAAATTCCTGTTTTGGAGAAAAGTTTTAAAGTAAAAACCTGCCCGAAAGGCAACTATCTGGTGGCTGAATTTCCTTTTAAAGGTTCAGTGTCGATTATTTTAGGCATAATGAAAGTCTACCCGGCCTTAAGCCAATATATGGAAGAAAATGGGTATTCCGATCAGGTTCCGGTAATGGAGATTTATGACACCCCGAATAAAAAAATAATTTACAGGGCCGATGCTTTGCAAAAGTAACGAAAGGCACTGTCTTGTGTGGCGTTGGGTTGTAGTCACTAACCATTTTACCCACAACCGTCCGTGATTGAAAGATCCGGACGGTTGTTTTGTTTTTCAGCTGAATGCTCGGTTGGCACTTATGAATATTCCGGGTTAGGGAATGGTTTTTTGTTCGTACATTTTCAACTCGAAATCCAAAAGAACATTTTCTTCCAAATTTGAAAAATTTCCTTTCCGTTCAACAGATTTAATTAAATTGTCATCTTGGTAAACTTCGAAGGACAAGAGGTAATTCTTGTTTTCATCTGTTGTAAAAGCCGAATATTCAGCACTTAATTTTAATATACGATCATCATTATCATTCACCGGACAAGGCAAAAAATGAAAATACTTTTTACCGGGATAATTATTCCCTTGGTAAATTAATAATGGTTTTAAACATTTTCTTTTACATAGTTCAAAACTATAAGTTACTCCAAGTTCCCCGGTATTCTCGATAAGCCTGAATTTTATTGGACCTCCAGATTTCTTAAAATTGATTGTTTCCATAAGTTTAAATAAGGTGTTAAATGGTTCATATAAAGTTATTTTAGATAGACATTCATGATTGAAGACGACAAAAGTTGCCTATAAGACAACTTTTGTTGTTACAAATAATCTTTTATTTAGCCATAAATAAATTGTAGCTGTGATGTAATCGTTTGTTCAAAATTTTGAAAACCAACTTCACTGTATTTCGCTTTCAAATAGTTTACGAGTTCATAGTATTTTTCAGGAATTTGCTGCCCTATGGTTTCTTCTTCAATTTTCACGAAAGAACGTAATATCTCCCTTTGTTTTTTATCAGTCAATGTATGGTTTATGATTGGAAAAAGAACTTCTTCCTCCTTTTGGATATGATTACGCAACAGATTGGAATAGTTTGTCAAGCAGTCCGCAAGCTTCTCGCCAGAAAAAGGATTTCCCATTTTGCAATTCACAATACTGTAGCTCATCTCTTTAATATAGATTCGTCCCATAGTATGCTCATTGGAAATACCATCAATAGATTTATCTTCAATTTGAACCCCAAATGAAATTAGTTCAGGGTAAAGAGCTTTTTCTTCTTTTTCATTATGGCATTTATCCCAAAAAACCGTTAGGAAATCGACTATCTTCTCAATATCCATTGGGTAGAATACTTTTTTTTGCTTGATGTTCTCTGCAATTTTGTTGATAATGTTTAGAATTTCAATAATTGTCTTGTGTTCTTTCATTAGATTTTCAGTAGGTAACATAAATTCAGGTTTTAAATTGATACTATAGATATGTGGCGTTATTGCTTAGCCTTGATTCTTAAACTTATCCTATGACTATAATTAATAGCAGCTGTACTTATTAACAAGCCCAATCCATTTTAGAAGTTTACTATTGTTTATGCCGATGCATAGAAATAAATAGAACAATGAGACAATGTAGAAATTGGCTATATTATTTCTACAATTGGTATAAAGTCGTAGAAAATCAACCTGACCACCAATTAATTGAATCACATTAAAACAATATTTTAAAAATGTGAATTGCAAATATAATATATTTACATTTAAAGTGGTTTTATCTTAAATGTAGCATTAAATACTATGCGCTAGACTCGAACGAGCTCATCGCTTAACTATATTATTTGAATTTCAATTGTTTTTATCAATACAAGAGATCTGTTTAACACAAAGGTCTGATTAGCATTTATTAACGAAATAGATCTCATTACTTTCAACTTAATGAAAGCGTCTGGCGCGTGGCAATTATTGCTACGGTTGTCGAATTTAATTTATTTTTCGTAAAATATGTTATTTGAATCGCCACTGTTATATAACATAAATAAACATATAATAGCATTTATTAACGTTTTTGATTGCTCTGTTAGATGCGTTTTGCTTTCAGATATCAAGTTATATGCATGAAAATATAGCAATTGACAATAATTTGAATCATTTGGTTATGATTTAATCTAAGTGTTGCTTATATCAATAGTATGTTGTTACATAGAAGCTTAAATTAAAGTTGAAGTTCAGCGGATTGTTTTGAAATAATGTTGATTTTAAAATTTAGTCCAAGTTTAGGAGTCTAAACTAATCATTGTTCAAGCACAGGTAACGAGTCCTCCAATTTACTTAAAAATAAATGGGAAAAGAGTTGGTTATGTTAAGTTTGTTTCGTATGTTTGCAGGGTTTTTTAGTTTGTAAATTTTATGCCCGGATGACCAAACCAGAGTAGGTTTGTACGCACCAACAGGTACCTGCCGCAACCTGTCCGGAAAAACAGGAAATTGATGTATCATATAACAACAAATTATTTTATGGCCTTTGGACTTACACCCAAATTTAAACGGGAACTGAAACCCGGAGAAATTACATCAGAACAATTTCTGGTAATCGCAGTTGAAGCTGCCCGAAAAATAGGATGGATTATTAGCCAGCTAACAGAAAATGGATTTATTGCTTACACCAAAACCTCTTTTAGTTCGTGGGGTGAAGAATTCAGAATAACAATCATTGGCAACGTTGCTGCTTTAGAAAGTGTAAGTACCGGCAGCCAGCTGATTGACTGGGGAAAGAATAAAGCCAATACAAACCTCTTTGTTCATACGTTTTACGAACTGCAAAGAACTTTGCCGGAGGAAGCATTATTGGAGCAATACGAAGCATTGAAACCCGGTTTAATTTCCAAAGAAGAAAGTGAATTAAATAAATCGCCTTTATCAGGAACCGAAAAAATAACCGATGTGCTGTCGATATTTAAACCTACCAAAGGTTATTTCGTTACACCCGTGCTTATCGACCTGAATATCATTCTTTTTATATTAATGGTAATAATCAGCGGTGTAAATGTACTATTACCCGATGTGGAAAGCCTGATTTTGTGGGGAGCCAATTTGCGTCCGTATACCATGCAGGGCGAATGGTGGCGATTAATCACCAATTGTTTTTTGCATATTGGCATTATCCATCTCTTAATGAATATGTATGCGCTACTCTATATTGGAGTAATACTGGAACCATACCTTGGGAAAGCACGGTTTATCACGGCTTATTTATTAACGGGTATTGCTGCCAGCGTTTGTAGTTTGTGGTGGCATGACCTGACAATAAGTGCAGGTGCCTCGGGTGCTATATTTGGCATGTATGGTGTCTTTCTGGCCATGCTCACTACCAATCTAATCGAGAAAACTGCCCGAAAGGCTTTGCTGTTAAGCATAGGCATATTTGTACTTTATAATCTGGCTAATGGAATGAAAGAAGGCATAGACAACGCTGCACATATCGGAGGATTGGTGAGTGGGCTGCTTATCGGATATGGTTTTTATCCAAGCCTGAGGCCTAAGAAAGATGAGGATGAATATCAGGAATATGACCTGAAGAAAATCAGTATAGGAGTTATTCCGGTTATTATTTTATTCTGTTGTTACCTGGTTTATCTCAGTGTTCCTGCAGATACAGAGAAAAAGTTTTTGACCGAGAAGGATATGAAGAACTATGAAATTGACAGGTATAAGGAAAAAATGAGAGAATTTGCTTCTACCGAGTCGATGGCCCTGGAAGTGTTCAACATGCCGGATCAAACACCTAAAGAGGATTTATTGAACGAAATTAAAAATCGGGGTATTTATTACTGGAATGATAATATTCAATTGATTAAACAAGTTGAAACACTTAATTTGCCTCCATTTTTACATAAACGTAATAAACTGTTGTTAGAGTATTGTAACCTGAGAATAAAGAGTTATGAACTCATATATAAGAAAGTTGAAGATGGAACCGATTTACTGCTCCCGCAAATTCAGGAGTATAATAAAAAAATAGAAAAAGTTGTTGCTCAACTTTCGGATGAAAAGGAAGAATAATGAATTGGCTTCTGTTGAGCATGGTGTCTTAATGTCCAACTATAAAATACATTGTCGGTCTATCAAACCAGAACAAGTTTGTAAGCGCCTGCAGGTACCGGCCGCAACACAAATAAGTACAAAATTATTGATTTGTGTCATTGGATGATTGTTGTTTCTGATTCAATGGATAAAAAGCTCCATAGGAGCGAAATTATAAAAAGTCAAGACGACTTTATATTCTATTGATTTACTGTAATTAAACACGAAGACACGGAAAAGAGTAAAATAAGTGCATTTAAACTTTGTATTTATCAAAACACAAAGTATAAAACATAAATGTTTTATTTATAGTACAATAACAGGGGTATCTACAAAGAAATACAAGTATTTCTTTGCTTTGTGTTTTTTAGAATTATGAATATATGCTAAAATAATTAGTGTCTTTGTGACTTTGTGTTTCAATTCAATTTACTGTGTTTATGTATTATAATTTCTATACTAAGATATAATCTATTAATCAAAACTAATTATTTATGCAATTGAAAAAGGTATTTTTTGTTTCTATTATGCTATTGTTTAGCTTATTATCGTTTTCTGAAAATCCTCCTAAGCTCTCTGTACTGGTTGAGTTTGGTGGAAATGAAGTTGACCCCTCACTAAACGAGAGTTGGAATATCCGTCAGGATGTAGGGACGTATTCTTTCGATTACAGTAGTTCAAGCAATGCTGTGATGACTGACATGTACGTAACGAATTTTGCCGTAAAACCGGAAATTTCCTTTTTTAAAAATAAGCTGGCATTAAGTTCCGGTTTACGATTTTCAAATATCAAATCCGATTTGTCGGTTGTTGGCAACAGCTCCGATTACAGTAATTTTTTCTATTTACGATACAATACTACAGGTTTAAATACGGAGTATGCCCGAATTAATTCAATCGCAGAGTCGAGCAATTATTTAGGAGTTCCGTTTGACGTTAAAGTTGTTCCGTTCTCAATATTGAGTTTAGATTTTTATATCAAAACAGGTCTTGAACTGGGTTTTAAATTAAATTCCAACACAAAAATTGATTTTGTAAATGAATCGATGAGCCAATATGCCCAATCTATAATTAGTGATGTGGGTTTAACTACAAATAATTTATATTCCGCATGGTCCACTTCTTTAGGGGTTACGTATGGCCAAAACAATAAACTAAAATACAATCTTGAATTTCTTTTACCTTCATTTTTTATAACCAAAAACAATTCTACAATTGTCAATACCGATATGTTTACCGGATTTAAATGTTCAATTCAATTTCCGGTAAAATAAATTTATCTTTTATCCACTTAAAACATATAGAAATGAAACGATATTTTTCAGCAACAAGCCTTATCTTAATTATTCTGGCAATATTTATGATCTCTTGTTCATCCGAACAAGATACCTTTTCTTTAAAAAAATCGATATTTATTGCAGACCCGGAAAATCCTGGCCTGCCAATTTATTCAGAATGGGGCTATAACACTTTCGGGGCATATATTGATCGCAATGTGTTTGTGTCGGGTGATAATGATTTGCCAATAAAAATAATTGTCAATTCCGACACCTTGAATATTTTATTAAAGGGAACAATGGACGGGAAATTTGCGTCAATTAAATTCTCATTTATCGGTTATCCTTTGGCCGATTATCCTGACCTGAAGACTCTAAACGATTCTATCATAAACATGAAGAGTAACAAGTGTATAGTGGTTCTAACACGGGAGAATTCATCTGAAACCCTAAAGATTATTGAAGGAAAATTCCATTTCAAAAGAACGCAGGATTTATATGTAGATAAAGTATATACCAAATCAATAATTTCAGGTGTATTTAGTTTTAAAACATTTTTCGATAAAGAACCGGTAGCCATTTCAAATGGAAGATTTGATCTGGGAATAGGATACGAAAACTTTTATAACTATTAGTTCTACTTTTCTAAATTAAAATTCAAACCACTTAAGGCACTTAAGTAACAAAAATCAAACAAGAATATGGAAGAATCATTTGACGACATGGAAGTGCTGTATTTGACAGACAAAGAAATTTTTCTGGGGATCTGGACTTCGCCCCGGTTGGTGTTCAAATATATCAACGACAATGATTACGGTAAATATGTAACCACCCTGCTCTTGCTTGCAGGAATATATAGTGCATTTGGCAGGGCAATAAATAAAAACATGGGTGATTCTATGCCCTTATGGGGAGTGCTGGCCATTTGCATAATTGGTGGAGGTCTATTGGGTTGGATTTCATATTATATCTATGCTGCATTAGTTAGCTGGACCGGTGGTTTATTGCATGGCGAAGGGGACACTGATTCAATCCTGAGAATTATGTCGTATGCTACGCTACCTCAAATCCTGACATTTGTTCCTCTTTTTCTGCGAATTTTGGTTTCCGGAAACGAAGTCTTCCAATCCGGTGGATCTTCCGATTGGATCAGTGTTATGCTTCTTTTTGGTTCTTCTGCTTTGGGTGTTTGCCTTAGTTTCTGTGCATTCGCACTAGCTGTCATTGGAGTATCTGAAGTACAGAAACTGTCCATTTGGAAATCCGCGTTGAATTTGTTATTGCCAATTCTGATCCTAGGAGTCCCCATCTTATTGCTTATTCTTTTGTTCAAGTCTTTCTAAATCACTTATATACCAGATAGCGAATCCTGGAGCACAAAGCCGGAGCGTTGAAATAAATTATTGCCTCCGGATTTTGTCCGAGCAGGCAAATAACGAGCGGTTTGCCCTGAATTTTCAGACAACTCGCTTTGTTTTTTTAAAGTTATATTTTTAATGGCTTAAAGAAAGATTTCCCCGAAAATAGCTTTGTTCTTTCTTCAAAAAAATCAAAGCTTTTATAATCAAAACAGGAGACAATTTTGTTATAGATATATGGAAGCGCAGTTTTGAATTGATTGACACATTGGTATTTATTCGTGAAAAGATTTTACTTCAATGACTTTTAAAACTTAACGAAAATGAAAACAACTAAGATTAAAAAAGTACTGATTGCAATAGATTATGCCGAAACTGCACAAACTATAGCAGAAAAAGGCTTTTCGATGGCTAAAGCTATGAATGCTGAAACGATATTGTTACATGTTATATCCGAACATCCTGTTTATTATTCAGGGTATTCTTATATGCGTGAATTGCAGGTAGAGGTCAGTTCTGATTTAAGGAACTCAACCCAGGAATTTCTGGACAAGCTGAAAAAGCACCTTGGCGATGTATCAATCAAAACAGTGTTGAAAGACAGCGTTGACATTCCCGGAACTATTTTAAATACAGCAAAAGCATTGGAAGTGGATCTTGTGGTTATGGGGACGCATAGCCGGAAATGGCTGGAAAATATAATTATGGGAAGCGAAGTGGAAGAAGTGTTACGGAAAACGACAATACCACTTTATATTATTCCAACAAAGAAGCACAAAGAATAATCAGATTAGATATCAATGTACAAATTTTTACACACAAAAAGAGCTGTCCGAAAATATTCGAACAGCTCTTTCTATATTATTTTAGCAAAAGGTTACTTACTTCTTGCCTCTTACTTTCTTGCCACTTCTTAGAGTTGTGGTCCTGAAACTTTCAGCGCAATAGCATCGGCATTGTCGCAATATTGCTCAAAGTTAGCAATATATTTAGCAGCCAGTTGTTTTGCTTTAACAGTCCATTCCTCAGCAGAAGCATACGTGTTGCGTGGGTCAAGGATTTCAGTATCGCAACCGTTGATTGACTTAGGAACAACCAGGTTCATTACAGGGATATTTGTTGTTTCAACATTTTCGATTGTACCGTCGATGATAGCATCAATGATAGCACGGGTGTTTTTCAACGAAATACGTTTTCCTGTTCCGTTCCAGCCTGTATTAACCAGGTAAGCTTTTGCTCCGTGTTTTTTCATTTTACCTACCAATGTTTTTGCATACATTGTTGGGTGCAAAGTAAGGAACGCTTCACCAAATGCAGGAGAGAAAGACATTTGAGGTTCAGTGATACCACGCTCAGTTCCGGCTAATTTTGAAGTATAACCGCAAAGGAAGTGGTATTGCGCTGAATGCTCGTCAAGGATAGAAACCGGAGGCAATACACCGTAAGCATCAGCCGACAAATAAATGATTTTGCTGGCGTGTCCTGCGCGTGAAGGAGCAACGATTTTGTTGATATGATAGATTGGGTAAGAAACACGGGTGTTTTCTGTTTTAGAAGCAGCTGCAGAGAAATCAGGAGTTCCGTCAGGCAATACAGTTACGTTTTCCAACAAAGCATCGCGTTTGATAGCACGCCAGATATCCGGTTCTTTGTCTTGTTCCAGGTCAATAACTTTAGCGTAGCAACCACCTTCGTAGTTAAATACACCGTTGTTGTCCCAACCGTGCTCATCATCACCAATCAGGTAACGTTTTGGGTCGGCCGACAAAGTAGTTTTACCAGTTCCTGAAAGTCCGAAGAATACAGCTACATCACCATCTTTACCTACGTTGGCAGAACAGTGCATAGAAGCGATTCCGCGTAATGGCATGTAGTAGTTTTGCATGGCGAACATACCTTTTTTCATTTCACCACCGTACCATGTACCGCCAATGATTTGAATTTTTTCGGTAAGGTTGAACATAACAAATACCTCAGAGTTCAAACCTTGTTCTTTCCAGTTAGGGTTAGTGGTTTTTGAACCGTTGAAGATGACGAAATCAGGTTCTCCAAAGTTAGCCAATTCGTAGTGAGAAGGACGGATGAACATGTTTGTCACGAAGTGAGCTTGCCATGCAACTTCACAAACTACACGGATTTTCATGCGTGTATCTTCGTTTGTTCCACAATAAGCATCAACAACATACAATTTTTTAGCAGTGTTCAATTGAGACAAAGTAAGATCTTTACAGTGAGCCCAAATGTCTGTAGAAACCGGTTTATTAATGTTGCCATCCCACCAGATATGTTGATCAGAAGTTGCATCCTTAACGATGTAACGGTCTTTAGGCGAACGGCCGGTAAATACCCCTGTATCAACTGATACAGCACCTGTATTAGTTAACACTCCTCTTTCAAAACCTTCGTTTTTTGGGTCAACTTCAGCCTGGAAAAGAACTTCATAAGATGGATTGTGAACGACTTCGATGTTGCCCAAAATACCATACTTTGATAAATCTAAATTTGCCATTTTTGTTTTAATTAATGTGATCTTATTTTATTTTTATTAACTCGCGGAACTACAGATCAAAAAAAGCCTTTTTTGACGAAACAAAAGTACTATTTTTTTTGGTAGTATGAAAACCATTAAAGAAATATTTCTTTATTTCTGCATGGGTTTTTCTGCAAATAAAATAAATACACAATGATATTGATATAACAGAAATACTTGCAGGAATCAGGGGTAATTTTATTTGCCGGAAAATCCGGATTAAAACTATGTTATTCTATGTTACAAAGGGCAGCTATGGGATTGATTATTTTTTTAAGGAGTACGACATTTAATTGCAGGATATGAGTATAGTACACATTATACACCCTAAATCAAAACATCTATCCTCTTAATTAATATTCATTAAGTCCGTTCCGGTTGATTAAAAATGTATTTTTGTACGATGAAATTACTCATTCCACCATCAGAACAAATACTTTATTTTAACAACAATAATAAGCAATGAAAAAACTTAAATTACTTGCCGCTTTATTCTTTCTGGGAACTGCAGGTTTGTATGCAAAAACCACACGTGAAGTGAAGAATTTTAACCTGCAATGGAAATTCACCTTAGCTGACAGCACGATGAATGCCTCGTCGCCTGTTTTCGATGATAGTTCATGGCGTAAGCTTGATCTGCCTCACGATTGGAGCATTGAATCCGATTTTGGAAAAGACTTTCCAGCTACTGCCGGTGGAGGCGCGTTACCCGGTGGACTGGGTTGGTACCGCAAAACATTTACACTCCGGAAATCGAAAGACTTGCAGGCAAAAAAGATTTTTATCGAATTCGACGGCGTATATCGCAACAGCGAAGTGTGGATTAACGGGACTTACCTGGGCAAACGTCCAAACGGATACATTTCATTCCGTTATGAGTTGACTCCATACATCAAGTATGGTGCAAATAACGTGATTGCAGTAAAAGTGGATAACTCCAAACAACCAAACTCGCGTTGGTATTCTGGTTCAGGGATTTATCGCAATGTTCGTTTGCTGACAACCAATTCGGTTTTTGTGGATAATTGGGGAACCTACGTAACTACGCCTGATATTAACGCGGACAGTGCAACAGTTGCTGTTCAGACCACTGTTACAAATACAATGCGCTTGGCTCAATCTGTAGGCGTTGAGCAGTTTTTGTATGATGCCAATGGTGTGTTAGTTTCCCAAATCAAAGGGGCTTTGATGGTAGCAAGCGGTAATTCAAACAAATATTTTCAACGGTTGACAGTAAAGAAGCCGATTTTATGGAATCTTGAAAACCCATATTTATACAAACTGGTTACCCGATTGAATATTTTTGGTATCCAAACGGATGAATATACTACCACGGTTGGTATCCGTTCATTTACGTTCGATGTTCACAAAGGCTTTATCCTGAATGGCAAGCATGTGAAAATAAACGGAGTTTGTAACCATCACGATTTAGGTGCACTGGGTGCTGCTGTAAACGAACGCGCACTGGAACGCCAGTTGGAAATAATGAAAGGCATGGGCGTAAACGGTATCCGTACTTCGCACAATCCACCTGCACCAGAATTGCTCGATCTATGCGACCGCATGGGCTTTATTGTAATGGACGAAGCATTCGACATCTGGAAAAAGAAAAAAACAAAGTATGATTATGCATTGGACTTTGACCAGTGGCACGAACGCGATTTAGTGGATCAACTTACGCGTGACCGCAATCACCCATCTATATTTATGTGGAGCATAGGTAATGAAGTGGGCGAACAATGGGGCGATACTCCTGCAGAAGATGTGGATCTCCAAGCTGCTAATATTGCACTGAACAACAAAAAAGTAAATGAAACGGAAGATGTAAAGCTGGGACGTTTGGGTAAAAATGCTATACTGACAAGCCATTTGGCAGCTATTACAAAATCAGTTGACCCTACCCGCCCGATTACAGCTGCTTGTAATGGTACGCAAGACAGCAACCCTCTTTTCAAATCGGAAGCGTTGGATATTATCGGCTTTAATTATCACGAAAATGAATTTGCAGGTATTACGGAACGTTATCCCAAAACGCCTTTTATCGTAACCGAGTCGGTTTCATCGCTTCAAACGCGTGGTTACTATGTGAATCCATCGGATAGCATAATTGTGGCTCCCAAACGTTGGGATGTACCCTACACAAACCCAACACAGCAATGTTCGGCTTATGACAATAGCCGTGCTCCGTGGGGTGCAACGCATGAAGCGAATTTGAAAATTGTAGATAAATATGACCATATTGCCGGGCAGTATATCTGGACCGGTTTTGACTATTTGGGCGAACCGACTCCTTATTGGTGGCCATCGCGCAGTTCGTTCTTTGGCATTGTGGATCTGGCCGGTTTCCCGAAAGATGTGTATTACCTGTATCAAAGCCAATGGACCAACAAGGATGTGTTGCATATTTTCCCGCACTGGAACTGGGAGAAAGGACAAACTGTGGATGTTTGGGCGTATTATAACCATGCAGACGAAGTGGAATTGTTCCTGAATGGTGTTTCGCTTGGAAAACGCACAAAACAAGGTGACGATATGCACGTGATGTGGCGGGTGAACTACGAATCGGGAACCTTGAAAGCCGTTTCACGCAAAGCAGGCAAAGAAGTGCTAACCCGCGAAATTAAAACTGCCGGAGCACCTGCTGCCATTCGGTTGACTCCTGACCGTGCCACTATCAAAGCCGATGGCAAAGACCTTTCATTTGTAACGGTTGAATTGCTTGATAAGAATGGAAATGTTTGTCCGCTTGCTGACCAACTGGTAAAATTCAGCGTGGAAGGCGAAGGTTCGATTGCAGGAACGGATAACGGAAACCAAAACGAACATTCATCGTTGAAAAAACCGGAACGGAAGCTGTTTTACGGTAAGGCGCTTGCCATCGTACAAGGCACTTCAAATCCCGGAACTATTACGCTGAAAGCCGCAGTGGATGGACTTCCGGTACAATCGGTTAAGATTACGAAGAAGTAATAATTGAAAATTTGAGATAATAAAACAGGGTGGGACGTCAAATCTCACCCTGTTTTATTAGTATGATTTGCCATCGATAATGAAAAGCATTATATTTGCAAAAAATAACTTGTGAATCGGATTACAACTAAAACAAACATACGTTTTCTGCTATTATGTGTGCTTGCCCTGTTGCTTATTGGGTGCAGCAGCACGCGGAGGATGGAAAGAAAACATCACCGGGAGGTATATGAATTGGTTGGGATTGAGGAAGGGCCTAAAGATAACTTTACACTTTATCAGGAAGTTGCTTCATGGTTAAATACGCCTCACCGGGAAGGAGGATTGACGCACAGCGGGATAGATTGTTCCGGGTTGGCCTATGTGGTTTATAAAAAGGTGTATGGAAAAACACTGGAACGCAGCTCAGGCGGCATGCTCAAAAAAAATTGCGACAGAATCAGACAGTCGCAACTCCGCGAGGGCGACCTTGTTTTCTTCAAAACAGGAAGCAAAACCAGATCGAGTATCAACCATGTGGGCATTTTCCTCAAAAACGATAAATTTGTTCACACTTCAACTTCGAAAGGTGTTATGATAAGCAGCCTGAATGAAGACTATTTCCGAAAAACCTGGGTTTGCGGAGGAAGAGTAAAGAATTACCCCTAACGAACAAAGTCGAACTTCCATTATAAAAAAAATCGCCTGACAAAAATATATTGTCAGGCGATTATCATTTAAAAACTAACACCTATTATCTGAGAAAACTAATATTAATAAATCTATTAAAAAAGAGGCTGACTGTGTCCGTGTAACAGAACAATCAGCCTCATGAAACTACTATCAACTTATAACTCAATTAATGAGAATCATAATAATCTGTAGAAATGTAGTTGAAAATCTGCCAAGCGCCAGGACCTGTCAAAGCAATAAGCTGCATATGGTCTGCATCAAGTGTTTTGATTGTCATTTTGGCATTCCAGTTGGCAACGCCAATGCTTCATACTCTCTATTAATTATATGAAAGAAACAAAAGTTATTGTTTTATTAATTGTACTGCTTGATCCTCATTTTTAGTACCATTACGGATACCAATCCAGATGCCATTACTTGTATAGGCATCAGTTCCCATTGTAGTCACATTAAGTACATTTACACTGTTGCCTGTCAGGGAGATCCAAACCAAACTCCATTCTGTTCCGGTAAGTGGCGTACCAAATGTGATAACGCCGTTTGCAACTGTATATGTATTTGCAACTCCATTCAAAGTACATGTTCCATCGGCTTTGAATACATACAAACAAGTGTCAGCGTTTGCAAAAGTTGTTGCTGCATCAGTTGCACCCCAACCCTTAAGTGTATTCACCATGTCAGTTCTTGTATTCCATGAATTTAACAAAGATCCTCCTTTTCCAGAACCAGCTACTTCCCAACCAATCCAGCTTTGAGCAACCAAACCGTATCTCCAGGTTCCAACCAAATCGGCTTTAGTGAAACTATCTTTAATTGGCTCGCTGTATTTCACTACTTTTGGTACCCAATTATCAGAATAATCTTTACTGATAAAATTATAAACCAATAAGCATTTTCCTTCAGATGAGTTATCGCGAAGTACGGCCAACTGCATTGTGTTATCTGTAAGTGAAAGCACTTTGCAATTTCCCCATTGAGTTACAATGCCATCTTTACCCGAATCATGAAGAATAGCAGCATCTGTAATTTTCAAAGTATGCGCATTTTGATCAAGCATGTAAGTCCCATGTTCAGTTCCACGAGCCGATATAGTTTTATGCTCAATTATTGCATGTGCACCATTCTTTAGATCAAATGTCATTGACCCAAAGTCGGCAGCAGTCATCAACCAAGTGTTTCCGGCATAATCCGGACACCAATTCCATGAATCTGCTCCGGTAGGTGCTTTTACCTTATTTGTTACAGTTTCCCAATTATCATATGTACCGTAGAAATACAATGGACCTGCAAAATACTTGCATACTGCCGAAGCATTCAAATCAAGATACCAGGTTTTTGAGTTTCCTACTCCGCCACTCAATTTTGTCCACAGAGGATCATTTACATAGCTCAAATTGTTACTAGTTATATTCACGGTAACCGTATCCGCCTGCACTAGACCACCATTGCTTTCAACTCCGTAAATGAATTTGTAAGTGCCGGAGAATGGAATTTTACAGGTGTCTTGCATACGCGTTGAACGACCAAGTGGTGTAATCCATTGTGGAGTAACTCCAGGGGTTAAACTTTTCAGAATAATCATATTTGAATCTGAAGCATTTTGAGTTATAGAGAACTTCAAGGTGCTTTTATCCATTAATGAACCCAATTCGTAGTCTTTGGGAGTACATGCTGGAAGCAGCAATGCCAACCCAAATGAAATAGATAATATTTTAAATATATTTTTCATATAACTTATTTTTAATTGATTAATAGTTATTTCCAACCATCATTTTGTATTAAGATTCCACTTGAAAGAGTAATCTGATCGTTCGGAATTTGTTGCAGACCTTTTGTAGCTATAATTTGAGTTTTAAATTGTTCTGCTGTAGGTGGTGTGCCTCCGTTGTGGAATATTGAAACCGTAGTATTGTTTGCGATAGTTGTAGCGGCAGTTTCTAACCCTTGGCGTAACAAGTCCCAATAGCGAATGCCTTCACCTACAAATTCAAGTCTACGTTCAACCAAAATAGTTGCTTTTGAAACAGACTCTGATGCTAATCCGGCACGTCTTCGGACTTTATCAAGATAGCCTTGAGCTTCAGGTTTTCCCAATTGGACTCCCAATTCGGCCGCCATTAACAATACATCTGAATAACGGATGACAAAATAATCCTGAGATGGACCTGTCATAAAATTAGTGGCAATAGACTTACCATTTTTATCACATAAAGAGCTGTATTTTTTCAAATAATAACCGGTATATTCCTTTTGATCTTTTGCACTAGTGAAATCTAAACTTTCATCAGCAATCGAAATAATTGAAGCAAATTGACGGGAGTCACCAGAGCTAAATGCATTATATAATTTCGGATCAACCGTGCAAGCACCCCAGCCATATTGATAAGGATAAATAGACTGACCGCGAATCCCCTCCATTACCATCCAGTGGTTACCAGTACCATTACTCCAATCGTCAGTGGATGAATACTTGATTGAAAATACAATTTCAGCATTTGTTTCGCCTGCATAAGTTGCTTTTTTTGCTGCTGAGGCAGCAGGCCACAAAGTGTTAAAGTCGGATACCAAATCGTGTCCACTGTTTTTAATCACATCTTCAACAGCTGCTAATGCAGTTGAAGCAGTTTCACCACCAATTGTTGCTTGATTATAATATCCTGTGTAGAACAAATAAACGCGTGCCAGTAACGATTCAGCAGCCCATTTAGTTGCCCTGCCACTTGGTACAACATTGTATGGCGCCGCTTTCAATGTATCAGCAGCATAACGTAAATCACTCATAATTTGAGCATAAACATCGGCTGGTGCAGCCTGAGGAACGTTATCAAGTGTTGGGGTTAATACCAAAGGAATGTTGCCCCAAAGACGAACCATATCAAAATATAAGTATGCACGCAGAAATTTAGCTTCAGCTTTGTATTGGTTAAGAACGGTAATTGAACTGTCACCTTTTGCACCATCGATATGGTCAATCAACACATTGCAACGATAAACTGCCTGATAGTAAGCTTTCCATGAATCATTAAACATCGAGATATCTGAAGGTGAAACTGTTTTATTAAATTCATCTATCATCGCATAACCAGGACCATCAGCAGCACCGGTACCGCCAAAACAGTTATCGGAGAATACTTCAGAAGCGACTGGGAATGCCACTCCAGAATTGTATATCATATCTAATCCATTATAACAGCCTGTAAGCGCAGTAAGCGCATCGACCGGAGTTTTGTAATACGATTCAATGTTTTTCTTGGCATCTGTCATTTCTGTGGTCAGAAAATCGCTGCACGAATTGAATGAAATCATTGCTCCAAGAGCAAGAGTTAATAATTTATATGTTTTCATGTTCAATCTAATTAAAATTTAATGTTAACGCCTGCTAAGAATGTTCTAGGACGTGGATACGATCCATTGTCAACACCTTGACCGAATGAATATACGCCTGTGGCATCCCCTTCTGAATGACCAACTTCCGGATCCAACCCACCGTATTTGGTGAATGTAAACAGATTTTGAGCTGCTACATACAATCTGAATTGACTGAGATTCTTCAATTTCAGATTTTTTGCTATATCGTAACCAATAGTTACATTTGATATTCTCAAATAACTGCCATCGTGAACGTAAAGATCAGAAAAATCGCTCCAGTTCTTATTGTCTGTAGTTAATCGAGGCATTGTATTCGAGGTGCCTTCACCGTGCCAGCGACTAAGAATATCTGTTGTCCAGTTGCCATAACGGCTTCCACCGTCTCTGTAAGCTTGTGCAATTTTATTTCCTGCAACTCCATTAGCTGTTACGGATAAATCAAAGCCCTTATAATTACAAGCGACTGAGAAACCAAAAATATGATGTGGATTAGGGTCACCAATATTTACTTTATCATCGGAAGAAATTTTACCATCACCATTTGTGTCAACGTATTTTAAATCACCCGGACTAGCATTTGGTTGCAACACTTTACCATTGCTTGTATATGCTTGTACTTCAGCTTCATTCTGGAATATGCCGGCTGTTTTATAACCCCAGAAATAACCTATTGGTTGACCGGCCGAAGCGCGGAAGAATTCAGGAGCATTAACATATAAGCTGTTGCCCCCACCATGAATAATGCCATCGACTGTAGGAATATTATTTACTGTATTTGTATTATATGCATAAGATCCTGTGATTGAATAACCAAAATCGGTTCCAATCTTATCATTGTAAGACAACTGAACTTCAACACCTTTGTTGGTAACATCTCCACCATTGATGAATGGATTAACAGGTACTCCTGCCGTTCCTAAAAGTGGCGCAGCTACCAACCAGTCTTTGGTTGTTTTGTTGTAAACATCCAAACTTACATTTAACTTACTGTTCAAGAATCTTGCATCAGCTCCAATATTGGTTTGATAAGATGTTTCCCATTTGGTTTTTTCAACCCCAATTGTTTTAGGGTAAGAACCTGTAGCCAACGTGGTGTTATCGTTTCCAAAATTGTACTGCGCATTATCCAATTGAATCAAGGATAAATAGTTAAATTTCTCAATGTTATCATTTCCATTTGAACCCCAGCTGGCACGCAATTTCAAGAAATCCATTGCATCTTTGGTTGATTCCATGAACGATTCGTTACTAATCACCCAGCCTGCCGACAATGAAGGGAAAAAGCCCCATTGTTGTCCTTTTGCAAAATTGGTTGAACCATCAGCACGGAAAATTGCAGAAGCCATGTATGTTTCTTTGTAATTATAGTTGACACGACCAAAGAACGAGGCTTGTGAATATACAGCATCAGCATTACCGGTTGCTGATATAGCATGTGAAAGCACTTGTCCTGCAGCAGCAAGTCTTGTATAATATGCAAGATCTGTTTCTGTAGCACCTTGTGGTTTTACAACGGTAGGACTACTCTGAGAATAAGCTGTAATTTCAGAAGTACTTAAATAAGCATGATTAAAATTACTAAATAAGGTAGCTCCGGTATTAGATCCTTTCAACCAAGAACCCTGAGATTTACGAATAGAACTACCAGCTAAAACATCGAATTTATGTTCGTTGATTTTAAATAGGTAGTTTACAGTATTATCCCAGTTAAAGGTATATTTTTGTGAACTTCCTTGGTTTATCTTTTCGTATTTATTAAAGGCAAAAATCGATAAATTATCATATACAGGAGTATAACTGTGGTCAGCTGATGAGTAATAGTTTAAGCCAAATGTACTTTTAACCTTCAAATTTTTAACAATCTCCAGCTCGGCATATACATCCCCGACCAGTGTTTGTGATTTTGTATTATTCTGATTGTTATATTGCATAATTGCATATGGATTTGCTTCAGCATTGTACCAAGGACCTCCATTGTAAACTGTGGATTTTTCACTATCCAGATATTTACCGTTAGCATCATACATAGCCAGCAGAGGAGTAGTTGCTAAAGCACTCTTGAATGAATTGTAATATATTCCACCATCGCTGATACCACTCTTATTATTGAATGAGAAAGTCATGTGTTCACCAACTTTCAATGCATCTCCATACATTTTATGTTCGGTATTTGCACGGAAATTGTAACGTTCGTAGTTTGACAGATTAGTTCCACCAATGATACCGCCTTGTTGGGTATATGATAATCCTAAAGAGTATTTTGAACTTGTATTACCGCCATTAGCAGCCAAATTGTAATTTTGTGTAGGAACATTTTTCGAAAGCATTTGATCCAGCCAGTCGGTACCATTTCCTAAAGCTGCAATCTGAGATTGGCTAAAGTAAGCAGACTGACCAGAATTTATTGCTTGTTCGTTTTGCATGGTCGCATATTGCTGTGCATTCAACAATGGAACTTTCCGAGCTATATTTTGGACACCATAATATGCATCAAACGAAACCTGTCCTTCTTTTTTACCTACAGAATCACCTCCTTTGGTGGTAATAAGAACAACACCGTTAGCACCATTTATACCATAAATAGCACAAGATGCAGCATCTTTCAATACATCAATAGCTGCTATATCCGAGTTATTCAAATAGGTAATATCACTTGTAATAACGCCGTCAACAACATAGAGCGGACTTGAATTACCCACTGTACCCACTCCACGGACATTTACCTTAAAGCCACCACCAGGTTGACCTGAAGTAGTTGTAATGTTCACTCCTGCCGTTTGACCTTGTAAGGCTTGTAAAGCATTGGTTGTGTTGAGTTTTTGAAGATCTTCACCTTTGACAGAAACAGTTGCTCCAGTTACAAGTTTCTTTTTTTGAACCCCATAACCCATAACCACTACTTCATCTAAACTTCTGACATCCTCGCTTAACCTGATTGTTAAGTTTAAACCAGTTACTTTTACTGTTTGTGCTGTGTAGCCAATGTATGAAACCGAAAGCGTTTCACCAGTTTTTGCTTGAAGCGTAAATGCTCCATTAAAATCGGTAACAGTTCCAACTTTAGAACCTTTTACCATAATACTAACTCCAATAAGTGGTTCACCATCTTTTTCGGATAATACCTTACCCGAAATTTTTCCATCGGAATTTTGTGCAGAAGCCAGTCCAAAAGAACATAGCATCATAGCAAGGATTGCATACTTGTTCAGCAGGTTTTTTGCTACCCTTCGAACACATTGAATCACGTGATTTTCATTCATAATTGATTTTAATTTAAAGTTAGTAATTGATTATTTGTCTTATCATTATTTTATAAAGAGATGGTCAGTTTATTTCCTGTGTAATGAACTGACTTAGCATTATTAGTAGCTTGATCAATGCCAACTGCATTTTTAGAATCCACCAGAACTACTCTAAAATTCCTCTCTTTAATCATTCCACTGTAACTGCCTTTTCTTTCATCAATAGTCAAGGTTTTTGTTTGGTCATTGTATGAGAATTCAATTGTTGAAAAAGCATTTTTTTCGTAATTATAATTTACATTCTCGTCTTCGTAGAGATTAAAAGTTCCATTTTTACCGGCATACACATAAAGCGTCAAATCTGTTTGCGCTTGCTTGGTGCTCTGAACTGCTTTTCCTATTGGTAAAATGCTTCCGGTAGCTACGTAAATAGGCATACGGTCGTATGGAGCTTCCACGTTTCGCTTTTCTCCTCCAGCAATGAATCTTCCGTCGTAAAAGTTATACCAACCTGCGCTTTCAGGAAAATACACCTCGCGCTCACGGGCTTTGTATTGATAAACCGGACAAACCAAAAGGTTTGAACCAAACATATATTCATCGCTAATGTTCATAATTTTAGCATCTTTTCCGAAATCCATAACCAATGGACGCATGATCGTGTAGTCGTTGAAATAACATTTTCCGGCCAGGGAATAAATATAAGGCATCAAACGGTAACGTAACTGCGTGTAATACAGCATGGCTTTATAGGCAGGATGAGTTTCGGGAGCAATGTTCCAGAGTTCGCGGTACGGGAACTGGCCGTGTGTACGGAACAGCGGCACAAAAGTCCCAAACTGATGCCAGCGCACGTTTAGCTCACGCCATTCGTTTTGATCCTCCGAACCTTCTTTGGCTTTTTCGTAGCGTTTTTCAACACAGAAACCGCCGTCGTCCATGGTCCAGTAAGGGACTCCGCTTATGGAGAAATTGATACCGGCTGAAATTTGCGCTTTCATATCTTCCCAGCGCGTCGCGATGTCACCGCTCCAGGTAGCTGTAGAATAGCGTTGTAAGCCCGAGAAGCCCGAACGGGTAAGCAGAAATACGCGTTTGTTATTATCGGTGCCACGTTGTCCGTCGTAAATGGCTTCGGCATTCATTAGCGCGTAAGCATTGAAGTATTCGGTTGAAGTACCGAGGGCTGTTGGTCCGCAAAGTGCTTTGCGGTAAGGCATATCGGTACAGTCGCGCACATTTGGTTCGCTGGCATCCATCCACCATGCATCCATGCCAAGAGAATACAGATGCTCTTTCATTTGCTTCCAGAACAATTTGCGGGCATCGGCAGAGTAGGCATCGTAGAATGAACCTACGTAACCCGGTCCAACCCAATCGCGGATGCTATCTTTGATGGCTTGCATATACATCCAACCCTTGCTTTCAAATTCCTTAAAGTGCTCGGTAGTCTGGTAGAATTTTGGCCAAACGGAAATCATAATTTGCGCATCCTGCGCGTGAATGGAATCAACCATTCCTTTGGGATTCGGGAACCGTTTTTTATCAAATTTGTGACTTCCCCAGGCATTTTCCGGCCAATAGTTCCAGTCGAGTACAATATTGTCAATCGGAATCTGGCGGCGTCGGAATTCTTTCAACGTTCCTACAATTTCGTCCTGCGTTTTGTAACGCTCGCGACTTTGCCAGAAGCCCATAGCCCATTTAGGCATGATTTGCGCTTTACCCGTTACGGTGCGGTAACCGCTGATAACCTGATCAGCGTTGTTTCCACGAATGAAATAGTAGTCAAGCTGTTTTCCCATTTCCGACCAGAACGAAAGGCGGTTTTGTTCTTCAACAGAAACCGGACTCAAAGCCTTCAAGCCAATGTACGAAATGGCACCATCGGGCAACCATTCAATGCGGAGTTTATATTTTTTAGTGGAACTAAGATTCGAGGAGAATTTATAGCTGTTCGGATTCCAGGCTGTACGCCAGCGTTCCGGAACTATCAGACTATCGTTGAGATACACTTTTACATAACCTGCATAATACAAAATGAAACGGAAAACACCACTTTCGTTGGGTTGGATTTCACCATTCCAGGTTATGGCTGCATTGGTAAGCGGAAAGTCTTTGGGAAGGTTTTTTATCGTCTGGATGTTTTCGTAATCAACGGTTGATTCCTGGCGTTCTACAAAAACATTTTTCGGATCTTTATTTATCATATAAGTAGCTGTGAGGCCACCTTCTTTACCTTCTTTGTCAAACAGTTTGAACTGATTCAGGTTGGTATACTCACGTGGATCGCCGAAACGGCTAAGCGAGTAGTTGTCCCACAGAATTCCGTAATTTTTGTTGGAAACGATAAATGGAATGGAAACTTTGGTGTTGTATTGGAACAACTCCTCATTTTTTCCTTTGTAATTAAATTCGTCCGATTGGTGCTGGCCTAAGCCGTAGAAAGCTTCGTCGGCCGGCGATTCGAAAACCTGACGGAAAGTGTAACCGGAATGTCCATCTACTTCAATGGGTTTAAATGTTTTTCCACCTCCTTGTTTTTCCTGCAGGATAATGTTTCCTTTTAAATCGGTGAATTGAATTTCTCCGGTTTTGAGCGAAACCACTGCTTTTGTAGTTGCAGTTTGCAATACTACATTGTCATTTTGCTGAATGGCTTGCCAACCGTCTTTTTTTGTTTCGGTGTAAGCTGCAATTAAACTGGGTTCTTCGGAAAGAGAATTGGAGGGAGAAGCCATAACATGAATGATGTCATCGTTAATGACTTGTAGTCGGATGGTTTTTACAGCTTCACCGGAAGTCTGTTTGATTGAAATAAGAATTCCATCCTGCTTTTTCTGGAAAGTAGACTGGCTGCATCCTACCACCGAGGCAACCATACATAACAACACAACTAATTTATACCTGATCATGAGCTTTACAATAGTATATTATTTTCAATGATGAATTTCGACATTTAAGGCTCAACAAATATACAGACTCCAAAATGAAAGGGTGTGGATTAATGTTCTTATGAAAGGTGGAATTTGATAACAGATGGGGGCTAAATGTTTTCCGGATGGGAGCAGATTGATAACAGCGCTCTTAATTCCCTGAAATAACACGATATTTTCATACATTTGTGGTATTAAATCAATTGCTATTTAACCTTATGAAGAAACACCTGCTTGCCTTTGCACTTTTCCTTTCGTTGGGAGTACAAGCTGAGATATATAATTTTGCCCGTCTGGATAATACACACGGCCTGTCGAATAATCAGGTGGAATGCATTTACAAGGACAGTCGTGGCTTTGTATGGATTGGAACTAACTTTGGGCTAAATCGTTACGATGGCTACAAAATGAAAGTATATAAATCGATAAAAAATGACACTACAAGCTTACTTAATAATGCGAATTCTAAAATTCAGGAAGATATAAATGGTAATTTATGGATCTCAAGCCCGGGAACTTATGTCGTTTATAATATCCGCACCGAAAAATTTATTCGCAACCTGTCACCCCTCCTGTCACCTTTGGGTGTTCGTTTTACTCCGGCAATAGTGGAAATTGATGCTCAAAAGAATTATTATTTCTATCATGCAGGAGATGGGGTCTATAAATATGATGTAACTCAACAAAAGCTTTTCCACTATAAACAATCGTTGAGCTTAAATACCTTGAGTGTCGGAAGGATTGTTAATATCAAAACAGAGCCCGGCTTTTTCTGGGTGCTTTTTCAGTCGGGTTTATTGGAGCGTTTCAATGAAAAAAGCAATACAATCGATTTCCGAAATGATTATGTGACAAGGTTTTCATTCGACGCATTTTTTCAAAAAACACTCTATATTGATTCCAATAGTTGTCCGTGGGTTTATCCCGGCATTGGCGATAAAGGTGCTTTGTATTACAATATGACTACGACAGGATGGGAGTATTTTGGAAATGACAAAAAAGATTTTCATAGCCCTTCCGATAAATTCATTACATCAAATTTTGTCCGCGATATCAAGGAAGACAACAAAAAACGGATATGGATTGCTACCGATCATGGTGGAATTGACATATACGACAAAGCAACTAATGAAATTACCGTTTTGCGTAATGATCCTCAGAACCCGAATTCGTTGAGCCAGAATTCGGCTATCAGTCTTTTTTACGATAATACCGGCATTATGTGGGTTGGAACATACAAGAACGGGGTTTCGTATTACCAGCCGGACATGTTTAAGTTCAATAAGTCGCCTTTGTTTTTTTATCACAACCCCGACCTGGAAAATAAGGACTGCAACGTGCTTCATGAAGATCGGAAAGGCAATCTGTGGATTGGAACAAATGGCAGCGGCGTATTGAAGCTTAACAAAACTACGGGAATGTTTCAACTGTATCGAAATCAGAAAAATAACCCAACGAGTATATCATCGGATATAATTATTTCAGCCCTCGAAGATAAAAGTGGAGCGATGTGGTTTGGTACATATTTGGGTGGACTTAATCAAATGCAAGGCGAACGGTTTGTACGCTATTTCCCCGATATAAAAAATCCCAATTCCCTATCAAATAAAAGTGTGTATGGACTAGTGGAAGACCGTATGCAAAATATATGGATTGCCACGTTAGGTGGTGGGCTTGACAGGCTTGACAAGATACGCAAAAACTTTAGTCGGTATACCATCGGCAATGTTCCAGGTTTGCTTTCCGATGTTATTTTATCCTTGTATTCAAAGGATTCCAGCATGGTTTATTTGAGTACACCTGCCGGCATCAATGTGCTTAATACGGCAACAAACACCATTACTCCGCTTTTCAGAGATAGGAATCAGATGAATAAACTGTCCGATTTGATTATTTATAATACATTGGTCGACAGGCGTAACCAGCTTTGGATTGCTACCGATAATGGCATAAATGTCTACAACCCGAAACTGAATAGTATTAGTTATCTGAAAATGGCAAATGGTTTGCCTACCGACCAGGTGGTGTCGTTGGTAGAAGATAACAGCGGTAATATCTGGGCCGGAACACGTAACGGACTGGCGTGTATTTATTGCAATCCAAATCCTACGACGCATAAATATGAATATAACGTTGTTTCGTTTGACGAAAACGATGGTCTGCCCAGTTCAATTATGAATCAAAATGCTGTTTTTAAAAATAAGCAGGGCAAAATTTATATCGGATGTACCAAAGGCTACACTGTTTTTGACCCTAAGACCATTCATTTCAATAAGATTGTACCTCAACCTCGTTTTACCGAAATTTTAATTGGTAATGATGTGTTGCAGCCGGGAACAGAGCATAAAAAGCGTGTGATTCTGGATGAGTCCATTACGCACAAAAACCGCATTGAACTGAACTATGACGATAAAAACTTTACCATTAATTTCTCGGCGCTGAGTTATATCCACCCCGAGAAAAATCGCTACCGTTATAAGTTGAAAGGCTTCGATGAGGACTGGCTGGAAACAAAAAACGGTATCGGGTCGGCCATGTATGCTAACCTGAATCAGGGCACCTACCAATTCATTGTTTATGCCAGCAACAACGATAATGTGTGGAGCACAAAACCATTGATTCTGGAAGTGGTTATTCTGCCGCCATTTTGGCTTACCTGGTGGGCATATACAATTTATTTCCTGTTGGGAATGTTGTTGCTATGGAACATTGTGAACTTTAATTTGCGGAAACAGAAGCGCGAATTCGAAAATGCCCAGCGGGTGCGCGAAGCCAAACAATTGCACGAAATGGACGAGATGAAATTCCGTTTCTTTACCAATATCAGCCATGAGTTCCGCACACCGCTGACGCTTATTATCAGTCCGGTGGAAAAACTCCTGCGTGAAGCAAAAACCGACGACGAAAAGTCATTGCTTTCCATTATTCACCGCAATGCCAATGGATTGCTGGAACTTGTAAATCAGCTGCTCGATTTCCGCAAACTTGATGTCCAAAAAGACACGTTGAACCTTTCGGTGGGCGATGTGGTGGCTTTTATCAAAGACATTTGTTACTCATTTACCGAGCTGGCTAACCGCAAAGCGATTAATTTCTCGTTCTCCACCTCGGTATCGGAACTACGCATGGAGTTTGATCCGGAAAAAATGCGGAAAGTCATTTCGAACCTGCTTTCAAATGCTTTCAAATTTACACCCAACAATGGAAAGATAGATGTAAATATGGGATTGGTACAGCATCTGAACGATCAGAAACAATCCCTGAAAATTACCGTTTCCGATTCCGGCATCGGTATTCCGGCAAAAGATCTGGAACGTGTTTTTGAACGTTTTTATCGCGTTGAAAACGCAGAAAATGGGAACCAAACCGGCACGGGTGTAGGACTGCATATTGTCAGCGAATATGTGAAACTGCACAACGGTGATATTGGCGTAGAGAGCCAGCCGGGCAAAGGTTCTGTTTTTACACTTATGATGCCTGCAAACCAGCAGATTCACGAGGAAATTATTTCGCAAACTATAGTTGAAGAAACACCTGAAGAACTTACGGGTGAAGAAGCCGTTGTGGTGGAAGACCACCGCAGCAAGTTGCCCCTTATGCTTGTAGTTGATGACAACGAAGATTTCCGCAACTTTATTTCTGCTATGTTCATCGACAGTTACCGCATTCTGAAAGCGGAAGATGGTGAAATAGCCTTGAAGATTATTCTGGACAAAATGCCCGATTTAATCATCTGCGATGTAATGATGCCTAACATGGACGGTTTCGAACTCTGCCGCATGGTAAAACAGGATATCCGCATTTCGCACATTCCGATCATTTTGCTCACCGCCAAAGCCGGCGAAGAGAATAAATACAAAGGGTTGGAAGCCGGTGCCGAAGATTACATCGCCAAACCGTTCAATATGGAAATGCTTTCGCTCAAAGTGTCTCGCATTATTGAACGTCAGAAGAAAACCCGCGACCAGTTTAAACATAAAGTAGACATTACCACTGCCGATGTTGAAATCACTTCGATGGACGAGAAATTTGTGAAAAAAGCCGTGGCTCTGGTAGAAGCAAATCTCTCCAACAGCGAGTTTCTGGTGGAAGACCTTTGCCGCGAAATGGGCATGAGCCGGGTATATTTCTATAAAAAAATTCTATCGCTAACCGACAAAACACCTTCTGAATTTATACGCTTTATCCGCCTGAAACGAGCAGCCGATTTATTGGAGAAAAGTCAGTTATTTGTCAACGAAGTGGCATTCCAGGTTGGCTTCAACGACCCAAAATATTTCCGGAAATACTTCAAAGACGAATACGGCGTAAGCCCGAACGAATACAAGAAGAAGTTTGAGAAATGATTTTGACTTCAATAATCAAAAAATGAAGAATTTGAACAAATTCCAAGCAATAAAAGGAGCCTAAAAATTCATTTTGGTGGACAGAAGTTTCTTTATGTTGCATAAAAATGTTATTTCCATGTAACTCTCAAATAATATTCTTTACTTTGTGGGATTATAATCTTAATGCTCTGTTAATCTGACATAATGGATATTTCCCGTTTAATAAAAGTAACGCTCGTTGTCCTGATTGGAATCAGCTTCACTTCGGTAAAAGCACAGACTCACTGGGAGTCAATGGTTCTGGAATCCGACACCTGGAAATACCTTCCGGCTACTTCGGCACCCCCTTCCACCTGGTATCAACCCGGCTTTAGCGATGCGGCCTGGCAATCCGGTGCAGGTGGCCTGGGTTATTCTGACAATGATGATGTAACTACTGTGACTAACTGCAATTCACTTTACATCCGGAAACAGATTACTTTGCCCGATGTGAGCATTATTAAAGATTTATTGCTGGATATTGATTATGACGATGCTTTTATTCTATATATCAACGGTGTAGAATGCGCACGCTCTTCGAATATCACCGGATCTTTTCCGGTATATAATGCTGCATTAACCATTGATCACGAAGCAAAAATGTATTCCGGTGGAACGCCTGAACGATTTCAGCTTAAACCGTCAATGTTAGTTAAAGGAATAAATGTTTTTGCCCTGCATATTTTAAATCAGAACATTAATTCAAGGGATTTGTCGGCCAGGGTATTTGTTCACGCCAAAATCGATTACTTCTCCCTGTTATATCATTCAACACCTTCCTGGTTTGTCGCGCCAATTTCCAACGATTCTAATCTGCCCATTATTTTCATTTCTACTAATGGACAGAATATTATCCAGAATACCAAGATTATGGCTGACATGAAAGTGCTTAACAGTGCTACCGGATTTAATCTTTTCAATGATACCACTTATGAATATAACAATAAAGTGGGAATTGAAATCAGAGGTTTTACATCATCGGGTTTCCCTAAGAAAAGCTATACGGTAGAAACCCGGAATCCGGATTCCACCAACCTGAATGCGAGCTTGTTGGGAATGCCCAATGAAAATGACTGGGTATTTCATGGCCCTTACCCTGATAAATCGCTTATGCGCAATGCTATAATGTATAATTTGGGTAACATGACAGGAAAATGGTCGTCAAGAACCCGTTTTTTTGAGTTGTATATCAATGGTAATTATAACGGGGTATATACATTAGCCGAAAAAATCAAAAACGATAAAAACCGCTGTAATTTAGCGACCTTGAATCCACAGGATACTATTGGTGATGAACTTACCGGGGGATACATCCTGAAACTCGACCGGCCCGAGGCAACCGATGTAGACGGAAAAGACTACTGGATTTCGCCTTACAGGGCTGCGACGACTCTTCAGCAGAAAGAATATTTTCTTTTTGTGGATCCAGATGGTGAAAATATAGTCCAGCAGCAAAGGGATTATATAAGAAAATACATCACTGACTTTGAAGATGCCATGTACAGCGATAATTATAAAGATCGTTCAGCGGGATATTATCCGTATGTCGATTTGCAATCGTTTGCCGATTATTATATTCTTACCGAACTCGCCAGAAACCTGGATGGGTACCGTATCAGTACATTTTTACACAAAGATAAAGACAGCAAGGGAGGAAAACTAACCATGGGCCCATTCTGGGATTATGATATTTGTTTAGGAAATGCCAATTTCTTTTCGGCAGGAAATACTGCAGGTTGGGTAATTGATGGAATGGGTAACGGGGATGCTTATGCAATGCCTTTCTGGTGGCAGAAATTCAGGCTCGATCCGTATTTCAATTCAATTTTGAAACAAAGATGGAATGCATTGAAAACTAATTATATAAATACGACTTACCTGAATAGTTTTATCGATTCTTGTGCCTACGAACTACGTGATGCCCAGGTGCGTAACTTCACCAAATGGAATATATTAAGCACCTATGTGTGGCCGAATAACTATGTGGGCGGGTCGTATGCCAATGAAATAACGTATCTGAAAAACTGGTTGAGAGACAGAATACTTTGGATGAATTCTCAAATTCAACCTATCGTTGACATTACTGATGTACAGGAGAAGAATGATATGGTTATGGATTTGGTTACTTACCCGAATCCTTTTACCGACAAGGTAAATTTTAAATTCTATTTAGCCAACGGAGGTCGGTTTGAAATAATCATCAGCGATATGTTAGGCAGGCAGGTGCTGCATTATAATCTAACGGCAGGACCGGGAATAAATACGATTCCAATTAATATTGATAAGTCAAATCCTTCGAATGTATATGTTTATCAGGTTCTTGTTGATGGGAAATATCGCATGACGGGTAAACTTGTGAGGCAATAGTCTGTTGACCATGTTCTGCTTTACCATACTAAAACATTGAACCACAAAAGTCACAACAGAAAGAAATTTTATTACATGCGAAGGAATCTTTGTTGTTTTCAGAATCAATTCTTTTGTTTCCCTTTTGTGACTTTTGTGGTTCAATTCTCTCAATTCTTATCTTTTTTTGTCAATATCAACCCCCTATTGTAAACATATTGAGCAGCTTGTTTTCGTAAAAACCCTCTACTTTTGCATTGTTCCTTAAAGCAATGTACAAAAATGAAAAAACAAGCTATCTTCTCTTTCTTTTTTCTGTTCGCCATTTGCTCATTCTCCCTTGCCCAAAGTCAAAATCGAATTCTTGGCGACCCGGTGGATATGAGTCTCGATTTTAAAAATTTCCACAACACCTTTTTCTTTGCGGATAAGCTGGCTAGTTTTGATCCGTTCACAGCAAAAGGGAAAATATCCTGGAAACGCTCTACGCTTTACACCCGCCAGGCATTTGATGTTAACACCATTTTGCCGCAAGACCTGACTATGCTTGACTTTCCGGGCGCGGCTTACCAGCAAAATCCTGAACTTAGTTTCACGGTAGACTTTATAAGCCCGAGAACGCTTCGTATCCGTATGCTTACTACTCCGGTTGAACCAAAACCTTTCGACTCGCCCATGTTGGTGAAAGAGCCTGGCAAAGACAGTTCGTGGAAATATGCCCGAACAAAAACCGGACACAGTTATACCGGTTCATTCGGGAAGCTGTTGATTGAAGAAAATCCTTTCCGCATAGTTTTGCTTGATGCAAATGGCAAACGCCTTACCGACACCTGGCGCTGGATGGATAATGACTCGTCGCAGGTAAAAATTCTTCCTTTCAATTTTATTAAACGTGGTGTGGATAACAGCCGTGCAATCAACCCTGTATTTTCACTTTCGCCCAACGAAAAAATCTTCGGTTGCGGTGAGTCGTTTACTAAACTCGATAAACGCGGACAAAAAGTAAACCTATTCGTGACGGATCCGCAAGGTCCGGAAACCGACCAAATGTATAAACCGATTCCGTTCTTTATGAGCAGTCGCGGTTACGGTATGTTTATGCACACCTCTGCGCCTGTAACATGCGATTTCGGGAATACCTACGTGGGTGCCAACAAGCTTTTTATGGGCGACGAAGCACTGGATTTGTTCGTTTTTGTAGGTGAGCCGAAAGATATTCTGAACGAATACACTGAAATTACAGGAAAAGCGCAAATGCCTCCGCTTTGGTCGTTCGGAACATGGATGAGCCGCATTACATACTTCGAACAAAAGGAAGGTTACGAAGTGGCAGCCAAATTGCGCGAGAATAAGATTCCATCGGATGTTATTCACTTCGATACCGGTTGGTTCGAAACCGACTGGCAGTGCGATTATAAATTCTCGCCTTCCCGTTTCTCCGACCCGCAAAAGATGATCAACGATTTGAAAAAGGATGGTTTCCATATTTCGCTATGGCAATTGACTTATTTCACGCCGAAGAACAAATATTTCCCCGAAATCATCGATAAAAATATGCATGTCAAAAACGCAAAAGGTGAAATGCCATACGAAGATGCTGTGCTCGATTTCTCGAATCCAACTACTGTAAAATGGTATCAGGACAAACTCGCCGGACTGCTCAAAATGGGAGTAGGTGCTATCAAGGTTGATTTTGGCGAAGCCGCACCGTTGGAAGGCATCTACGCTTCCGGTCGTGGTGGTTGGTATGAACATAATCTCTATCCGTTGCGCTACAACAAAGCAGTGGCTGAAGTAACTAAGTCTACTAATAACGAAAACATAATCTGGGCGCGCAGTGCATGGGCGGGCAGCCAGCGTTACCCGCTGCATTGGGGTGGCGATGCTGCCAACAAAGACATTGCCATGGAATCGGAATTACGTGGCGGTTTGTCGTTTGGATTGAGCGGCTTCTCATTCTGGAGCCACGATATTGGCGGATTTGTTCAGTCCTCGCCCGAAGCTTTGTACCGCCGTTGGTTGCCATTTGGCTTCCTAACCTCGCACAGCCGTGCGCACGGTGCACCACCTAAAGAACCGTGGCTGTACAACCAAGGTTTCGTAAAAGCATTCCGCGAAGCAGCCGAAATGAAATACAAACTTATGCCTTATGTGTATGCCCAGGCAAAAGAATGTACCGAGAAAGGATTGCCTATGGTTCGTGCGTTATTTGTGGAATTTCCCAACGATCCCGGAGCCTGGAACGTAGACGATGCCTATCTTTTTGGCTCGGATATTTATGTAGCGCCATTGATGGAAAATAGCAAAGGCCGTCCCGTTTATTTACCCGGAGGCAACTGGATCGATTATCAAACAGGCAAAACCTACAGCCGTGGTTGGAATGATATTGAAGCCGGAGAAATCCCTTGCATTATTCTGGTGCGTGACGGAGCCGTTATTCCCCATGCCAAACTCGCACAAAGCACCGATAAAATCGACTGGTCGAACATTGAATTGAAAGTGTATGGAGATAAATCCATTGCTAAGGGGGTTATTTGTTTGCCAACAAATAATACTTTAGTACCTTTGATTTTAAATAAAAAAGGAAGCTCTTATGACGTTGAAAAAGGCCAAATTGAAGGAGTGAAATATCTTGTAAAATAATTAGAAACAAATGAAAAAGTTAACAGTTATATTTCTGTCCATTCTTATGTTGGCCAGTTGTTCCGAAAAAATCCTGCGTGTAGCCTGTGTGGGCGATAGTATTACTGAAGGTGCCGGTCTTGCCGTGCAAAGTAAAACAGGTTATCCCGTTGTGCTCGACAGTATTCTTGGTTCAAAATATGCTGTACTTAACAGCGGAAGAAGTGCCACCACGCTGCAAAAGAAAGGCGATTTCCCTTATTGGATATGCAAGGAATTTTCGAATACTTTTGCCTATAAACCGAATATCATCGTCATCAAATTGGGTACCAACGATACAAAGCCTCAAAACTGGCATGCTGATACCTACGAACAGGATTATCAGGCATTGATTGACACGTTTAAAACCATTTCATCGAAGCCAAGAATTTACTTATGCCTGCCGGTTCCGGTATTCAAAACCCGTTGGGGAATAAATGATTCTACGGTGGTCAATGGCGTTATTCCGATAGTTGAAAAACTGGCGTTGAAAAATAGCCTGACGGTGATAGATTTATACCACGGCATGAGTAATCAGGGAATTAATTTCCCGGACAATATCCACCCGAACGAAAAGGCGGCAAAAGCCATGGCGGGCATTATTGCCAACACATTGAAAGAAAAATAACTACAAACTATAATAATCAAGCACACATGAAAAAACTAAAAACAGCCTTACTCTGCCTGTTGGCAGTGGCAGGACTGCAAGCGCAAACAAAACCAGTCTATCTCGACAACACAAAACCAATTGAAGCACGTGTAAAAGATGCTCTTTCCAAAATGACATTGGAAGAGAAAGTAAAACTATGTACCGCACAATCGAAGTTTAGTTCGCACGGTGTACCACGCCTTGGCATTCCCGAACTTTGGATGAGCGACGGCCCTCACGGTGTTCGCATGGAAATACTTTGGGATAGCTGGGGACATGCCGATTGGACAAACGACTCTTGTACTGCCTTTCCGGCACTTACCTGCCTGGCTGCTTCATGGGATCCTTCTGTTTCCCATTTGTATGGAAATGCCATTGGCGAAGAGGCCCGTTACCGTCGCAAAGATGTGTTGCTCGGACCAGGTGTAAATATCTACCGGTCGCCGCTGAATGGCCGCAACTTCGAATACCTGGGCGAAGACCCTTACCTGGCTTCGCGCATAGTTGTGCCTTATATACAGGGTGTTCAGGAAAATGGAGTTGCAGCTTGTGTGAAACATTACGCACTCAACAACCAGGAAATGTGGCGCGGACATATCGATGTCCAAATCAGCGACCGTGCTTTGTACGAAATCTATCTTCCTGCGTTCAAAGCAGCGGTTACCGAGGGCAGGGTGTGGTCTATCATGGGTTCGTACAACAAAATACGCGGACAATATGCCTGTGAAAATGAGATGACATTGAATAAAATCCTGAAAGGCGAATGGAAATTCGATGGGAGCGTAATTACCGACTGGGGCGGGGCGCACAATACCAAAGAAGCTGCCCTGAACGGGCTGGATATTGAAATGGGAACCGGAACGGATGGTTTTACTTCCAATACTAAAAATGCTTATGATAATTATTTCCTTGCCGATCCATATTTAAAAATGCTTCGTTCCGGCGAAATTCCCGTTTCCAACGTAGATGAAAAGGCTACACGCATCCTGCGGCTTATTTTCCGCACCGCTATGAACGTAAACAAGCCTTACGGTTCGTTGGCCAGCGAAGAGCATCACAACGTAGGACGTACAGTGGCCGAGCAGGGAATTGTGTTGCTGAAAAATACAAGCAACCTGTTGCCAGTTGATGCTTCAAAGTACAAAACCATCGCTGTAATTGGCGAAAATGCCACACGTAGACTTACCGAAGGCGGCGGCTCATCGGAATTGAAACCGAAACGTGAAATCTCAGCTTTGCAGGCGTTGACCGAAAAGTTCGGAGCCGATAAGGTCAAATACGCCATTGGATATGGTTCGGGGGCTGTTTCTTACGATAAAGTAAATAAATCGCCTTACGATGCCGCAGTTATTCGTAAAGAAGCGGTGGAACTGGCTTCTAAGTCAGATATTGTCATCTTTGTGGGCGGATTGAACAAAAATACCCAACAGGACAGCGAAGGGGACGATCGTCGTTCTTATAGCCTGCCTTTCGGACAGAACGAATTGATTGCCGAACTGCAAAAAGTAAATAAAAACATTGTGCTGGTTATGCTTAGCGGGAATGCGTACGAAATGCCCTGGTTGCCTAAAGCCACCACGCTGGTACAAGGTTGGTATGGCGGTTCGGAAGCGGGTCATGCCATTGCCAACGTGCTTACAGGTGCAGTTAATCCAAGCGGAAAACTGCCGTTTACTTTTGCTGCTAAGCTGAACGACTATGGCGCGCATTCGTTTGGGAGTATTGCTTTCCCGGGCGACAGCATCAAGGAAGAATACAAGGAAGATATTCTGGTGGGTTACCGCTGGTTCGACACCAAAAAGATTAAACCGCTGTTCCCGTTTGGCTACGGACTTTCGTATACAACGTTTGAATATGGAAAGATTGCAGCCGACAAAAAACAATATGATTCAGCTGAAACTATCAAGCTTTCATTCACGGTTAAAAACACGGGAAAAGTAGATGGAAAGGAAGTTGTTCAGGTGTATGCATCGCAAACGAAGGCATCAGTCGTGCGTCCGGTGAAGGAGTTGAAAGCATTTAAAAAGGTTTTTCTTAAAGCTGGCGAAACACAAACCGTGGAACTGGAAGTGAAAGTAAAAGACCTGGCATTTTTCAATGAAACTACCCATGAATGGACGGTGGAACCGGGAGAATTTGTGCTTTGCAACGCTGCATCATCGGCTGATGTAAAAAGTGTGGTGAAGATTCAGGTAAAATAAGCTTTTTGAATATTCGGGCTTTTTGCTATTCCGGGCACGACTTCAAGTCGCACTCCGAATAGAAGAATAAAAATAATGAGGGCTTCACTATCTGCTAAGAATATGCAGAGTGAAGCCCTTGCTATTTTTGTATTTCTAAAGTTTTCAATAAAGCACTTTTCCGGTTTGCATGCCAGCATTCGTTTTGATCTTTACAATAAACAAATGCTCATTTTCGGGCAGCTTATAGTTGAATTCCTGGTTTTGAACATTGTTGTTTTGATAAACCAATCGGCCCAATACCGAATAGACTGAAACAGCATGAATAGTTTCGGAAGAATTTATCATCAGGTTTCCGTTGGACGAATAAATAGCTGCCTGGTTTGCTGTTGGCGTTCTGACTTCAGTCGGATTTGCATTGTATTTTATCATTTTAATATCCGGTTGTGTCACATTAGCTAATCCGCTGCCAATATAAAAGCCCAGGTGTGGCGGTTGGTTATAGGCTGCATTTTGCCAGGCAATGCCAAGCCGGTAAACAGGGTCGTGCATGGGTGTGAACAAGCGGTTGGTTGTTGCAGTTGTTGTGGTATAAATCCGTATTTTGCTGGAGTCGGAAGTTTCCCACAAAACTAGTTCCTCCCGCCAGTCGCCCAGAATATCGGCACACAGGTTAGGCGTTTTTTTTGTGCTGTTGCAACTGCTTACTCCCGAAGCTGATAGCAAATTACTTGTTTTGCTTGTTGAAGGAATCCATTTTGTAATTACAGTCCCATCCAATAATTCGTCCTGTAAATCACCATCCCAATAAATTCTGAAATTAACAGACGGTCTGCTGGACGAGAGCATTACTCCTTTACAAGAAAATACCCCAATAGCTGCTCCAGCTGCATTTGTATTTGTACTCCACATTTCAAATCCTTTATTATTGGGGTCAATATCGGCTGCCAGTCCCCGTCCGTTATCTGCCGACACAGCCCCGCTCCAGATAATTCCGCCTGTTTGCGCATCGTGCATTTCGAATCCTTTACTTAACGCGGCAGATTCTTCATGTACTTCCCAAACTTCCAGCCCCGGACGATCAGGATCAAGATCGGACACATGCATGGCATCTCCATGGCCCAGCCCGGTGCGGTACAGCAACGTTCCGTTATCGTCAATAGCGCAGGCGCCGTAAATAATTTCATCTTTTCCATCGGCATCCACGTCGGCCACGCTGAGGTTATGGTTTCCCTGGCCGTAAGCTCCGGTTCCGGCCGTTGTACCCGAATCGTAGAACCAGTGCTGAACCAGTTTTTTATCCTGAACATCATACGAAGCCAGCGTGGTACGGGCATAATATCCGCGGCACATTACAGCGCTCGGGTGAACGCCATCCAGATAAGCCACACATGCCAGGAAACGATCGGAACGATTTCCGTAAGAGTCGCCCCAGTTAGAAAGAGAACCGCGTGGGGGATTATAAGCAATTGTATTTAGCTCAGCTCCGGTTTTACCATCAAATAATGTAAGGTATTCTGGTCCGTTGAGGACTGTTCCTACCATTCTCGAACCGCTGATTTGTGTCGTATCAATGTTGCGATAATCCGCGTTCGGATCGTCACTGTTCATAATCACATAATTCCCCTTTCCATCAATGGTTCCGGGGGCTGTTTTGCAAATGACTTCCGCCAGTCCGTCGCCATCAAAGTCATACACCAAAAACTGTGTGTAGTGAGCACCTGCACGGATATTTTTACCCAGGTCGATACGCCATAGGAATGTTCCGTTCAGTTTATAAGCGTCCAGATATACTTTCCCGGTAATTCCGTAGTACGAATTATCCTGTGAGTTTGAAGGGTCCCATTTGACAATGATTTCGTACTCGCCGTCACCATCCACATCGCCCACGCTACAATCGTTGGGAGAATATCCGTAAGGCTGGCCGTTAGGATAACTTCCTGAAGCCGGTTTTCCTACGCTTCCGTATTTGTTGGGCTCTGTTCTTCCCCGTGCCGGGCGGTTCAGCTGTATAGATTTGTATTGCGCCGCCCAGGGAGTAACCGTTTTTACGCCGGTGGTATCTTCCACGCCATCCAGCACTGGAAGTACCTTGTAAGCACTCGTTGTTGTTCCGCCGGCGTCGGTATAATTGGTCGAAGTGGTTATCGGAGTTGTATTGATTTTGGTATTGTTGCGGTAAATGTTGAAACCGGTGGCTGTGTTGTCCGTTCCCAGGAAGCGCCAGCTTAGGTAAATGCCACTGCTTACTTTTACTGCTACCAGTCCGCGGTTCAGGTATTCCATTTGCCGGGTGTCGGCGTTCACAGTTGTTGAAAATAATGATAAAAGCCCTGTGAGGATAAATAGGAGAGTAGTTTTTTTCATGAGTAAAAATACGTATTGGCTATAACTGATTCAAGGTGATGAATAATAAGCCAAAAGTACTTGAAATACAGACTCTGCATATCGATTTTTTGATAGAATAGGTGTATATTTTGATAGAAATGATGAAGGTTCTTTTTTTTATGTGTTCAATACTGTTAATTCGAACCAGGTAAATTGCGCATGTTACGCAGGAAATTTACGATAAGGCAGTTGCAGGGTAAGGTTTGTATTTTTACGCATATACTGCCACATTTTGCTTTACCCATTTTTCCAAATCCACCTCTTTAGCTATTCCCATCTTGTTTTTTAATCTTACCCTGCGCGTGTACATGGTATTTGAACTCATATCCAGCAAGCTACAAGCGTTGGTAATATCAATATCCAGACAAATAAGCGAGATAACAATCAAATCGAGCGGTGTGAGTTCGGTAATTTTGACTTTCAGTTCATTTATTTTATTATCGAATAAGTGATTCACTTCATCGGTGTAATACTTCCATTCATTTTCGGAAATAATGGCCTGCCTCGCAATTTCTTTTATAAACTCATCGTGTTTGCCGGTATCCTGAAAGCCCATTTTTAGACGGTTAAACTGAAGTGTATTCTCAATCTTATTTTTCAGTTTTGCCACCAGCAAGTTTCTCTTCTGTTCGTTTTCCAGTCTTTTGGTTTCATTTTCAAACTCCAACCGTTGATTTTCCAGCTCCAGTTTTGCCTGTATGTGCTTATGCCTGCTTCTAAGCAACAACAGGATATAGAATATTGCAAGCGTAATCAGTATTAATCCGGTAATGATTATCACTTTTTGTTGATTCGCTATTTTCAGTTGGGAATTTTCTTTCTGTTTTTCTGTCAAGTCATATTGTTTGTCAATACGATAAAGTTGATTACGGGTACTTCTTTGAAAAGAGGAATCATTTAATACATGTGCTTTTTCTAAATAATGAAATGCCTGATCATGATTACCTTCTCCTCTTGCAACATATGCACCGGCCAGACAAATCATAGATTTATTAACAGACATGGAATCAGGCAAGGTGATATTTAAATAATACCTGGCAGAGTCAATCATATTCAATTGATAATAAACCAGTGAAAGAAAAACGGCAAATTCACACCTATTCTCTGGTATAAAATGATATCCCTGCAGCAATAATCGTTTGGATTCCTGATAGTCTGTTTTAAAAATTAATTCTCCTTTACGGGATATGTTCTTGTAGTAGTTTGTAGAATCGCCTGCCTCTTTTGATAGTTTTATCGCTAAATCAATACTGTTTAAAACATCTTTAAACGGATAATTTAACGTGGTGTATAAATCAGACATGACTCTGTATGAGTAGGCAAGATACCGTTTGTTTCCGGAATGTGTAAAACAGTTTGCAGATTTTTTATAATAATTCAATGACTGATTGTATAAATTATCCTGAAAATAGATATGGCCTATCATATAATAATTTAATCCTTTCAAATCTTCCTTGTCAGTCTTCTCTAATAAATCAGCAGCTCGCTTGTAAGCTGACATGGCCCGTTTATTATCCTGATGCATTTGGGCAATGCAACCAGCCAGATAATATGCCGTGCCGGTGTATCCAACCAATTCAGTTTTGTCAAAGTAGTCGATAGCAATTTTGATCAGGCTGTCCGACTTAATGTCCATATACAACTTGTACTGCGCATGTGTATAGTGCAAGCACCACGCAGCATAATCGGCTTCGGCAAGTTTCTCCGGGTTTTTTATGGAACACAGTAACCGGTAGGCACTGTCGGGTTTCGATAACAAAACTGATTCAGCCTGAAGGATAATTTTATTATCGGTATAACCTGGCTTGCATGCAGCAAATGCGAAACAGTTGAGGAGAATGAAAATAATATTCCTTAAAGACATAGATTAAATAGGTTTTTAAGCACAGATAAAAGAAATATCCAATACCCTTGATTTGTCCAAAAATGGTTTGTTAAATACAGCCTGTTTCGGAACGAAAAAAATGCGTGTACGAATATTGGTTTTTTGAAGCAAAATTAAGTGCTGAAAACCACCAATTTATAAAATTCTGTTTTGCCTGATGTACGAATGATTTTTTTGCATTCTAAAAATACCCGGGCTAACTTTGATAGCAAAAATAACAAATTTATTGCAGCTAATCAAAACAATTCAAAACTAAATTTTATGAAACGTTCTTTTTCTGTATTTTTCCTTTTTGCATTTTTCGTATGTAGTATTTTTGCCGCTTCAGAAAAACCTGTTGTTGTATGTCCAGTGCCAGGCCAACCCATTCCTCATATTGTTTCTGTTTCTTCAGAAAATAAGGCTTTGCCCCTTGTTTCCGTCACTGTCCCTGAAACTAAATAGTCACGACAGAGGTTGGAAATTGTCAGCACTCCCATTCCAATTAAATAGCGGTACAGTCCAATTTTTTGAGTATAGTGATAGTGAACTAATCTTCGTTTAGCTGTACCGCTATTTATCTATTTAGATTTCTCTAAAATTATTATAAACAATTAAAAAAGAATTGAGCTATGGCACAAAATCTTATTTCAGCCATACTAACGGCAGCTGATGCGGCCGAGGTGCAACAAAAACTAAAAGAAGCAAAAGACAAACTGGTTTTCTTGCTTAGTCTGCAACCTTCAGACATTAATGGTATTATTAAACTGGGTAATGCCTATTTACCGTTTATCGACAAAATTTACCAAACAGTGAATGATCATCCCGAAATTCTGCCGGGCGTATTCGCCAAAGAAGAGTTTTTAAACGACTATGCATTATTAAGCTCACTTCGCCCGATTGTAAATCAGATGAACGAACTTGCCGAAGGGGTTCAAAAAACTTTTTATGCAGTAGGCAGCGATGTACTGGTGGCTTCGCTAGATGTATATTCGTCGGTAAAACAAAACCAGGATAAAGTTCCCGGACTAAAAGCCACTGCCGATGAATTAGCGGTGTTTTTTAAAAAAGCCAAAGCAACGAAGCAAGCTCAATAAGCCCGGACAAATGATGGTTATTCAGGCTTTGGATATTGATTTTTAATGGGTGTACATCGAGATTTAATGTCTGAAGTACGCCGATTGGTATTTCTACATTGATTTTCAATCTGAATATACCATTTGTCGGTCTTCATATATTGGCAATCCATGTAGTGAGACCGAAAATCAATATACAGCGTACAAAAAACAATGTCCGGACATTGATTGCCCATGTCCGGACATTAAAATTCGGTATAGGGATATTGAAAATAAATCAACACAAAAGGCGGAGCCGGTTTTAGAATTGTTAGATTTCATTAAAAAAAAGAAAATGATCATGTAAACAAATTGAAAACGATGAAAATAATTTAGAACTTGAATTAAAGTAGAGTTTAAATCACGGGAGAAAAAAGGAAATTAGCACATAAACTCTCAGTTTCCGAAATCATTGTGCTTGACTGATAACTAAATTTAAAAAACTGAATACTTCGTGAAAAAACGAGAAAAACGAAGTGTTTACAAAAAAAATTAAGAATGAAGAAAATATTTTATATATTTGCACTAGTGATATTTACATTGGCTTCGTGCGAAAAGAATGAACTTGACAATAATTTAAAAGATTCAAACGCTTCAACAATTGTAGACAATATCAATCGACCAACACAACCGATTATACTTGGAAAACAACTCAACAACCCATTTAGTGTCGAAAATATGCAAATTGCATTAGACTCGCTTATGGCTAATTCGGAATCTCTTAACGGAAGTATGCGAGCACCGAGTGCCTTTAATGAATTTGAAATATCGGCAACGGATTTGTATATCAGATACCTACCAAAAGATAGTGTTGAGTATCGCACGTTAATGAACGATACTACATTAACGCTGTTCGACTTTCCGCTCGATTATGAGTTAAAACAAGTTGGCGAGTATTATAAAGACCCTACTGTAACAGGCGAGTACACTTGGCTTTATACTCGTGTACCTGTTGGGTACACACCCCATTCAGGTATTGAGTATGAAGTGTTGGAAGAACTATTTATACTCGAACATAGCCCATATTATTCTGTAGAAACTGAAATAGGTGAAGATGGAATGCAAAAAGCAAAAAGTGTTGCCGGACAAAATAACAACGAAGCTTTACGGGTTTTACAAACAGTTTCACTATATTTAACAGGTAATTTAAAACAAAATAGCAAAGATAAAAACACCTTTACAAATGATGTGTCGGGAGTTCAGAAAGCAAGGAGCTATCAAACTGTCAAGATATTTGGAAAAACCATTACATTAGCCACTTTTTACTATCCGAGTGGAACACTGAAAGTAAAAGGTTTTCATACAATGAATGAGAATGGTGTTGTTACACCGTCCTCAACAGCAGTAGATGTGCCCCTTAAAGGAGTGAAAATGCATTTTCTGACATGGTTCTATTGGGGCCATGCATATACCGATGAAAATGGATACTACCAATCTGACAAATCATATTTATTGGATCCAATACATACCATTTATTTTTCAGGTAGAACAAAAAATCAACAAAACAGTTGGGACTTAGACCGTGTATGGTTATGGGGTTCATGCCTTTGGGTGCAAAAACATTGTTTAGGTGTACAAAGCAAAGATGAATACAATGCCACAATTGATGTAACCAGCGATGCGTGGGACGCTTGTGTTACCAACAATGCAATTTACGAATATATGACAATTTGTGATAAAGAGGGGCTTGCTCGCCCATCTGCACATTTACAAGTTGCATTACGTGAAAATCCAAGTGGATTAGGTTCAAGTAGCGCACCACTATTTCAGAACCATACAAATACATACACAGCTTTGTTTTTAGGTGGCTTTTTTAATTATGTTTATTCATATACTACTGGAGGGAGTAGTTTAGACCCTACAAGCCTTCCAATGACAATGTTCCTGAATTCCCTGCCAGATATTCTATTAGCCGGAGGAAATATGAACCATTTTATGAATACATATTATTTTTCACGACAGGAAGCACTTTACACCTATAATTCAACCATATGGCATGAACTTACACATGCTTCAAACTTCCAACGAGTGAAAAATGATGCGGGTTATGGGTCAGCCACTGCTTTTTGGTCAAGTCTTGTGGGAACTGAAGGAGGTAACTCCATTGTTTCGCTAGGTGGCAGTAGTTATGGTAAGAAAGGTGATACTAACTGGCAACAGGTTGGTTTGTGTGAAGGTTGGGCAAATTATCGTGAATGGTCTCAGATGAAAGATTTTTTGAAGTTTGATGCAATTTTAATGAGTACATATTATGGCATTTCCAGACCAAAAGATTATAATGGAAGCACATATAATACAAAGAGTTTCCCTATTTACTATACCAGAATGTTTGACGAATTAGTTCTTCTCGGTTGTAGTTACGGCAATATCGAAAAATCAATGACTTCCAAGACTTTTTCGGGTTTCAGGGACAACTTGAAAGCAATATATCCAACTAAATCAGATTCTATAACAGCCAAAGTAAACAGATATGAAGCATATAATTTTTAGTTTACTGCTCATCGTTTCATTATTAACAGCTTGTGAGCCAATGAATCAAAGAGCGACTGATAATCATTATATGATTAACTTAACGAATAAAGAGATTGTACATGTATTAAATTTGGATATCAGGGTAGTACCGCAGGATTCTGTGGTGTTTAAAATTAATGGAACTTGCGATACAACATTAGAATGGAATTTTACCCAAATTACTGGTATTCATAAACCAAGATTATATGGGAGTTTAGGAAGTTATAAAGATTTTTATGTTTATAATATTTCTGACACAACTTCAATTCATTGGCAAAACTTTTACGGTGGTTATGAACCTGACGCTGAGCGCATGACGGAGATTTTTAATCTACAAACTAAAGAAGTGATTGATAGTGAAAACAATGAATCCAATGTAATTACAAATTACTACCTCACTGTCAACGACACACTTTTAAAACTGATGAAAAAAGATTACAGTATGATTGAAAGGTTTAAGGAGTATTATCAGAAATAGGAAATTTTAACTATAGAATGTGCGTTTGGCAATAATAGCAACGTAAAAAGTGGCTGCCAAACGTGCATTTTCTTCTCAGTTCGGCGTAGCGTAGTTGGCGCGGGTTGTTCGGCGAAGCGTCTCGCTTCGTCGCAGCAAAAAGCTGGCCTCTGGCTGGCATATTCACGGATATAGTAAAAGACATAAGAAATTATGTCATTTACTTTATCCGACTTTCTCAAGATGAAGAAAACAGTTATATTTGCAACGTTAACTATAAATTATTATGAGTACTGGTTATAAAATAGAAGATCAGGAGGGTTTGCATTATGTCACCTTTCAAATAGTGGAATGGGTGGATATATTTACCCGTCAGGTTTATCGTGACATGTGATTGACAGCCTGCGGTATTGTCAGCAGAATAAAGAATTGGAGATTTATGCATTTGTAGTAATGAGCAATCACATCCATTTACTTTTGCGGAGTGGAATTGGAAAACTTAGCGATACTATTGGTGAGTTTAAAAGTTACACTGCAAAACAAATTCTATTAGCTATAAATACAGAATCGGAAAGTCGCAGAGAATGGATGCTTAACCTGTTTGAGTTTGCAGCCAAGAAACATAAACGCAACGAAAAATATCAGGTATGGACACACGAGAATCATGCAGAACTGATCTACAGTGATAAGTTTATTTTTCAAAAGATAAACTATATACATGATAATCCTGTGAGAGCTGGAATTGTCGAAAATCCAGAAGATTATTTATACTCATGTGCTCGGGACTTTGTAGGAAAATCGTGTATATTAAAAACGGTACCTGTACTTGTTCCAACGGAAAAAATACCGCTGATGCGTACAGTTCGATAGTTAGATGTGGAAGTCTGGAGACTTCCTTTTAGCTTTGACATAGCGGGACGCTATGCCAAACATCGGGTGCCAGATTATATACGCTACGCCGAACAGAGGGTATCTTTGTGATAAGCTTGGCAATATTACTAAAGTTGAAGTTAGCCAAGCTTATGCTGACAAACACCCTGTTTGGATTTTAATACCAAATCAGCCAGAAAAGAAAAGTCAACCAGCAACTATTAAAGCTCAAAAAACTAAATCCGCTACAACAGATGGTTTTAGAACTACAATTAATAAAATTTACCTGACAGAGTATTATTGTACTATATTTGTAGCTAATTTAAATATGCGTATTTTAAGAAGTGGTAATGGTTTTAGTTGGAACGATCAAACCAAAAATTACACAGGGACTTTTGCACAGATGAACACTTTCGAAATGCCGCGTAAATATGTTGGTTATGCAAAAGATCAGAAAATGTCTGGCTGGTTTCCTGTTAATTTGGAGTGGGATTATGATTGGTATAGTGATAAAAAAGAGCAAGCCTTATCTGTTTACGAACATGATAATGGAACTGAAATTACATTATCATGTAATATAAAAGTAAAAATACCAGCAACTACATCATCTCCTGAAGTAGAGGCAGGAGTTGGAATTAGTGCGAAGTTTACTGATAACGATGATATAATTGTTTTACAACCCCTAGGCAGAGATTATTTATATAACGTAGCCACAAATGGCCATAGAGATAGTTATGGAAATATTGATTGGAATTGGACAGAGGTTACCAAAAGAAATTTCTGGGGGACACCTACAGCAACAGTATCGCATACACAAATTGACGGTAAATATATTTATCGTTTTAGTCCTAGTTTTATGATGACTTTTAGTGTTCAACAAAATTAGTATTGAAAATAAATACGGAGAGTAATTATTTTACTCTCTGTATTAAAATAAATCAAAATGAAAAAATATTTTATTATTCTTTTATGGGGGTTAACAACGGTCATGCAAGCTCAGGTAAGTTGTTATTTAACAGGCGGTTCCAGCCATAGTATTAATTTGAGCACAAGTTCACAACCTGGGTTCAATTTTGGGGCGTTAATAGATATGCCTTTTTCAAAATCATGGAGTTTTCAAACAGGTTTAAATTATAACTCTGTAGCTTTAGATAGTCATTGGGATGTTACTCGATATATAAATGGAGTTCAAGATGCTGTTTTTGACGAAGGGAGTTATTCCAGATATAATTTTCTGGAAATACCTGCATGTATTTCATTGAAAATTAAACTATCAGAGAGAACAAATTTGCGTTTCAATACAGGGGCATATATGGGAATTTTCACTGGAGGAAATACTTTGCTAAGAACTTCGACCGGTTTTTCTGATTATGTTTTATACAGATCATATGCTGCTCCTGTTAATTTGGGATTTCTTGTAGGGACTGGAATAGAAATAAATAAAATTTATCTGGGTGTTGAAGGAAATATCAATGCAACCGATTATATCCCAGAAGGGGCAATTAAAACGAAACTAGGTGTGAGATTTTAGTCCGTCGTTCTGGATATGTCATTAATTAAACGAGTAAAATTGGCGAAATGGTTAGCGGGATATGTTATCCTGCTTTCTATTTTATGAGGATTTTTAATCCGGAATAAACGCGCGCTGGCGCAAGTTTGCAACTTGTGTCTTGCTTCTTTTAAAAGCAATTTGTTCCAATTTTATTGCTCTAAAGAGCAACACACCGATTGCAAATCGGCGCGAGCTGGTGAATGATAAAATAGACTTTATTGGCTCATACAATATCCAAAGCCAGCCTGTTCATTTACTTACAAATTCAAACATAGGTACACCTTCCGATTTATGGCTGCCGGTACTCCCGAAGTTAGCTCCCGAAAAATCAGAACAGTACAGTGTTGGTGTCAATGTAAAACTTCCATTGAATATTGAATTTGGAGTAGAAGCATTTTATAAAAACATGAATAATCTGATTGAACTCAAACCGGAAATGGCTGTAAATTACCAGTCGGTTGATTGGAGTGAAAGTGTACTGACAGGAACGGGAAATGCAAAAGGATTGGAGTTTCATCTGAATGCCGAAATGAAAAAATTGAAATACAACCTGAATTACACATTGTCAAAATCGGACAGACTCTTTGAAGATTTGAATCATGGTAAACCATTTCCCTTTAAGTATGGCAGCAAACACAATATTTCGGCACTGGCAATTATTGAGATAGGCAAAAACAAATCATTGTCCGTTTCGTGGGTGTACAATAGTGGCTATTATGTGAGTTTAAGTCTGGATAAATTCTTTGGCTTTGACAATAATGAATTTAAAAATAATTTCAAAACGCCGGCTTTTCATCATCTCGACCTTAGCTATTCCGTGAAAAAACAATTGAAAAAAGGAGTCGGCGAATGGAATTTTGGTATTTATAATGCTTATTGCCGAACTAATCCGTTTTACATCTATTTTGCTGAGGATAAAAATGATAAAAGTCAACAACGATTATACATGCAGGGGCTTTTCCCCATTGTACCTTCGGTGAGTTATACGTATAATTTTTAATAGACATTATATAAGTTTGCTTGTTTTAAGAATAGAACGCGAATAAACGCTGAACTAGCTGATTTAACTGTTGTAAAACGGATTTTATCCCCCTGTCGAGCCTTCTGTACTATAAGGATTTGTAATCCGAAATAAAGAAATCGGCTTTACAAGCGGACATGCTACTGGATTGCAAACCTGCCTACCGCAGACAGGTCCAAAGAATACAAGAACTGGGATTGACTCTGTCGATTTTCAATTCTTGGAAAGACAAGCGGCAGATCCGAGCGTCAAATTCCAGTGGCAAGCAGGAGCTTTTTAGCGTTTAATGAGCAGATTTGGCAGAACGAGAGTCTTTTTACCATTATATGCTTGTAAAATATGTTTTTTATATGATTTAACGTGAGTTCGATATAAGATTTTTATCTGCTTTAATTCTAAAACGCTATACAAAATGCGAATAAGGGTTTCTTATGTCTGGGTTGATTTTCTACTAAGGGGTCAAAGGCATCCCTAAAAGTATGGTTTTGTTGAAAACCCTTAGTAGTAACCGGGGAATCTACCAACTCTCACCCTTATTTTTTCATTTATGTTGAAGTCTGATAATGAGTTGCTATTTGGGCTTATATCGAACTCGCGTTAATTTGTCAAATTCTTTTAAAAAAACATCGTATAAATAGAAAAATTGAGTAATTTCGTTAATGGTTAGTATAGTGATGAATTTTATCTATTTATTTGAATCCACCACTGTAAATTTTGTAACTATTTCTGACTTATGCTAACCTTCAAACCATGTTCATACACCGAACTCACGTTAATTTATATTTTGCAATATCACCAATAGATACAATCCCTTGCCGGAATATACAAACTCTTTCGATTCAGCTCGGTAAATAACATATTTATGCAACAAACACGGCTTTTGGCAGGGGAAATTACATATCACAAAAAAATATTTACACATGAAACGAGCATTAAAACAGGCGTTTAAACCAAAGACCATGTTCATTGCGAGTTCCATACGACAACTATTCAAAAAATAAATATGAACGTATGAAATTAAAACTAGTCATTTTCGGGTTACTTGCCACTGTCTTTTCTTTTGGTCAGATTCAGGATCTGGCGAAACTGGCCGAAGGTAAAATTGTGAGAACCACCACGCTGTACGATTCCAATGATAATTTGTACGGCTACCTGTATCTGTACGAAAGGGATGCAGACGAACAAAGCAAAACAATGGAATATGTACTGCTGGACAAAAACCTGAACAAAGTGGCGAACAACACTTTCCCCAACAAATTGTACAGTTCGGTTTCGAGCAGCTATTACAATTGCATCTTAATGGGCGATCATATTATCCTGAGCAAATACTATTACTACAAAACCTTCCTATCGGGCGAACCGAAAGCTTTGCTTACTACTTTTCAGACAATTTCGCTCAAAGACAATACTATTTCGGAGGAATATAAATACGAAAAGGGACAGATTACCCCGTTTGTGGCCGAATTCGAGAATATGAAAAAGGAATATAAAAATATTGACGCCAAAAACGTTATTAGAGGATTCAGTAACGGGAGTTACAATGGTTTTTATATTGTGGACATGAATAAAAAAGACTATCTGGAGAAAGACCTGAAATTCTTCAACGAGAAAAAGGAACCTGCCTGGACTTACACGTATAACCCGAATGGAAGCCAAAATAATTTCCAGACTTTCTCTTTCCTTACTTCAAACAAAAACACCATTTATTTGTGCGTTCCCAAATGGACAAAAGATGAATATGGATACCCAAAAACCACTGAATTTAAAATTGTTGCGCTTGATTTGCAAACCGGCAAGATAAAATATGAATACATGTTTGAAGACACAAACAGCCAATACAGCCATACCCTGAGAGCCCGGGAATTTGACAATAAGCTAATACTCACCGGAAATTATTCACCTTATAAGTCCACTGATTTCAACTTGGATCAAAATCTTGGTTTTTATCGCATAATACTGGATGAAAACGGACAGGTAACAGAAAAGAAATACACGTCGTGGACTGATTTCAGCGGGTTGATGGATATAAATAAAAAAGGACGGGTAGACAGGAACTACCGGCTGAGGCCAACAAAATATTTTCAATTTAAGGATGGGTCTGTATCTATCCTGAACGAGAAATATAAGTTCGATAGTTTTAATGGATATGCCAAATTAACTGATTTCGTGCTGGTAAATATGAAAAAGGATTTTACACCCGACAGTATAAATACCATAAAAAAAGACATAAGTTACTATAGCAGTGATTTTTTGTTTTCGCAATATATCAAAGATGACACCGGAGTGGTTTTTTTCTACAGTGATGTGATTAAAGATCCAATAACTTATACAACAAAAGTCGTACTGGGGATTAACGCCATTGTTGACGGTAACCTGACCGAAGAAAAAATTCCGCTTTACTCCAAAAAGAAATACAGCATTGAACCTTTCCCGGCAAAAGAGGGGTATATCATGCTTCGGGAATATAACGAGAAAGAGAAATACAACCAGATAAGGTTGGAAAAATTGAATTACTAACATAAAAAAGGCTCTTTCAGGAGCCTTTTTTTGTATAATATCCGGCAAGGGTTTTTAATTCAGCCAGATTCAGATTCCACATAAAATTCAGGAACTGCTGGTAACTGTCCGATTGCTTTTTGGGTTCTACCCGTTCCAGATATCTGTTAAGTGTATAATCCTTCCGTGCCTGATAAATCTTATCCAGAAAGCTCCCCAACCACTTTTCCGAATAGGTATCTTTCGGATTTTCCTGAAGCCTGAGCAAGCTTAGATAAACGCCAAGACCATATTCTTCATTATACATTAATGACGGTGATTGTTCATTCCCGGCCACCAGTTGCAGGTCGCGGAACATTGGGGAAGCATCGTGCATTTCTTCTTTCTCTATCTCCGGAAATATTTTTCGCATGGCTGCAATCCGTTTCTCAATCTCAGGGTGAGTGCTGAGTGAATCTTCGTTAAACCGTTCTTTGTATTTCGAATAGTCATAGCCCGAAAAATCTTCCTTTTTGAGCCACGCTTCTTTAAAGGGTTGTTCGGGTATATTGAACACGGTTTTGTAGGTTTCAGTCTTCACCCCTACCGGGCGGATGGTATCGTATGTTTCTAAAAGCCTCAACGATGTGAGGTAGTCGGACTTGTGGAATTTTGTATTCCGGTATAATACATATCCTATCGAATCAGCTTCAAACTCTTGTTTTTTGTTCAATTTTCCGTTTTGGTACAGGATTTCCTTTAACCTGTTATAAGCTTTATCCCCTTTATTGTGTTGCTGATTTTCAATAGAATATACTTCCTCCTTAAAGTCCCGGGATTTATCAAGCATATAATCGTGCATCTTGTCCTGCAACGAGTGTTTTAATACAAAGTGCCCGATTTCATGTGATATAACCGAGGCTAATTGGTCTTCATTTTGGAGGTAATAGAACGTTCCCATATTTACAACAAAACATTTGTTGCCCAGGCTGGAAGCATTCAATGCCAGATTACGGGAAATGTAAAATTTAAGATCGGAAGGTACAATCAGATTTTTAGATGCAATTTCAGCTACAATTTCACTCACCAGCTTATCGAACCGGGCATCAAAAACATATTGTCCCCTCAGGATGTCTTCTTTTACCACTTTATCCAGATTATCAAATTTCTTTTTGATATACGATAATTGGCTGCCGTCATATTCCGATCCTAATCCTTTGACAAAAAGCTTTGTATAAGTGCGATAATCCTTTGCAGCCTGGGTACGTACGGGCAAATTGGCAGTATCGATGGGGGTGTATAATTGTGCAAACAGGCAAGGTGTGAAAAACAATAAAAGGAAACCGCAAAGAATCTTTCTCATGGACATTTAATTAGAATGTTTATATGCTCCGGTTGGGTTGGCAACTTCAACCTTTTGTGAGTCTGCATTGTTAATGACAAAATGCAAAAGTAATTATTTATGTGAATTTCAAAACAAAAGTACAGCATATTTTTTCAAATAAAATGTTGCCTGAATCAGTTTTCCCATCTTCGAAGGGTTTTTCTACCCGGGTAAAGGTTTGTAACTTAGCGGAAATAATCTTACCTTTGCATAAAAATTACATATTTGATTTATTATTGCATATTAATAAACTATAAATACAAAATCTTATGTTTAAAACAAATCAGTATTTCGATGGGAAAGTGGTTTCTATCGGATTGGAATCGGTGGAAGGAACTGCAACTGTAGGCGTTATGGCTGCCGGCGAATATGAATTCGGAACAGGATCAATAGAAGTGATGACGGTTATTTCAGGCCAGTTGACTATACAACAACCGGGCGAAACAGAATGGAAAACCTACAAAAAATTCGAAAGCTTTGTAGTGGCCAAAGATGTAAAATTCAAAGTAAAATGTACTGAAGATACACCGTATCTTTGTTTGTATAAATAATACTCTTTTCTTCCGAAAAAAAATCCTCAAAGTCAGGCTTTGAGGATTTTTTTATACGGCATACGAAGTTTGATGTATTGAATTCAGAAGTTCTTCAATTTCATTTCCAGTCAATTGTTTAGCTTCTGTTCGAATGGCATATTGAAATGGCATATATTTTATTCCCTGAACAAAACAAAGTGATTTGTCATCGGTATAAGCTATTTTAAGATTAATACCATCCCCTCTTGATTTATGAAGTTTGTTCAATTTGTAAAAATCCCGTGTTTCGATGATTCTTATCAGGTTTTCGAATTCGGTTCTATCATAGTACATTTGATGAAAATTCACTTTCTGGTTGGTAACCGGATTTTTGTAATAGGTTTTATATAATGCCCCTGATAGAAAACTCCAGGTAAGTAATGTCAGGACCAAAATGGCAACAACTGGAATTAAATCATTTTTCAGTGGATTTGGGAGTGACCTGTCCAGTCCAATTGTTACAATGCTCAAAACAAAAAGGATGGCACTCGTTTTTGGAAATACAGTCAATTTTTTAATGGTAGTATGATCCATATTATCCAATATCTGTTCTATTGATTCATTACGTTTCATAATTTTAAAATTTTAAATTGGTGTTATCATTTATTTATCTCTATGTTTGACATTACATTATTTGATATCAACTATATAAATATAAATTCAGTCAAAAAAATCAGATCTTATACACTATAACCATAAAACAAAATCTTGTATTGACTATTTTGAAAAATAAAACACAAATATATGTCATTTTGTTTGTATTTACATACATATAACATTATTTTGATTGTTTTATAACATTATTTGCGTTATTATGGCATTTGAGCGAATTGATTTATGTTGATTATGCAAAAAAAGGTCTTCATCAAAATAAACCGGTCTTTCAGGCGACTATTAGTAATCAACAGCAAACAATAAACGAAAAAAACAGTACCTTTGCACCCGATTTAAAATTTTTACATGGATATAAAACACTCCGAATCAGACACTTCAAAAACGGTTGAAGGCAACTACAAAATGCTGATCCTCGATCTGGACGATACATTGCTTCGCGATGATTACAGCATTTCCGCCCGCAACAAAGAATTACTTTCTAAAGCCCAGAAACAAGGTGTAAAAGTAGTGTTGGCTTCCGGCCGCCCCACTCCTGCCATGCTTCAGTTTGCGGAAGAACTTCAATTGGCACATTACGATTCGTATATGATTTCGTTCAATGGCGCTGTGGTAACTTCTATGAAAACCAACGAAGTGCTGTTTGAAAAGAGCCTTACCCGCGACGAAATACACAGCTTGCACGATTTCAGCCTGGAAAACAACGTGCATATTATCACCTATTCCGACAAAGGTGTGATAAGCGAAACCGAATCGGAATATATTGACGTGGAACTGAAACTAACAGGCATTCCCCACCATAAAGTCCCCAGCTTCAAATCCGAAATAACTTCACCGGCCGTAAAATGCATTTTGCTGGAAGAACCCGGTTACCTGAAACAGGTGGAAACCAAGCTAAAAGCTGAACGCACAGATCTGAGCGTAGCCCGTTCCAAACCATTCTTTCTGGAAGTAATGCCACACGGCATTGATAAGGCGGCAAGTATTGACTTTCTGGCTAAAAAACTGGGTATTAAGCAAAGTGAAGTAATAGCGGTGGGCAATGCCGGCAACGACCTGACCATGGTCCAGTATGCAGGCTTAGGTGTTTGGGTGGATAACGTAAGCGACGAACTGCGCCATCACGCTGACTTCATTGTGGCATCCAACGAAAACGATGGTGTAGCCGAAGTGGTAGAACGGTTTATATTGAATTAAAAATTCTATTGTACAATACAATAAGAGGGTGTCCAAAAAGGTATTTAGCAATTCTAAAAAGTTTCAAATTGAAACTGGCATCTACCCCAAGCCCCTAAAGGGGATGTTAGATAGTGCAAAAATGCTATTTTTTTGCACTCAACAGGTCACC
>Ga0208789_1000194_pt1 | contig 77137 bp, 65 predicted proteins | sample Methanotroph_Enr_FD_187368 | JGI IMG/M metagenome (GOLD analysis project Ga0208789, IMG submission 187368) | Enriched soil microbial communities from Old Woman Creek wetland in Ohio, USA - Methanotroph_Enrichment_5 (SPAdes) (version 2) | ecosystem: Environmental > Terrestrial > Soil > Wetlands... | reverse complement strand
CGAGTGCAACCACGCCGACCACGGTAACGAGTGCAACCACGCCGACCACGGTGACCAGCGCCACGACGCCAACGACGGCGACTAGCGCCACGACGCCAACGACGGTGACTAGCGCCACGACGCCAACCACGGTAACGAGTGCGACCACGCCAACCACGGTGACCAGCGCAACGACGCCGACCACGGTGACCAGTGCAACCACGCCGACCACGGTGACCAGCGCCACGACGCCAACGACGGTGACTAGCGCCACGACGCCAACGACGGTGACTAGCGCCACGACGCCAACCACGGTAACGAGTGCGACCACGCCAACCACGGTGACCAGCGCAACGACGCCGACCACGGTGACCAGTGCAACCACGCCGACCACGGTGACTAGCGCAACGACGCCAACGACGGTAACGAGTGCGACTACGCCAACGACGGTAACGAGTGCAACTACGCCAACCACGGTAACGAGTCCGACTTCGCCTACGGATGATAGTGACAGTGATTCGGATAGTGACTCGGATTCGGACAGTGACTCCGATTCAGACAGTGACTCGGATTCGGACAGTGATTCCGATTCGGACAGTGACTCCGATTCAGACAGTGACTCGGATTCGGACAGCGATTCGGATTCGGATAGCGACTCGGATTCGGACAGCGATTCGGATTCGGATAGTGACTCGGATTCGGACAGTGACTCCGATTCAGACAGCGACTCAGACTCGGACAGCGACTCCGATTCGGACAGCGATTCGGATTCGGACAGCGACTCCGATTCGGACAGCGACTCCGATTCGGATAGCGACTCGGATTCGGACAGCGACTCAGACTCGGACAGCGACTCAGACTCGGACAGCGACTCCGATTCGGACAGCGATTCGGATTCGGACAGCGACTCCGATTCGGACAGCGACTCCGATTCGGATAGCGACTCGGATTCGGACAGCGACTCAGACTCGGACAGCGACTCAGACTCGGACAGCGACTCCGATTCGGACAGCGATTCGGATTCGGACAGCGACTCCGATTCGGACAGCGACTCCGATTCGGATAGCGACTCGGATTCGGACAGCGACTCAGACTCGGACAGCGACTCCGATTCAGACAGCGACTCCGACTCGGACAGCGATTCGGATTCGGACAGTGACTCCGATTCGGACAGTGACTCCGACTCGGACAGCGATTCGGATTCGGACAGTGACTCGGATTCGGACAGCGACTCCGATTCGGATAGCGACTCGGATTCGGACAGTGATTCCGACTCGGACAGTGACTCCGACTCGGATAGCGATTCGGATTCGGACAGCGATTCGGATTCGGACAGCGACTCCGATTCGGACGATGACTTTGCTTCGGACGATGACTTTGCTTCGGACGATGACTCTGCTTCGGACGATGACTCTGCTTCGGGCGATGACTCTGCTTCGGACAGCGACTCAAATAGCGATTCTGATAGTAATGCTGACAATAATTCCAGCAGTCCGGATCATGGCAATAACGGACACGGCAATGGAGATCAGACGGCTCCTGGCAATTCAGGCGACTATAATAATGCCGAAAACAGTGACAATTCCGGTCAAGGCAACAGTGGACAGGGTCAAGACAGTGTGGACAGTAGCAACAATGTGAGCGTTGGAGCTGGTGAACTTAGTGATCACATGCACGTGATGAATGGCTCCGGTAAAAACGATACCTTGACCGGTAGCTCAGGAGATGACGACATTAATGGCGGAAAGGGTAAAGACACCTTGTCTGGCGGAGATGGTAATGACCAAATCCATGGGGGTAGCGGAAACGACGTGATTAATGGCGGTGCCGGTAATGACCATTTGTATGGTGATGCAGGTAACGATGTGGTTCACGGCGGCGACGGCAATGACACCATTTATGGTGGTGCAGGAGATGATGCGCTTTATGGCGATGCCGGCAACGATCTGTTCGTATTCGGCGACATTTCCGGCGATACCTATGTCGATGGCGGTTCCGGGAACTGGACGGATGTTATTGAACTCGACATGGGCGGTGGCTTCGGTGGGCACGGAGGCGATTGGACCTTGGAAATTGACGGAAGAATGGTCGACGGTACCGGTGGTGATCATGGCCAGATCGATACCGGCGGTGCATCGGGGACTATTCATACTGATGACGGCGATATAGATTTTGACAATATCGATAGGATTGAGTGGTAATTAGTTAATCCAGCGGACTCTCTTTATGGGAGTCCGTTTTTTACCGCGAGTTCAAATCGCACGTCTTCGTTATCGTTTAATAAGATTGCTCCAATTCACAAAGGCCGTGCTTTTAATAGCAACAGCCCTACCAAAAATCAGACATTAACTTGCCAATACCACTATTTAGATAGTTGCTCATGAATTTTTCCGAACAAATTATCCGTAGCCGGGAAATCGTAGCGGAACAGTGTATTCCATTGGCTAACGCCCCTTACCCCTCGGTTACGTTGTTCTTTTCAGTTTGCGACCGAGAGGAGAGAGCACATGTTGTCCATGTCAGCGGTGAAGCTTTTGATAAGGTCTGGAACCAAGGCATTGTCAAGCTGCGCAGTCTTTTAGACAAACGTAAACTCAAAGAAGGATGGTTACGGATTGACTGGGTAACGCATATTGAGGCTTTGACCTGGGACGATTTGCATAAACGTTTAAAGCAAACCAAGCGAAATTATTTTCGCTATGGCGTAGCGTTTGACGATGGATTAAAACAGGCGTTTTTAGAACAGGAGCTCAACGCCAACGCGATGCTTTATGTTGGTGGCGATGTTGAGAACGCCCAGCTGAATGAAAAAAATTTTGCAAAGTATGCTGCCGGCCGTTACGGCAAAAAAGCCGTACTTGATTTTTCCCCGCAAACACCGGTTTATGTCTTCTCAACTCAAGGCGTGTTTTGCGATACTTTGGGCGCGTGTCATTTATTAGCCGGTTTCGGACTGGATGCCGGACGGCGTCTATTGCTCGCTTTGGATACGGAGCAGGTTAGCCGTTTAATTGAAACCGGCAGCAGTTATCTTGCCGGACAGGTCAGAAAGACCGGCGAATTTTTTTATGGCTGGCATCCCTGTTTTGATCGAAAAATACGTACTTACAATACCTTGCGCCATGTCAGTTCCACTTATGCGATGATCGAGGCCTGGGAGCTTACCGGCGATAAAACGCTTAAAGCGGCGATTGACCGCTCGGTCAGCTATTTTACCCAGACGCTGATTAAAACCTATACCTTAGCCGATGGCCGGACGGCGGCTTACCTGACGGATACGGACGATGAGATCAAACTCGGCGGCAACGCCGTCTGTTTGTTGGCACTGGTGAAATATTGCGAAGTAACCGGTACTCGGGATTATCTGCCATTGCTGGAGCAATTGGCCTTGGGTATTGAGCGGATGCAGGATGCGGTTAGCGGCCGTTTCGATCATGTTTTAAACGTTAATGACTTATCGGTAAAAGAGCCGTTTCGCATTATTTATTATGATGGTGAAGCCGCCTTCGGTTTAATGCGTCTTTATGGCTTGACCCAAGATCCCCGTTGGTTAGCCGTCGTTGAAAAAGCCTTTGACTATTTTATTGCCAACAAGCATTGGAAAGCGCACGACCATTGGTTAAGTTACTGTGTCAACGAATTGACCCGTTATAAACCGGAAGAGAAATATTTTCGTTTCGGCATCCAAAACGTCAGCGGCTATCTGGACTTTGTGTTGGAGCGCATCACCACTTACCCCACGCTGCTTGAATTGATGATGGCCGCTGAGCAAATGCTATCAAGGCTTAAGGATAGGCCGGACATGCAGCATTTATTGCAAAATCTGGATGGCGACAAATTCTATCGGGCTTTGGATTATCGTGCGCATTATTTGCTTAACGGTTATTTCTGGCCGGAAATGGCGATGTATTTTAAAAATCCGGCGCGGATTGTCGGCAGTTTTTTTATTCGTCATCATTCCTTTAGAGTGCGAATTGACGATGTGGAACATTATTTATCGGGATTTGTGGCGTATAGGAAGTATTTGATTAGGGGGCAGCGGCTAGAGAAATGGAACACGGATTAGATAGATAACCACTGATAAAACCGACAAATAAGTTTAAAACGTTGCCGGTTAGACCTTTATTATTGAATTTACCTTAAGTGAAATCATGCTCAGATAACCGATCGATAAACCAGCGCAAGACTTTGCCTTTATTGCTTGTTTTCCAGGCGATATAAAGCGTATCAATCGGTATCTCGTCTTCTACCGGCAACGCGATCAGCCGGCCTTGTTCAAGCAGATGCTGAATCCGGTGCGCCGGTAAAAAACCTACGCCTAAACCCGAACACAAGGCATTAATTTTTTCCGATATTGACGGCACGCTTAGTACCGGCCGCTTGCTGAAGACCCGATGGCTTTGCGGAGCCTGGTTTCTCGATGAATCCCTGACCACGATAAAACGGTGTTGTTCAATCGTTTGCCTGGATAGAGGCAAGGATGCTTGAATCAGTTCATGGCCCGGAGCAACGATAAAAATCCATTCAACCTGATGAATCTCTTGATATTTAATGCCCTGGTTCGGTGTGGGGAATACGCCTGTGCCTATGCTCAGGTCAACCCGGTTGCCGGTTATTGCTTCTTGCGAACCGCCTAATACTTCTTCATAAATATTGATTTCAATATCCGGCAATACTTCGTAAAACTTGGCGATTAACGGATAGATAAAATCAAAGTCCAAAATCGTGTCTATCGCGATATTGAAAACAGGCTCCCAACCGCTATGGGTCTTTTTGGTGGCGATAGCCAAACGTTCCGTTGCTTCCAGAATTCCCCGGCCTTGTTCGAGCAACACTTTGCCGGCCTGGGTTAATACGGCTTTTCTGCCTTCTTTGCGAAACAGGACTACGTCCAAGTCCTGTTCCAGTTTCTGGACGGTATAAGAAATGGCCGAAGGCACCCGGAACAGTTCATTAGCCGCGGCGGCAAAGCTGCCTTTTCGGTCAATGGCGTCAAGCACTTCCAGGGCATCAAGGGTAATGGGATATTTCATGTTTTTTGTTCAAATATTTTGAAGTTATTGAGCAAAATCTATCGCTTTTTATTCTCTGGCGCAAACCTATAATGGCCTCAACGTTTCAAATCATTAAACATTTATGAGGTCATTATGAAAAATTTAATCAATAAAACACTGGTTTCTAATGCAGGTTTGGAAGCCGTTATATTACGCGTTCCTATCGGTTTGATCCTGGCCGCGCATGGCAGTCAAAAGTTATTTGCCTGGTTTGGCGGTTACGGTTTGGACGGAACCGGGCAATGGATGGCATCGGTGGGCTTGAACCCTGGATTTGCGATGGCATTATTGGCCGGTAGCGCTGAATTCTTTGGCGGTGTTGCGTTGATGCTGGGATTGCTGACGCGCCCGGCGGCGATGGTTAATGCGCTAACGATGCTGGTTGCGCTTTTTTGGGTGCATTGGGGCAAGGGATTTTTCCTGGATACGCATGGTATCGAATATGCGCTGGCTTTACTGTCGGCAACCACGGCGCTGGTCTTTATCGGTGGCGGACGGTATTCGCTGGATGCCCTGATCGTATCGGAGGCTAAAGATGAATAAGCAAACACGGCAGCTCGGGACTGTCATTACCGGCCAAAATACCTCGGATGGCGCCGGTGTTAAACTGAAACGTATCGTCAGTGCGCAGCAAAAAAACAGTTTCGATCCTTTTATCCTATTGGATGAGTTCGGTTCGGATCAGGCGACGGATTACATCGGCGGTTTTCCCGATCATCCGCATCGCGGTTTTGAAACGGTGACCTATATGCTGGAAGGCGCGATGTTGCACCGCGATCATCTGGGTAATGAAGGGCATTTGCGGGCCGGCGATGTGCAATGGATGACGGCCGCGCACGGCATTATTCATTCGGAAATGCCGGAACAGGAAAATGGCTTGTTACGCGGCTTTCAGTTATGGATTAACCTGCCGGCCAAAGAAAAAATGAAAGCGCCGCATTACCAGGACTTTGCCGCTGCGAAAATCCCTCAGGTTACATTGGCGGAGGGCGGTTATATCAAGGTTATCGCCGGTGAATATCAGGCCGAAACGCAAAAAATATCCGGTCCGGTGACCGGTGTAACGACACAGCCGTTGTATTTCGATGTATTGTTAAGCCCGCAGCAACAGCTCGATATACCGATAGACGCAGAACATACGGTCTTGGTTTATGTTTATCAAGGCGAGCTGGTTATTGATGCTTCGGGCAAGGTTTTAAAGGCCGGACAATTGGGCCAGTTAATTAACGGCGATAATATTCAGCCGGCAACGCAAGAGCAGTCGGCGCGGTTTTTGGTATTAGCTGCGCTACCGTTAAAAGAACCGGTGGTTCAGTCCGGTCCGTTTGTGATGAGCAGCGTTGAAGAAGTTGAACAGGCGTTTCGCGATTACCGGAACGGTGTGCTGACGCTGTAAATAAGTTTTTATCTAACCACATAAAGGATGTGAATATGCAGCAAAAACCAGCACCAACCCGTGTAAAACTCCACGATATTATCCAGGCGCGTTGGAGTCCCAGAGCTTTCGATCCCGACAAGCCGGTCAGCCATGATGATTTGCTGGCGCTATTGGAAGCGGCGCACTGGGCGCCGTCCTGCTTTAACGGTCAACCCTGGCGTTTTGTGGTCTGCGCTAAAATCACCGATGACAGCGGCTGGCAAAATGCATTTTCAACATTGGCTGAGAAAAACAAGCGCTGGGCCAAAAATGCGCCTGTGCTGATACTGGCTGTGGCGATGGATAATTTTAGCCACAACGGCCAACCGAATCGCTGGGCGATGTACGACACCGGCGCGGCCAGTCTCAGCTTATGCTTGCAGGCGACTGCAATGGGTTTGATTGTGCATCAAATGGGCGGCTTCGATGCCGAAAAAGCCCGCGAGGTTTTTAATCTTCCTGATGATTGCAAACCGATGGCAATGATGGCCGTCGGCTATCAGGCCGAGGCTGATGTGCTTGATGACGATTTTAAGGAAGCCGAATTAGGTGCGCGTTCTCGGGTCGCACTGAGTGAGCAGTTTTATGCCGGGCAATGGGGCAGGGGAATTGAGTGATTTATCGACAGGCGGGAGGGGCAGACCTTCCAGGTTTTAAAAACCTGGAAGGTCTAAGCTTAACGTAGATTTATTAACGCCATCAATTGTTCTTCGTCAATGGGTCTGGTTAGGCAGTAATCGAATCCGGCGCTTAGCGCTTCGGTTTTTTGATTGTTGTCGGCAAAAGTGCTGATGGCGGCAACTTTTAGGGAATTATTCTGCTTTCTCAGGATTTTCACCATTTCCAGTCCGGACATGATCGGCATGCTGAGATCGATCAGAGCGAATTCATAGTGATTTTCGCCGATGAATTGCAGGGCTTCCGCGCCATCGCCAGCCGAGTCAACGGTATAGCCGTTCAGTTCAAGCATGTTGGCTAATATCAAGCGGTTTATTTCACTATCGTCCGCAATCAAAACGCGGGGTTCGGTATTTTCTGACCGGAGCGAGTCCCGATGCTGTTCTATAGCTTGTTTTATCTGCATAATTGCTGACCTGTTTAATTGTGCTGTTCTGTTGTGTTCAAGACATAATGCGCCCCTGAACCCAAGGTAATCGGGCCGGTAGTGCATCAGTTCGGCTATGTCGCCCAGCCTGAGCGAACCGGCCAGTCCGCAAAGCATGGAACGGTTTTTTGCCAGTCCGACAAACTGCGCTATGTCGGTCTCGGTCATGACCTGAGGCAAGGAGCCGTTGTTTTTGTTCATGGTGTCGAGCATGACGCCTTTGAAACCGGCGTGTTTCAGGGAATCTATAACGCTAATATCCGGTTGGGTATCGGCGAATAGTACAGCTATCAAGTTCATTGTCGGTGATAGCGTAGCGAGTTTTTTTATTGTCCCTTGCCAGTCGCCGCCGGGAAAAAAACCGATTTTTATATAATCGACGCCGGTTTCGGCCATGGCCTTGACGGCCCGGGAAACAATCTCCGGCTGCATGGGCAGGTCGCCAACGGTCGCGCTGACGGGACAATGAGCGTCAATGGCGGCAACGATTTTTTTGACAAGGTCTGTTTCCAGTGCGCCCAGAGCACCTAAAGCCGGTTGTTTCAGGTCGATAATATCAGCCTTTGCGGCTAACGCCAACAGGGCTTCTTCTACGCTGTTAACGCTGGCAAGCATTCCGGTCATGCGCCGGCTCCGGTATGATTTTCAATGATGGCCATCAACCAAGCCCAGGCTTCCAGTTCCCGGTCTCCGGCTGTTTTTTCCAGGCCGATACGCAGGTAGTCGATTTCCGCTTGTATTTTTTCCATCGGAATCATGTTTAACCGGCTGATTAAAATCGCCGCCTCCAATACTGAATATTGGGCGCGGTTAAAGCCTTTAAAAGGTGCGTGATTAGCGGTATGTACGGCTTTGCAGAATAGTTTGGGCCGGACCTCGTCGTCTTCAACGTGGATCAGTTCGACTTCGGTATGGGCCAATGCGCAATCAAGCACTTGGCCGTCGATTTTCTCCGCCGGTTTTAACGGCCAGTCGCGCCGTCCGGTCAGGCATCCGGCAAAGACGCGCACGTCATCGCAATAGTTGATGACTGCGGTTTTGCTTTCCAGCAGGTTGTTCAGCGTGGTTGATGGACGGAACGGCAGGATGATGAATTCGTCTTGTGCTTCCGGGGATATATGGATACCCATCGGCGCAATATGCGCTACGCCCGAGCTGTTTTGTGTTATTACGATGGTTTCTTGAATCATTAGGACTTAGTGCTTTTTTAGTGTGGTTCCGGCCGGTTTAAAAGTGTGTAGGTCAACGGTGGTTTCTGCGCTGTCGGTTGCGCAGCCCCATTGCAATGCTTGATCCTGGGTATAGCGCTTGCCCAATTGCCAGGCTATTTCGGCACGGGCCAGCTCAACGCCGAGATAAAAAGCGTGGCCGCCATCGGTTTCAACATGCAGTTTCGGGAACAGGTCGAACGGGTCGGTGGTGCTGTGCAGGCCGTCTCGGTTGAATATATGTACGCCTTCGGCGCTGATCTGGACACGGTAACTGGGGTCCTTGATTTGTCCGGCCAATTCTTTGATTTCTTCGAGGCTATAAGGAAACGGCGATGTTTCATGCAAAGCCATTAGGCCCGGATCGATATGCTTGGGCAGCATGTTATGTTCTTTCGCCGCAAACATGATGCGGCGGGCCAGATCGGCTTCTTTGACCGCCCGGCAGGCATGTTTGCTGACTTGGGTTGCCAAGATACTGTTGATGTTGAGTTCCGAGCAAATGCCCAGCAGCAAGGCATTCATGCCCATGGTGTCGGCATGGGTCAGTTCGGTAATATTGCCGACTCCGAGCATCATTTCAATGTTGGGATGGTTTTTCCTGATGTCATGATAACGCACGATGGATTTTGTGAAGCCGAAATGCAGCGGATCTAAAATCGGATCGACGATAAAGCTGCGGTTTTTGGCTTGCATGGCCTCAATAGCTCTATCCAGTGAGGCCAAATCTTCATGTTTTTCCGGGATTAAAATCGGCGTTGCCGCGACTTCATCGGCAACCCACAATGTGCTTTCGTGCAGGCTGAGTATGTAATCGGCACCCGCTTTGCCGCCCCGAAGCAAATCGTCCGCCTCAAGCGAATCGATGCTGACGGTAAAACCTTCCTGTTTCAAGGTGCGGATAATGTCTTCCATATGCGGAAAATCGGTACTCGGCAAGCAGCCTATATCGATCACATCAGCGCCGTTTTGTTTATAGTAGTGGGCGTGTTTAACGACTTCTTCAACGCTGACATTCGGCGCATCGACGATTTCGGCAAAGATTTTGACACTGTAGCGGTTTAAATCAATCTTGTGCGCGGCTTGACCGAAAAACATCGGCAAGTCTTTGAGTTCGTCCGGGCCGCGTTCAATCGGCAAACCCATGTCCTTGGACAAGGCTTCCAAATCGCCGCGGCAGCGTCCGGGTACCAGTATGCGGTCAGCGCCGAAGGTGTCGGTCAGGCGGCGGCCAATCATGTCCGCAGTCATTAACGCGGCGACCTTGAGGCCCAGCTCATGCACGGTATAGGTGAATTCCGGCTGCATTTTTTCGAGGATGCTATGCAGCTGTTTTTCCGCCAGCCTGCCGGTAAGAAAGAGGATGTGTTCGCTCATATTAACGATTTTAGCCGTTCTTTAACTGTGATAATCAGTTCGTCGACGCTTTCCACGACGTTCGTATATTCAAAAGTACGTAGTTTGGCCGTGCCTTCCAGGTCGATTTTACGCGGATAAACCATGACTTTTCCGCTCGGTGCGGTAGTTTCCATTTCCGGCGCTATGTCGCAAGGGTAAACAATGCTCGGAACCCGGCATTTTCCGGCCTGCGAATAAAGATTAGTCACCAGCGAGTCGGCAATGCCCAGCACACATTTGGCAACCGTATTCGACGTGGTCGGGGCCATTACGAAAGTATGGTAATAGCCTTTGTAAAACTGTCCAACCGGCGGCGCTGACGCGGTTTTGTCGCGGTAGACCGGCATTTTTTTGCGGACGTCATCAAGCTTAATGCCGTACATAAGCAACACTTCTTCTCCGGCCTGACTTAAATACAGGTCGACATTATCCAGAGTCAACAGGAAGTCCAGGCATTCTTCTATATAATGACCGGAGCCGGTAATGGCCCAGGCTAATCGAGGCTTATCCATTAAATGTTAGTTAGAGTCGAAAATAGGGGCATTATACATGAATCAATATGCCGATTTTGTACACAGGAGTTTTTAGGGAATGTTCAGTCAATTCAATAGCCATGCCAATTCCAGATTGGCTGGCGGCATGCATGCCATTCTTGGCGATAGACCGGTGATGATGGGGATTTTAAATGTGACGCCGGATAGTTTCTCCGATGGCGGCAAATATTCAGGTCTTGATGCTGCTTTACAACAGGTTGAGCTTATGCTGTCCGAAGGCGTGGATATTATCGATATAGGCGGTGAATCAACCCGCCCCGGCTCCGATCCGGTCGCGGCTGGCGAGCAAATCCAGCGGGTCGTTCCGGTGATTGAAGCCATCAGGCAATGTGTATCCGGGGATGTTTTAATCAGCATTGATACGACTTTAAGCGCGGTCGCTAACGCGGCGCTGAATGCCGGGGCCAATATGATCAATGATGTTTCAGGGGGTAGGGCGGACCCGGCGATTTTAACGCTGGCTGCAAAAACCGGAGCGCCGATTATTTTGATGCATAGTCAGGGAGAGCCGAAAACGATGCAGGATAATCCGTATTATCAAGATGTTGTGCAGGAAGTGCTTGATGCCTTGGATGAATGTGTTAATGCGGCTTTGGCGGCAGGCGTCAAAAAAGAAGCTATCGCGATCGATCCGGGCATAGGTTTTGGCAAGCGTAAGCAGGATAACCTGGATTTGCTGGCCCATCTGGATAAGTTGGTGGCAACGGGATTTCCGGTTTTGTTAGGCGCCAGCCGCAAGCGTTTCATGGGAGCGATTTGCGATGTCGCCGAGCCTTCGGAATTGGTTACTGCTACAGCGGTGACCACGGCTTTAGGGGTGATGGCCGGCGTGCAGATGTTTCGGGTGCATGATGTCAAAGAAAACCGGCAGGCGGCCGATGTGGCTTGGGCGATTAGACAGAGCCGGTAGTTGGTGTGGATTGGGTAGCTGATGTTATACATGCGCAGTTCCTACGCTCATCGCGATACAGAACGTTACCTGTCAGACCTTCCAGGTTTTCAAAACCTGGAAGGTCTGCGACGAACTTACGGCCGATATTTTTCGTGCCTTTCGTGGATAGTGCGTAAAGAAAAACGCAAATGCTTGCCATGGATATGCCTGTCTCTAAGTATTTAGCGATATACCAATGTCCGGTCATTTACCTTAGTGTGTATGCCTTCGAAGGCATCGGCGCGGCTGGCGTTACAGCGTGCGTTCAACTCAGGATTTTATGACAGTGGAGAGGCGATATGGCTCCTAGAGAACTGACCAAACAAGCATTTAAACTCTACGACACGCTTAAAGTACAAGGTTACCAAGCTTCCGAATGTTCGGACTATAGCAAGCGTTTACATTCTTTGGGACTGCGAGCTTTTTACCGATATAAACGGCGTCTGGAATTCGAACGGCGCCAGAATTTTTTATCCACTGTCTCTCGGTGGGGCTTTTGATTCAGTTATAAGCGGTATTAGTCAACGGTCCATTGCACTAATCCGCTATAGGCTGTGGCAATAACAATCAAACCGAAGACGATGCGGTACCAGGCGAAAATAATGAAATCATTATGGCTGATATAGCGCAGTAAGGCCTTGATTGCCCATAGCGCACTGATGAAGGCGGCAATAAGTCCGACTGCGAAATAGGGTGTGTCGGCCGCTAAGTCCAATAAATCGCGCTGTTTATATAGATCGTAAATGCTGGCGACCGTCAGCGTCGGAATCGCCAGGAAAAACGAGAATTCAGTCGCGGCTTTGCGCGATAGTCCAAATAATAAACCGCCGATAATGGTTGAACCGGAGCGGGAAGTTCCGGGAATCAGCGCAAAAGCCTGAGCGACGCCTAGCTTTAAGGCATCCAACGGACCTATATCTTCAATTTCGTGGATGCGGATTTTATGCTCCCGTTTTTCCGCCCAAATAATCACAAAAGCCCCAACTATAAACGCCAGAGCCACCGGCATGGGTTTAAATAACATGGCTTTGATATGTTTGCCGAACAGTAAGCCCAGACTCGCTAACGGCACGAAAGCAATCGCCAAATTAAATGCGAATTTTTGAGCCGACTTCTGGGTAGGTAAGCCTGTGATAACGGCGGCGATTTTTGCGCGGTATTCCCAGCATACCGCCAGGATGGCGCCCATCTGGATGACGATTTCAAATAATTTGCCTTTGTCATCGTTAAAATTCAGCAGGTCGCCGACGAGTATTAAATGGCCGGTACTGGAAATCGGCAGGAATTCGGTCAGGCCTTCAACAATGCCCAGAATGATCGTTTTAAGCGTTAATATAAAATCCATGTTTTATCAGTAAGATGAGTGATTCGGTAGTGGAAAAGTCCGTTTGCTCCGGGATCGGGGCAGCTTTCTATGATAAACCGCGAGGTCATAAAAAACCAATCATCCGCTGATCTAAAGCAGATCATTTTGGCATCAATAATGACTAAAACGGGTGCATTGCCGCCCTTGCATTGTTTATACTATGCGCAATAACAGTGCGTTTTCTGGTGTATTTTAGTAAAATGCCGGGTTACGCTACGCTCTTGTGCCCTATGGGTAAACCAACCTACAATTTTTAATCCATGCATACCCGCCGTAACAGGATCAATCAATGACCAACAGTTTAATTTCAAAAATCACCGGACAGAATGACATCGATCCAGCAGAAACCAAGGAGTGGATGGAAGCGCTGCAAGCCGTGCTCGAAAATGACGGCAGCGAACGTGTACATTTCCTGATTGAGCGCTTGGTTGAGGTTACCCGGCATGCAGGCTTCGATATCCCTTTCAGCGCCAATACTGCTTATGTCAATACTATTCCTGTTGAACAACAGGCGCAGTTTCCCGGTGATATTGATATAGAACACAATATTCGCGCCTATGTACGCTGGAATGCGATGATGATGGTATTAAGGGCGAACAAGCACACCAACGTCGGCGGCCACATTGCCAGTTTCGCTTCGGCGGCTACTTTATATGATGTCGGTTACAACCATTTTTGGCATGGGCCTTCGGAACAACATGGCGGCGACCTGATTTTTACTCAAGGCCATTTAACGCCGGGCGATTATGCCCGTGCATTTTTGCTGGGACGGTTTACGCTGGAACAGATGGACAACTTCCGTCAGGAAGTCAACGGCAACGGCTTATCGTCTTATCCTCATCCTTGGTTAATGCCTGAATTTTGGCAGTTCCCGACGGTTTCCATGGGTCTTGGGCCGATTATGGCTATTTATCAGGCGCGTTTTATGCGCTACTTGCAGGATCGCAGTCTTGCCGATACTTCGGAACGCAAGGTTTGGAGCTTTCTTGGCGATGGCGAAACCGATGAGCCCGAATCTTTGGGCGCCATTGGCATGGCCGGACGGGAAAAGCTCGACAACCTTATCTTCGTTATCAATTGCAATCTGCAACGCCTGGATGGACCTGTGCGCGGTAACGGCAAGATTATTCAGGAACTGGAAAGCGAATTCCGCGGTGCCGGTTGGAATGTCATCAAGCTGATTTGGGGGCAGCGCTGGGACGCGTTGCTGGCTCGCGATAAAGACGGGCTGCTCGCGGCTCGGATGATGTCTTGCGTCGACGGCGATTACCAAACTTTTAAAGCTAAAGACGGCGCTTACGTACGCGAACATTTCTTTAATACCCCGGAATTAAAAGCCATGGTTTCCGATTGGTCGGATCGGGATATTTATGAACTTAATCGCGGCGGACATGATTCGGTTAAAGTTTTTGCCGCTTTCCACGCGGCGGTGAATCATCAAGGACAACCTACCGTCATCCTGGCTAAAACCATCAAAGGCTATGGCATGGGCGAATCGGGAGAAGCCCAGAATATTTCTCATCAACAGAAAAAAATGAGCCCCAGTTCATTGAGTAATTTCCGTAGCCGTTATGGCTTGCCGGTTAGCGATGACGAGTTGAACGAGCTGCCTTATCTGAGCTTTCCCGAAGGCTCAAAAGAACTGGAATACATGAAGAAGCGCCGTAGCGAACTGGGCGGCCATTTGCCCGCCAGAAGAGCTAAATCTTATGCGCTGGATGTGCCGGTATTGAGCGATTTCAAACCATTGCTGGAGGCCAGCGGCGAAGGCCGCGAAATTTCCACTACCATGGCTTTCGTGCGCCTGCTTAATATCTTGATTAAAGACAATAATATCGGTAAACGCATTGTGCCGATCGTGCCTGACGAATCCAGAACTTTCGGTATGGAAGGCATGTTCCGCCAACTGGGCATCTGGTCTCAGGTTGGCCAGTTGTACACTCCGCAAGATGCCGACCAACTGATGTTTTATAAGGAAGACAAACACGGGCAGGTATTACAGGAAGGCATCAATGAAGCCGGTGGTTTATGTGACTGGATTGCGGCGGGTACGTCGTATTCGACCCATAACGTGCCGATGATCCCGTTTTTTATTTATTATTCGATGTTCGGTTTTCAACGGGTTGGCGATTTAATCTGGGCGGCTGCCGATCAACGCACGCGCGGTTTCTTGATGGGCGGCACCGCAGGCAGAACCACGCTGAACGGCGAAGGTCTGCAACATGAAGACGGACACAGCCATTTGATGTCGGCAACCGTACCCAACTGCGTGTCTTACGATCCGACTTATGCTTATGAGTTGGCGGTGATCATTCAGGACGGTTTACGGCGCATGTATGTCGAGCAGGAAGATGTTTTCTATTACATCACCGTCATGAATGAAAACTACGCCCATCCGGCAATGCCTAAAGGCGCGGAGCTGGACATACTGAAAGGCATGTACAGCTTCAAGAAAGGCACTCAAGAGAAATCGCCGCGCGTACAGTTGTTGGGCTCGGGAACGATTTTCCGTGAAGTCGAAGCGGCGGCCGAACTGCTAAGCAACGACTGGGGCGTGGAAGCCGATTTATGGAGTTGCACCAGCTTTACCGAATTGGCTAGAAACGGTCAGTTCTGCGAGCGTTGGAATCGTCTGCATCCTACCGAAACGCCTAAAAAATCGCATGTCGCGCACTGCCTTGCCGATGCGCAAGGTCCGGTGATAGCCGCCAGCGATTACACCCGCGCTTTTGCCGAACAGATTCGCGGTCTTATTTCCGCTCCTTATACCGTATTGGGTACCGATGGTTTCGGCCGTTCCGATACGCGCGAAAATCTGCGCCGGTTTTTTGAGGTAGACCGTTACCATGTGACGATTGCCGCGTTAAAGAGCTTGGCAGACTTGGGGCAATTCGATGCCGCCAAAGTGGATGTGGCGATTGCCAAATACGGCATTAACCCCGATGTAACCGCACCCTGGCTAATTTAACGGAAGGACTTGAAAAATGGCTGCTCTAATTGAAATTAAGGTTCCCGATGTCGGCAATGTCGCGGATATTGATGTCGTCGATGTATTGATTAAGCCGGGCGACCAGGTAAAACTGGAACAAACCCTGGCGATACTTGAAACTGATAAAGCCAGCATGGATTTGCCCGCGAGCGCAGCGGGTACGGTGCAGGAAGTGTTTATCAAAACCGGCGATAAGGTTTCGGAAGGTAAGCTGATTGCGACGGTATTGGCAAGTGCTGAAGAGGCTGGCGCGGCAAAACCGGAACAACCGGCGCAGCAAGAAGTTGCACCGGCGCCGGTGGAAAAAACGCCGGAACCCGTTACCGCACCGGTGGTTGCCGCTAGACCTGAACCATTGCCGGAAGCGACGACTGGCTGCGGCGAACCTGCCAGAGCAGCCCATGCCGCACCATCTGTCCGGCTTTTTGCCCGTGAGCTGGGCGTTGATATATACAAAATAACCACCGGTAGCGGCCGCAAGGGACGCATTTTAAAAGACGATGTGAAAAACTTCGTCAAAAAGGCGATGACTGAAGGTGTAGCGCAAGGCGGTTCCGGAATTCCGACCATGCCGAGTGTCGACTTTTCCCAATTCGGCGCTATAGAAGAGCAGAAGCTCAGTAAAATCAAACGACTGACAGGGCAGAACCTGAGCCGGGTATGGCTGAACCTGCCGATGGTCACCTATCATGACGAAGCGGATATTACCGAAATGGAAGCATTCCGCAATGCATTGAATGGCGAAAAATCCAAGGATGAGGTCAAAATTACCGGCTTGGTGTTTATCATCAAGGCGCTGGTTTCCGCGATGGAACAGTTCCCGCAGTTTAACGCGTCACTGTCCGCCGATGGTGAAAGCATAATATTCAAGAAATATTTCAATATCGGCATCGCAGTCGATACGCCCAACGGTTTGGTGGTGCCTGTGCTGCGCGATGTCAACCGTAAAGGCATCAACGAATTAACCGCCGAACTGGCTGAAAAAAGCAACAAGGCCCGCCAAGGCAAGCTGATGCCTGCCGATATGCAAGGCGGCTGCATCACCATTTCCAGTCTCGGCGGTATCGGCGGCACGGCTTTTACACCTATCGTCAATGCACCGGAAGTGGCGATACTCGGCGTTACCCGGTCAAAAATGCAGCCGGTTTGGGATGGCAGGGAATTTGTGCCGCGCCTAATGTTGCCGCTTGACCTGACTTACGATCACCGGGTGATTGACGGTGCGGAAGGGGCGCGTTTCATGGCGGCAGTCAAACAGTATTTGGGCGACATTCGCCGTCTGTTACTTTAATCAGGGGAATAATATGGATGCTAATCCAGCGGTTAATGAGTCTACGATACAGGCAGAAGTTCTGGTATTGGGCGGTGGTCCCGGCGGTTACACGGCAGCATTTCGCGCCGCCGATTTAGGCAAACAAGTGGTGTTGGTCGAGCGTTATCCGGCGCTGGGCGGCGTGTGCCTTAATGTTGGCTGCATTCCATCCAAAGCGCTGCTGCATGTCGCGCAAATTGTTCACGAAGCCGAAGAATTCGAGCAGCACGGTCTCAGTTACGGCAAACCGAGTTTCGATTTAGACAAAATTCGCAGTTGGAAAGAGAGTGTATCCAAGGGACTCAGCGACGGTCTTGCCCGCTTGGTCAAGCAGCGCAAAATAACTCTGGTTCAAGGCGTAGGCAGTTTTACCTCGTCCCATACGGTTGAGGTAAAAACCGAAGCCGGTGTTAAGACTGTCAACTTCGACCAGGCAATTATTGCGGCCGGATCGCACCCGACCAAAATCCCGGTTTTTCCTAATGACGACCCGCGTTTATGGGATTCGACCGACGCCTTGCAATTAAAAGAAATTCCCAAAAAACTGTTGATTGTCGGCGGCGGCATCATCGGCCTGGAAATGGCGACGGTTTATCATGCTTTGGGTTCGGAAATCAGCGTAGTCGAGTTGATGGGTCAGATCATTCCCGGCTGTGATAACGATCTGGTTACTCCGCTGTACCGTAAAATTAAAAAGCAATACAAAAATATCTGGCTGGAAACCAAAGTATCTGGAATTGAAAAGGACAAAGACGGCCTGAAAGTTTCCTTTGAAGGTAAAAGTGCGCCTGAGTCAGCCATATTCGATGCGGTTTTGGTAGCTGTGGGGCGCAAGCCGAACGGCAAGCTGATCGGCGCAGACCAGGCGGGAGTTAACGTTGATGAGGCCGGTTTTATCGCGGTCGATAAACAGCAACGCACCAACGTGCCGCATATCTTCGCCATCGGCGACATAGCCGGCAATCCGATGCTGGCGCACAAAGCCTCGCATGAAGGCAAAGTTGCGGCCGAAGTTGCGGCCGGGTTAAAAGCAGGATTCGATGCTTTAACCATTCCGGCTGTTGCCTATACCGATCCTGAAGTGGCCTGGATGGGGCTGACTGAAAATCAAGCCAAACAACAGGGCATTGAGTATGACAGAGCGGTTTTCCCTTGGGCTGCCAGCGGACGCTCATTAAGCCTGGGGCGCAAGGAAGGCTTGACCAAAGTACTTTGTGAGAAGGAAACCGGCAGGATTCTCGGCGCAGGCATGGTAGGGCCCAACGCGGGCGAATTGATTGCCGAAGCGGTATTGGCGTTGGAAATGGGCGCGGATGCCGAAGATATCGGCTTGACTGTTCACCCGCATCCCTCTTTATCCGAGAGCTTCGCGTTTGCCGCGGAAATGATCACCGGTTCTATTACCGATCTGTACATAAAAAAATAAGGCTAAAACCCTGTTGATTCTCGTCCCGGTCTACATGGATGCAGATCGGGAGCGGTAATTTTCAATGTTGGTTTTGTCTTTAATAAACAACCGGATTTAAAGAGCAATATACAATGCGTTTGCCGGTTAAATAAATTCTTGTTAGTTTTATAACCTGTGTAAAATAATCCATGAATTAACATTTTTCGCTCAATTCTTAAAAAATCCGACTTTTTTCACTCCAAGTTAAAAACCAATTGCTCAAATTTTTTAGATTCATAACTCTTGTCTACATTGAAATAGGCACGGGTAGAGCAGCAAAAGCAGGCGGCAAATTTGCTGCCGAGCGGAAATTTACGCGCGAGTCGTATAGTTTTAAAACTCTTCAATCAAACAATATTTTCAGTCCAGCAGGATAATCGAGCATCCAAATGAAAACCAAGATAGTCACTGTCATTGCACTCGCTCTAATCGTCTTCATTAATTTCAGTATTTGGAGTTATGTTAACAACCCCTTGCAGTTGCAACCTTGGACCAAAACCACGATGGGCGTCACTTTCGACCCCATGAGAAAACAAGATACGCAAACAAGCAATACCTTTCCCAGCGAAGCCGATATTGACCATGACTTAAGCCTGCTCGCCAATAAAGTTCATGCCGTTCGTACTTACAGCGTACTTAAAGGCTTGGATAAAATTCCTGAACTGGCCGCCAAATATAATTTGAATACTACGGTAGGCGCCTGGATTGACGGCAATCTTGAAAAAAACCGACAAGAAATTGAGACTTTAATTAATGTCAGCCGCCAGAATAATCCCAAAATCGTTCGCGTCATGGTGGGTAACGAGGTTCTGCTTCGCGCCGAGATTACTGCGGATCAGCTGATCGAATATATCCGAGAAGTAAAAAAGAATACATGGCGTCCTGTTAGTACATCGGAAACTTGGGATGTATGGATTAAACATCCTGAGCTGGTTAATGAAGTCGATTTTATAGCTGTGCATATTTTGCCTTATTGGGAAGGTATTGCTGCCGAAGATGCGGTTGATTATGTTTTTGACCGTTATCATGCCGTCCAACAAGCTTATCCGAATAAACCTATCGTCATTACCGAGGTCGGCTGGCCTTCGGATGGTCAACCTTTTAAACACGCGACCGCATCGGTATCCAATCAGGCAAAATTCCTGCGCGAATTTCTCAATCGGGCCGACGCTGAAAAGGTTACTTATTATATTGTAGAGGCGTTCGACCAACCCTGGAAAATGTCTCTGGAAGGCTCGGCCGGGGCTTATTGGGGCATTTTTAATGCGGACAGGCAGCCAAAATATCCGATGGACAGCGATGTTATTACCATGCCTAACTGGGAGAACTGGGCGACCGGGGCGGCTGTTTTCAGCGTCGTGTTGATGGCTTTGTTTTTATTTACCCGCAGCAGTATGAAACTGCCGGGATTGCTGTTTTTCGGCCTGATTGCGAATCTTGCGGCATCAACGATTTTCTGGTCTGTATCGATAGGCGCCCAGCAATACCAAACCAAGATTACTATGGTATTTTGGGGAGTCCTGATATTGATGCAGGTTTTGGCGGCAGTCATCTTATTAATCGAAAGCTTGGAAATAGCCGAAGTCATCTGGCACCGGAAAACGGCCAGGACTTTTCAGCCGCTTACGCCATCCCCTGACTTTAAATATCCTAAAGTATCCTTGCATTTGCCTATCCATAACGAGCCGCCCGATATGGTGCGCATGACGCTGGAAGCTTTGGACAAGGTGGACTATCCCAATCTGGAAGTGTTGGTGATGGACAATAACACTAAAGATCCTGCGGTCTGGGAACCGGTAAAAGTCGATTGCGAACGTTTGGGACCGAAGTTCAGGTTCTTCCATTTAGAAAATTGGCCCGGCTTTAAAGCGGGCGCGATTAATCATGCGCTTGAACAAACGGCTCCCGACGCCGAGATTATTGCTGTTATCGACAGCGATTATATCCTGTCGCCTGACTGGCTTAACTGCATGGTGCCTTATTTCGACAATGAAAATGTCGGTTTTATCCAGTCGCCCCAGGATTATCGCGACCGCGACCAAAGCGCTTTTAAGTCCTTTTGTTATTGGGAATATGCCGGATTTTTCAATATAGGCATGGTGCAAAGGAACGAATACAACGCCATTATCCAGCATGGCACTATGACGATGATCAGGAAGTCTGCGTTGCTGGAAGTAGGCAAATGGTCGGAATGGTGTATTTGCGAGGATAGCGAGCTGGGCTTGCGTTTGTATGAGGCAGGTTATGATTCGGTTTACGTTAAGGATTCGTTTGGCAAAGGGGTTATGCCCGATACAATGTCCGGCTACATGACTCAACGCTATCGTTGGGTTTATGGTGCCATGCAAATCATCAAGGCGCATTGGCGCAGCTTTTTACCGTCTAAAGAGCCTAAGTTGACGCCTGCCCAAAAGTATTATTTTATTGCCGGATGGCTACCGTGGTTTTCGGATGCGTTGGCGCTAATATTTACCTTCACCAGCTTGGCCTTAACGGCACTGATTCTGTACGATCCGATACACAGCGAACTGCCAGCCAACGCCTTTTTATTGCCGACGGTGGGTATCTTCAGCTTTAAAATTATCCGTGGCTTATGGCTGTACCAAGCCCGTGTTCCATGTTCTATCTGGCAATCATTAGGTGCGGCGCTGTCAGGGTTGGCTTTAACGCATACCGTTGCCAAGGGTACGTTACAGGGTTTGTTTACCTCGGGTAAGCCGTTTATGCGTACGCCCAAGTTTGAACAACACGGTGCTTTATTGGCCGGTTTATTCACCATACGCCAAGAATTGTTGTTGTTAATATTATTGAGTGTGGCGATTGGGATGATGGCTTCGCTGGAGCATTTCGATAATTTTAGCGGCAGGTTATGGATAGCTATTCTTTCGGTGCAAGCCGTGCCTTATGTTGCTGCGTTGCTGACAGCATTGATCAGCATAGCGCCGGACTATAAGTCCGAGCCGGTTGTCGAAAAAAAGCCCGTTAAGTCGAAAACTAAAAAGAAGAAAAGCAAGGCATAATGCCGGTTAACGAAGAACATGAAGAAAGCTTCATGTTCTTCGTGTCTTTATAGTGAATCAGGTTCTACCTCAAGCAATTTTCATCGTTATGTTGGGGAATGTTGACCCAAGGGCTGACCGGGTTAATCTGCATAGTCCGGTAAGCATCGGCGGCAAAAAAATCCTCTATCTCGACAACTGCATTTTTTTTATCCAGCCAGCGATTGTAATCATCGGATGCGATAACAACCGGCATTCGGTTATGAATCGGCGCTATTTTTTCATTGGCAACGGTAGTGATAATCGTGCATGAATAGACCGTTTCCTGAGCGTGTTCCCAGTGTTCCCAAATACCTGCAAAGGCGAACAATGCATTATCCGGCTGGTGTATGTGGTAGGGCTTTTTGCCGGGTATCGCCAGGGATGGTGTGTATGCCGCAAGCCTGCCGGGAGCAGGCGCGGCTTCAGTATGCTGCCACTCAAAAAAACCGGTAGAGGGAATCAGGCAACGCCGATGCCGGTAAGCCTGTTTAAACGACGGTTTTTCAGTCAGTGTTTCCGCCCTGGCATTGATCAGGTGGCTGGAAATAGTACGGTCTTTCGACCATGATGGAATTAATCCCCAGTGTAGATTAACCGCCCGGTTGTTGCCGTCTTCCATTTGCACGACAGCGAGGATTTTTTGCCCTGGCGGAATGTTGTAGTCAGGTTTGAGTGCGGGTAAACTCAGCAACTTGAAATGTTCCATAATTTGCTGCCCGGTTGCGATCAAGTTATAACGTCCACACATACATGCACCCCGAACTGATAAAACTGGAAAAAACCTTCAGGCCTTCGATTCTAACAAAGATTGACGATCCATTGCTTGCGCAATATCAAATCGAGTTATGGATGAAACGGGACGATTTGCTACACCCTGTCATTTCCGGCAATAAATGGCGCAAACTTAAGTACATACTCGACCATGCCCTGTCGTTAGGCGCCGATACTATTATCAGCATGGGTGGGGCTTATTCCAATCATTTACACGCTTTGGCTTATGTGGGTAAAGCGCTAGGGTTAAAGACCATCGGACTTGTTCGGGGTGAACAGCCGGAAACGTTGACTCCGACTTTGCTGGACATGAAAAGCTGGGGTATGGAACTGAAATTTGTATCCCGTTCCGACTATAGACTGCTCAGGCAGTATAAAGGTTGGCAGGACTTGCCCGGCTTAAAGACCGGGCAATACTGGTTAACTGAAGGCGGGGCGCAGGCCTTGGCGCTGGAAGGTATTGCAGAGTTGGCTGCCGATATAGATATATCATACGACACACTTTGTGTGCCTTGTGGAACCGGCACGACTTTAGCGGGCATTATTGATGCAACTCCTGAGCAGGTATCAGTGCTGGGCTTTGCAGCGTTAAAAAACGCAGGTTTTTTAACCAAGGACGTTGAGGGCGCGCTGTCACAACCTAGTAATAACTGGCAGATAAACTTGGATTATCATTTTGGCGGTTTTGCCAAAATCACTACCGAATTAAATACATTTATTGACGACTTTGAATTAAAAACTACAATCCCTCTTGAACCGGTCTATACCGGCAAAATGATGTATGCCGTCTACGATTTAATCAAAAAACATTACTTCAAGCCTGGGCAGCGTATTATTGCCCTACACACCGGAGGCTTGCAGGGAAAAAGAGGGTTTAACGGATGAAGTCGCGCAAAAACAATACCAACTGATTTTGAGTCTGAGTACAACATGGACATAAACGAAACTGAAGAAATAATCGATCTGCAAAAACCGGAACTTTATATTAATAGGGAATTGAGCCTGCTGGAGTTCAACAAGCGGGTTCTGGCGCAGGCGAAAGATGAAAGGGTGCCTCTGCTTGAACGGCTTAATTATTTGTGTATTTCCTGTTCTAACCTTGACGAGTTTTTCGAGGTTCGTGTGGCCAGTGTTATTCAAATGGCGGCCATTGATTCAAAAGCCGTCGGTTCCGATGGCTTAACGCCTAATGAGCAGTTGGAGCTGATTGCGGTTCATGCTCACCAGTTGGTTGACGAGCAATATAAAGTCCTTAACGAGATTTTGATTCCAAAACTGGCCGAGGAAAATATTCGATTTATTCGGCGCAAGGAGTGGAGCGAAGCGCAGCTCAAATGGTTGGAAGCCTATTTTAATAATGAGTTATTGCCGATTTTAACGCCGGTTGGATTGGATTCCGCTCATCCTTTTCCGCGCATACTCAATAAGAGTTTGAATTTTATTATTTCCTTGACCGGAAAAGATGCATTCGGCAGAAATAGCGGTCGGGCTATTTTACAAGCGCCCAGAGCGTTGCCGCGCATCATTCAGTTGCCTGCCGAGGAAACGGGCAGCGGGCCGGCGGATTTTGTATTTTTATCATCGATTATTCATGCCTTTGTCGATCAGCTGTTTAATGGCATGAATGTCAAAGGCTGTTATCAATTCAGGGTCACCCGGAACAGTGATTTTTTTGTCGATGATGATGCGATTGACGATTTGCTGCTTGCCGTCGAAGGCGAGCTGGCCATGCGTAACTACGGCGATGAGGTCCGTCTGGAGATTGACGCCAAATGCCCGGATGAAACAGTCACGTTTTTGCTGGATCGTTTTGAAATGACCCGTGATCGTTTGTTTTTGGTTGATGGACCGGTTAATTTAAACAGGATTCAGGAAATTAATGGTCTGGTCGGTCGGCCTGATCTCAAATTCCCTTCTTTCAAACCGGTTGTGCCGCAACAACTGGAGCGTAGCAAAGATATATTTGCTGCGATTAGGCGCCACGATATTTTGCTGCACCACCCTTTTGAGTCGTTTTCTCCGGTTGTTGAATTTGTTCGTCAAGCGGCGGTTTCTCCTGACGTATTAGCTATTAAACAAACGCTTTACCGTACCGGAGCCGATTCGCCTATTGTCAGTGCTCTAATCAAGGCGGCGAGAACTGGTAAAGTAGTCACAGTGGTTATCGAGTTGAGGGCGCGATTCGACGAAAAAGCCAATATCGATTTAGCGGCCAAATTACAGGAAGCCGCCGTGCATGTGGTTTATGGCGTGGTGGGCTATAAAACACACGCCAAGATGTGTTTGGTGTTGAGAAGGGAAGGCAAGGAGTTACGTAATTATGTGCATCTCGGCACTGGAAACTATCATCCGAAAACGGCACAGCTTTATACTGACTACGGCTTATTTTCCTGCGATAAAGAATTAGGCGAAGATGTCCGACGAGTATTTGCCCAATTGACCAGTTTGGGCAAGGTAACCAAATTAAATAAATTATTGCAATCGCCGTTCACCTTGCATAGGGGATTGATGGAGAAAATCGAACGGGAGATACGTCATGCCAAAAGCGGCAAGCCGGCAAAGATAATCATCCAGGTCAATGCCGTTGTTGAAGAGCAATCTATCCAAGCTCTTTATCGCGCATCGCAGGCCGGGGTTGAGGTTAAATTAATTGTCAGGGGTGTATGTTGTTTAAAGCCCGGTGTTCCGGGCGTGTCCGAAAATATAGAAGTAAGGTCCATTATTGGGCGGTTTTTGGAACATGCGCGGGTTTATGCATTTGAAAATGGCGGAGATAGGGAAGTCTACGCGTCCAGTGCAGATTTAATGAATCGCAATATGTTCCGGCGCGTTGAAATCTGTTTTCCGATTGAAAATAAAAAACTGCAAAGCCGTATTTTGCAAGATCTGAATTTGTATTTAAACGATAACACCCAGGCTTGGCTCTTGCAACCGAACGGCAGCTATCAACAGTTGCAGAAAACCGACGCTGAAGAGCCGGTTCAGGCCCAGACTGTGCTTATGCATGAATTGCAATGACTAGAATATATGAGATTGCCCAATTAGGCTCTAAGGCACTCAGGCAAAAAGCCGAGACTGTTATTGATGTGCATGATGTTGAGATTCGGCAGATAATTGAAACCATGCTTAGCACCTTGGCTGCGACTCAAGGTGTCGGCATTGCAGCGCCTCAAATAAGTGAATCGAAACGGATTATCGTCATAGCCTCGCGGCCTACGCCTCGTTATCCATCGGCGCCGCTGATGGAGCCGACGGTAATGATTAATCCTGATTTTCAGGTCTTATCGGAAACACAAGAAAAGGGCTGGGAAGGCTGTTTGAGTATTCCAGGGATACGCGCCTTAGTGCCGAGGTATCAGGAAATAATGGTTCAATATACAGATCAACAGGGCGGTTTAATCGAGTCAAAACTAACCGGGTTTGTGGCTAGGATTTTTCAGCATGAAGCTGATCATTTGGAAGGTAAAACCTATCTGGATAGGGTCGAGAATAATTTAGATATTTTTGCGGAAAGTGAATATCTTAAATTGATAGATGGCTTGCGTTAGTTATTAATACTCATTTTTTGCCAAAAGATGACTTGGAATTAAACGCATGAAGAGCTTAACAATGCAAAGCATTCAGCCTGAGGTCTGTTTACTTGGTAAGTAGTAGCGCTTATTGTTTGGAGGTGATTGATCTTTTATTCTATAAACGTCTGTACATTAAAAACAAATATACTGTCGTTTCTTAGACACTTCTGTTGTTAAAAACACGATTATGTTATGATTGGCGGTTTTAATTACCTGGATTATTATAAATGGCTAAAGAAGATCAAATTGAAATGGAAGGAAAAGTAATTGATACTCTTCCTAATACCATGTTTCGCGTCGAACTGGAAAACGGTCATATTGTGACTGCACATATCTCAGGAAAAATGCGCAAGCATTACATCCGTATTCTTACCGGGGACAGCGTTAAAGTTGAAATGACCCCTTACGATTTAACCAAAGGCCGTATCACATTCCGTATGCGTTAATCCTGTTATCGACAGGATTCACGTCAGGCTATCCTGCCTGACGCCCTTCGGGTAAATGCAAATCTGTTCCAGACAGATTTGTAACGCAAGTTTCTTGAATAGCCGATCACATGAGGTTTGTTGCCATATTAAAAATTGGCTTCAGGAACAATCAAATCAGCGCTTTCTATAGCGAAGTTCAGTTCGTTATCCTTCACGTAAATTCGCACATGTCCGCCGTGCGCCAATTCGCCAAACAGCAAGTCATTAGCCAACGGTTTTTTGATTTTCTCTTGAATGAGTCGCGCCATCGGTCTGGCTCCCATTTTTGGATCGCAGCCGTTTTCAGCCAGCCATAATCTGGCATCGGGGTCCAATGCCAGTGTTACATGCTTGTCTGCCAGCAAGGCTTCCAATTCAAAGATGAATTTATCAACCACATGCCCGACAATTGAAATATCCAATGGTTTAAATTGAATAATAGCATCCAGGCGGTTGCGAAATTCGGGCGAAAAGCCTTTTTCAATAACCTTCAAGCTGTCGGTGGCATGATCCTGATGAGTAAAGCCGATAGAGGCACGGCTGCCTTCTTCAGCTCCCGCATTAGTGGTCATCACTAGGATGATGTTACGGAAATCCGCCTTGCGGCCGTTATTATCGGTTAATGAGCCGTGATCCATCACTTGCAATAGCAGGTTAAATACATCGGGGTGGGCTTTTTCCAATTCATCCAATAGTAATACTGCATGAGGATGTTTGGTCACCTGTTCGGTCAGTAAGCCGCCTTGATCAAAGCCTACATAACCTGGAGGCGCACCTATCAGTCTGGAAACGGTATGCCGCTCCATGTACTCAGACATGTCGAAGCGAATCAATTCCACACCCAAAACCTTAGCCAACTGTCGAGTTACTTCGGTTTTACCTACGCCTGTAGGGCCTGCAAAAAGAAACGAACCGATAGTCTTCTGCGAATCCCTTAGTCCCGCACGCGATAATTTTATCGCTGAGGCCAACGCCGAAATGGCTTCGTCTTGTCCAAAGACCAGCATTTTCAGGTTTTTTTCCAGATTGCTCAGCTTGTCGATGTCGTTAGAAGATACCGACTTTGCCGGTACTCTGGCAATTTTAGAGACAATTTCTTCAATCTCTGCAACATCAATAAGCTGTTTGCGATCCGCCTCGGCGGTCATGCGTTGTTTAGCGCCCGCTTCATCAATCACATCAATGGCTTTGTCGGGTAAATGTCTATCGGTAATATAGCGGTCCGACAATTCCGCTGCTACACGTAATGCATCGGAGGAGTATTTAACATCATGATGTTCCTCAAAACGTGATTTAAGCCCTTTTAGAATCAGGATAGTATCTTCAACAGAAGGTTCAAGTACATCAACTTTCTGGAATCTTCTTGCCAGGGCATGATCTTTTTCAAAAACGCCGCGATATTCCTGATAAGTGGTGGAACCTATGCAGCGCAACTGACCGGAAGCCAATGCCGGCTTAATCAAATTGGATGCATCCATCACCCCGCCGGAAGCTGAACCGGCTCCGATAATGGTATGAATTTCATCAATAAACAGGATCGAATCAGGTTCTTTATTGAGCTGGGTCAGCAGCGCTTTAAGACGTTTTTCAAAGTCCCCGCGGTATTTGGTGCCGGCAACCAATGCACCCAAATCCAACGAATAAATGACGCTGTTAGCCAGGACATCCGGCACTTGCTCTTCAACAATCCGTTTTGCTAGGCCTTCTGCAATAGCGGTTTTGCCCACGCCTGCTTCGCCAACCAGCAAAGGATTATTTTTGCGACGGCGGCAAAGCGTTTGAATCGTGCGCTCAACCTCCGACTCTCTGCCGATTAAGGGGTCAATCCGGCCCTTTAAGGCCTCTTCATTGAGATTGGTGGCATATTTGTCCAATGGACTGCCGGAAGCTTCAGCATCGGCATTGCCGGATTCCTGTGACCGGTTATTCGATGAATCGTTTTCAGGATCAATTTTTGAAATGCCGTGAGCCAGGTAATTAACCACATCCAGTCTTGAAATATCCTGTTTATTTAACAGATAAACAGCATGAGAGTCCTGCTCGCTGAATAAGGCTACAAATAAATTGGCGCCGGAAACTTCTTTTTTGTCGGATGCCTGCACATGAAAAACAGCGCGTTGAAGCACTCGCTGAAATCCCAAGGTCGGTTGGGTTTCCCGCTGGATACCGACCGGAATTAGCGACGTGGTTTCATCGATAAATTGAGTCAACTGGCCGCGTAGCGCCTTAATATCGCAGCCGCATGCTATTAAAATCGGCTGTGCGGAAGCATTTTCAAGCAATGCCAACAGCAAATGCTCAACCGTGATAAATTCGTGCCTTTTATCATGCGCATTTTTAAAGGCATTATTTAACGTAATTTCAAGTTCTTTACTTAACATAAACTCTCCAACCTACACTTCTTCCATCGAACACATCAACGGATGGTGATGCTCTCGTGAATAGTCATTAACTATATATACTTTCGTTTCCGCGACATCTTTAGAGTACGTTCCGCATACGCCAACGCCTTGCGTATGCACTTGAAGCATCACTTGAGTCGCCTTTTCTTCAGACATGTCAAAAAAATCCATTAGGATTTCAATTACGAAATCCATGGGCGTAAAATCGTCGTTTAACAAGATAACCTTGTACAAAGGCGGTCTTTTTAGTTTAGGTTTGGCTTCCTGAATTGCCAGGCCGCCATCTCTATCTTTAAATGGATCGGAATCGGACATAATTATTAATAGTAAAATACATTAGGCAATAACATAGTGCCAATCTTGGTGAATTTCAACTTATGTTTGCAACAAAATAAATAAGAGGTATGCGAAAGATCAGCATCAGCCCTGCATCTTTCGCGCTGTGACTTTTTTACCAGCATAATATCTCCAAATCTAGTAAAATGTCAGCTTTCACCGTCGGAATTTTGCAATGGTTTGGAAGCCGCACGTTACAGTTGCCGCAATTATCGAACAAGACCAGCGTTTTTTATTCGTAGAGGAAGAAACTTCGAACGGACTTCAATTCAACCAACCTGCCGGGCATCTTGAAGACGGTGAGGACCTGATTGCCGCAGTCAAACGTGAAGTACTGGAAGAAACCGCTTGGCAGTTTGAACCTGAGTACATTGTATCCATCCAGCTTTGGCGCAAAAATCCGGACTTTCCGAGCTTTGTCAGAGTGTGTTTTTCCGGTCGTTGTCATTCACATAATCCGATTCAACAACTGGATGAGGGCATAGCCGCTACGCATTGGTTAACGCGCGATGAAATCGAAGCCGAGCGCCATCGTTTGCGTAGTCCATTGGTACTCATTAGTTTAGACGAATATCTCAACGGGCAACGCTATCCCTTATCCTTGCTTAAATCATTTATCGATACTGATCATGAGTAAAAAAGTAATCGTCGGTATGTCCGGCGGTGTCGACTCTTCCGTAACCGCGTTACTGCTTTTGGAACAAGGTCACCAAGTCACCGGTTTGTTTATGAAAAACTGGGAAGAAGACGATGGCACCGAATACTGTACGGCAATGGAAGATCTCGCCGATGCCCAACAAGTCTGCGATAAATTAGGCATAGAATTAAAAACCGTAAATTTTGCCGCCGAATACTGGGATGAGGTATTTGAAGTATTCCTGTCTGAATTTAAAGCCGGCCGCACGCCCAATCCTGATATTCTTTGCAATAAACACGTTAAATTCAAAGCCTTCCTGAATTATGCGATTGAAGATTTAGGTGCCGAATATATTGCCACCGGTCACTATGCGCGCGTGGCGGAAAAAGACAGTGAGTTCTTTTTATTAAAAGGTCTGGACCCGAATAAAGAGCAAAGCTATTTTCTTTACACGCTGGGACAAAAGCAGCTGTCGCGCACGCTGTTTCCGATAGGCCACTTGCATAAGCCGGAAATCCGGGCCATGGCCGATAAAGCCGGCTTTGCCAATAGCCGTAAAAAAGACAGTACCGGTATCTGTTTTATCGGCGAGCGCAAATTCACTGAATTTTTGCAACGCTATCTGCCCACCCAACCCGGCGAAATGCGTACCCCCGAAGGACAAACTATCGGCAAACATCACGGCTTGATGTACTACACCTTAGGTCAACGCCAAGGCTTGGGCATAGGCGGTGTTAAAAATGCGCCGGATGAGCCGTGGTATGTACTGGAAAAAGACCTGGAAAATAATATCCTGATCGTCGGCCAGGGCCACGATCATCCGTTGATGCTGCATAACATGCTGGAAGCCAGCCAACTCGATTGGTGCAGCAACAAGCCCTTGACTCACGGGATACGCTGTAGTGCTAAAACCCGCTATCGCCAAGCAGATCAGCCGTGCTATTTGGAACCTATAGGCAATGACAGATGCAGAGCCGTTTTCGACCAGCCGCAAAGAGCCATTACACCCGGCCAATCCGTCGTTTTTTACGATGGTGAAGTCTGTCTGGGCGGCGGGATTATTGAATCAAAAGCTTTAGTTCCTGCTTAAGCAAAGCTAACAAATAACAACATAAATACTCGGATAACCTCATGACTAATTTTGCCCTCACCGCTATTTCTCCTATCGATGGCCGCTATGCCGATAAAGTAGCCGCATTACGACCTATTTTCAGCGAATACGGCCTGATTCGTTTTCGTGTGCTTGTTGAAGTGCGTTGGCTGCAAGCTTTAGCCAGTCATCCGTTAATTACCGAAGTCAGCCCATTCAGCGACGCGGCGACGCAACTGTTAAACAACATCGTCAACAATTTTTCAGAGTCTGACGCGCAACGCGTCAAAGACATCGAAAAAACCACCAATCACGATGTCAAAGCTGTTGAATACTTATTAAAAGAAAAAATTGCCGGTTGCTCCGAATTAGAAAAAGTCAGCGAATTCATTCACTTTGCCTGCACTTCGGAAGACATCAATAATTTGTCTTACGCGTTAATGCTCAAAGAAGGCCGTGAAGTTATCCTCGCGCAAATCACCGACTGTATCGCGGCGCTTAAGACCGTTGCCGCGGAAACAGCCGACCAGCCGATGTTGTCGCGCACCCACGGGCAATCGGCCACACCGACCACCACCGGCAAAGAGTTCGCCAACGTTGCCGCGCGTATGCAACGTCAGAAAGACCAGCTGCAAGCCGTTGCCCTGTTAGGCAAAATAAACGGCGCAGTGGGCAACTATAACGCACACTGCGTGGCTTATCCCTATGTGGATTGGGCTGAATTTTCCCAAAACTTTGTCGAATCCTTGGGCTTGCAATTTAATCCCTATACCATCCAAATTGAACCGCACGATTATATTGCCGAGTATTTCCACGCGCTGTCCCGTTTCAATACCATTTTGCTGGATTTCGACCGCGACATCTGGGGCTATATTTCTCTAGGCTATTTCAAGCAAAAAACCATTGCCGGCGAAGTCGGTTCTTCGACCATGCCGCACAAAGTCAACCCGATCGATTTCGAAAACTCGGAAGGTAATTTGGGACTAGCCAATGCGATATTCGGTTTCTTAGCCGAAAAATTGCCGGTATCGCGCTGGCAGCGGGATTTAACCGATTCAACCGTATTAAGAAACATCGGCGTCGGCATCGCGCACACCTCTATCGCCATCCAAGCCAGTTTAAAAGGCATATCCAAATTACAGATCAATATTGAAGCGATGGAGGCCGATCTCAATGCCAATTGGGAAGTGTTGGCGGAGCCGATACAAACCGTGATGCGTCGTTACGGCATTGAAAAACCTTACGAGAAATTAAAAGAACTCACCCGAGGCCAGCGCATTACTCCCGAACAAATGCAGGCGTTTATTGAAAAACTGGAAATTCCGGCCGAAGCCAAGGCAATATTGCTGGAACTGGCACCGCGCAATTACATCGGTTACGCTGAAAAACTGGCTAAAGAAATTTAGATTTCTTGCCGCATCTTGAAACCCTGCCCATGAAAGCTAAAAAATGCCGATTGTGCAGAGATCATTGAAATCAGCAAAGGTTCCAACTGGAAGCCTATCTATTAATTTTGGGGGCAGGGTATAGGTATGTTGTCTTATTCAACTATTGGTGAAAAATCGCTGACGGTTTGCCGCTGGTCGGCCATTATTGCCGCGATAGCATCGCCTATTTCTACTGCGGTAGCCAGTGTAGCCAGCGTTGTCATGCTATTGGCCTGGTTAATTTCAGGCGAAGCATTCCACAGCTTAAAAATTTCTGTTGAACAACCCGCCGGTAAAATGCTGCTGTTGTTTTTTGGCTGGTTGTTGCTAGGCACTTTATATGCCGATACTACCTGGAGCGACAAGCTTAATACGTTACTGAGTTGGAAAAAGTTGGCATTTACTTTTGTGTTGCTCGGCTTGTTTTATCAAGATCATTGGAAGCGTTTATTTATTAAAAGCTATTTGATTGTAATGATCGTTGCGGCATTGATTGCAGTACCGCTATGGTTGGCCGATATTCAGGTACGGGAAGCACGAGAATCCGGTATTTTTATGACCAATTATGCTTCGCAAAGCATGGCTTTTATTGCTGCAACCGTCTGCTGCGTTTTTTTATTAAAGCAGCCGTTATCCGCACAAAAAAAATGGCTGCTGGGCGCGGCTATAGTGTTGTTTATATTTAACATCTTCTTTATCAGTGCCGCGCGTAGCGGGTATGTGGCATTGCCGTTTGCGATAATCTTTGCCGTTTCTTGTCTTTACGGTTTTAAAAAACTACCTCGAATTCTTGGTGCGGTAAGCATTTTATTAGCGGTTGTTGTATTGACTTCCACAACCCTACAACAACGGATAGAACTGGGATTAGCGGAAAAAGAGAGTTATCAGACCAGTGAAAATGCTACCTCTGTCGGCATAAGGATGATTTTAGCTAAAAATTCCATCGCTTTAATTAAAGAGCGGCCTATATTCGGTTACGGAACTTCGTCATTTAAAGAAACTTATAGTGCCTACGCGGCAAGCAAATATTCGGATTGGAGAGGCGAGTCTATTTCAGACCCGCATAATCAATACCTGTTTGTCTGGTTGGAAAACGGGCTGGTCGGATTATTGCTGTTTTTTGCTTATATTGCTGTTGTTATTCGGCAGGGATTGCATCATCCCCCTTACGGCACGATGGCTGCGAGTTTTCTGATAGCCATATGCGCCTCCAGCCTGTTTAATTCCCATTTTAAGACGTTTCCGGAAGGCAACTTACTCGCCTTTTTTGTCGGCATCCTACTGGCGCAACATAGCGTTAAAACTGAGCAAAGCCGCGACTCATAATGTTGTGTTTATTGATTAATGCATTTGCCGGTATTCATTTATGGGTATTGCAAAATAAACCGCATAAGGTAAAAATATAACTGTCGATTCATAACAATTTTTAAAAATAAGTGGTTTTGAAAAACCGGTATCGGCAATTAAATATAACCAAACATTAATATGAGAAGAGAATTATGAAAAAAATAGCATCCGTATGTGCAGGTTTATTACTTCTTTTAAGTACTTCTGTTTTCGCTGAAGAAAATGCCGCTTCAGCATTGGAACATGCCAAACAGGCAGTCATTCACGGCAAAGCAGGCCATACTCCAACTTTGGTCGAACACGCAAAGGCGGCATTGGAAGATGCGCTGTCAGCCGCCATAGTCGCCAAGGGCGTAGCAAAAAACCATATAGAAGCCGGATCTAAAGAACTGCAAGAATCGATCGATCACGGTACTTTAGGCCATGTAGGCAAGGCGACTACGCATGCTGAAGCCGCGGTAGAGCACCTTAAAGCGGGTAACAAATAATATCAATAATATGGCTTCAGACGAAAAGGGCGAATCATTCGCCCTTTTCTTTAAGCGCTTAAATGATGTTATGTATCTTCGTTACGAAACAGTGCATGGCATCAGTATCCAAACAGGATGAAATCCATCCGTCCCAACAAGCGGTCACTTCGCCCCAAGTAGTGAATTTTCTGGTAATTATTCCAGACTGATTGATATACTCGTTACACATCGAAATCCGGCAGTTGGGCGGGAGCGTTTTTGCTCTGAACTAAAACCGAATTTTCAAGCGTGAAGGGTATTTTTTATGCAAAAGAACCTATTACGGTTGTATCCGAATTTCTGCGAAAAAGCCTCCGTTAAAGGCCTGTATCTTGCCTATCAATTACACAAACTGGGCACAACTGAATCTCCCTTTGTTTATGCCAACTTCCTGTCGAGTCTGGACGGGCGTATTGCCGTCGAAGATGCCGCTCAACGCAGCACCCATATTCCCAAACATATAACAACCGCTTCCGATTTTGGCTTGTTCATGGAATTGCATGCACAGTCCGACTGCATTATTACTCATGGCGGCTATATGCGGGCACTGGCTGAAGGGCGCTTGGGCAACATATTGCAGGTTAAGGACGAAGACCTTGCCGAATGGCGTCGAAACAATGGTTTAAAACCTCAACCCGCCGTGGTCATCGCCAGCGCCAGCCTGGATTTTCCTATCCATGACAGCATCCAACAACATCGGCAAGACGTTTATATAGCCACAGGAAGAAATGCCGATCCGGACCGTATCCGTTACTGGCAAGATTCAGGATACCCTTTACTGTTTACCGGTGACGAGCAAAAAGTTCACGGCGCACCTTTAATTAATGCCTTAAGCGGACTGGGTTATAAGGCCATTTATCTCGTTGCCGGACCGCAAATGCTGGACACTGTGATCCGGGAAAAGCAGTTATCAAGGTTATATCTGAGCATGACGCACCAGTTAGTAGGCGGCAAAGATTTCCGTACCTTACTGACCGGGCCGATGCTCGGGCCGGAAGGCAACCTGATGCTTGAAGCGCTATATTACGAACAGGACTCGCCACCCGGAAGCGGCCAGTTTTTCATGCAATTCGGCCTGGAGCGTTCTACCGGCAACGACAGTTAAATTTAATTTTTTAAGGAGGAGCACATGAAACAATGGGTCTGCACAACCTGCGGCTATAACATGATCGGCGATGCTCCCGATGTTTGTCCTTTTTGCGGAGCGCATCGCGATAAATTTCTCAGCTGGGAAGAAGCTGAGAAAACCTATCGGGTCACCGCCACTCAAATTAACGATAACGTTACGCAACTGGTCTCAGTTCCCAAACTTGGGCTGGAACACGCAGCCTATCGGATCGAAACCGAACATACGGCTCTATGGATAGATTGTCCTTCCGCATTCAATCGCACCTTGGAACCGGTCAGCAAAATTTTTTTTACTCATCCGCACTTCATGGGTGCATCCAATCAATACCGTGAGCTTTGGCAGGCAAAAGTCTACCTGCATGTCCTGGATGCGGAAAACCCTTTAATCAAATCCTTTCCTATCGACGAACGCTTTAAAAATGATTTTGTGATTGATGAGCTGGAAGCCCATCACATAGGCGGCCATACGCCGGGCTATACGATTTATATCTATCAGGACGTGCTGTTTATCTGCGATTACGCATTTCCGCCCGGCCCGAAAATGCGCCTAAATCCATTCGGCCCGAAAACCGAAACTTTGCAAAGAGCCGAGCGGATATTGACCCTCATTAAGCGCAGATCATTAACAACCGTCTGCGGCTATAACTATGTCTGCGATTTCGAAGACTGGTTGCCTGATTTTGAACATGCTGTTAAATCCTTTAACGACTAACGGAGTACAGACCATGAAAATTCTTACTGTCACCGATATTCAGGAATTGATACGGATCGTTGGCCTGGAAAATTTCTTCCAGCGCATTGTTTCGGCTTTAGAGCAGGACTTCCGGCGTTGGCAGCAGTTTTTTCTGTCGCCGCGCCATGGCACTTATTACCGGGACGGGGTCATTGAATTAATGCCGTGTTCGGACGATCGATTATATGCATTCAAATACGTCAACGGCTATCCCGGCAATCCGCTCAAAGGCAAACTCAACGTTGTCGCGATAGGCGTTTTAAGCGATGCGGCTAACGGTTATCCGCTAATGATCAGCGAAATGACCTTATTAACCGCGTTCAGGACTGCGGCGGCAGGTGTTCTGGCCGCAAAATACCTGGCTCGCGAAAATTCAAAATCGTTAGCTATCATCGGCACCGGAGCGCAGGCGGAATTCCAGGTGCTGGCATTCGCAGGATTTTTTCAATTGGAAGAAGTCCGTTTTTTTGACACAGATCCAATGGCAATGGCCAAATTCTCGGAAAACCTGGCCGGGCAACAGTTCAGGCTAACGCCTTGCAATGACCCAACTGAGGCCGTACGCGGCGCCGATATTATAATAACAGCAACAGCCGCTCGAAAACGGCAGTCCCTGCTTAGCTTTGAGGATATTGCACCGGGCGCATACATATTCGCAGTGGGCGGCGATAGTCCGGGCAAAACCGAGTTATCCGCTGAGTTCTTGGAACATGCCAAAGTGGTGGTCGAATACAAATTGCAAAGTTTGCTGGAAGGCGAGGTGCAGCAATGCGAAGCGGATATTGTCTATGCCGAACTATGGCAACTGGTTTGCAAGCATAAGCCCGGAAGGCAGGATGATCAGGAGCTTACGCTGTTCGATTCGGTCGGTTTTGCATTGGAAGATTACTCAATACTTCGGGTGGTCTATGACTTGGCGGAAAAACATCGGTTGGGTACAGAGTTAGACTTAATACCCGAACTTAACGACCCTAAAAACCTGTTTGGCTTATTGCGGTTTTAATCTTCGGCAAGCTCAATGAATCCTTTGCTGGGTAATATTACCTATTGATTCACGCTGCCGATTTTTCTAGTCTGATTGATAATCAAGTTTTACACAGATTCAAAATGGAGAATATCTATGACCGAGCTGACCCGTAAAACATGCGAAGTTTGCAGAATCGGCGCGCCGCTGGCGACGCCAGCGGAAATTGACGAATTTATGCCGCAATTGCCGGGCTGGCGGATTGTTGAAATAGACGGCATCAAGCGCTTACAAAAAGTTTTCAAGTTCGATAATTTTGCCGATGCGTTGGCGTTTACCGATAAAATCGGCGCTCTTTGCGAGCAGGAAGGCCATCATCCGGCCATATTAACCGAATGGGGCAAGGTGACTGTAACTTGGTGGTCTCACAAGATTAAAGGCCTGCATGTTAACGATTTTATTATGGCGGCCAAGACCGACGCTTTGCTATAAGGTCTCCCCGTAGAACGCCTCGATCATAGCTTTCATCAACTGTAAGGTTTTATTTTCAGAGTCGTTTTCAGGATTGAATTCGCTGATTTCCAGAGCGCATATAAGCGGATGCCGGTTAACCAACGAAAGCGCTTCGAGCAGTTCTCCGGCTTTAATACCACCAGGAGCAGGGGTTTCAACGCCGGGAGCATCGCCGGGATCGATAAAATCCAAATCGATACTGATGCCGATAAATTCGCAAGACCGGCTGAGCTTATCGATAGCTTTAATTAACACATCGGCAAGCCTATCGATCTGTCTGGCAAAAACAATTTCTACCGCTGCTTGTTTTAATAAATCGTATTCTTCAGGTTCATAACTTCGGACGCCTATCAGCATCAGGTTTTCCGGTTTGATAAAGTCGAAACCGGGATACATCGCCGCCAGTTTTTTATCCGCTTTGCCAAGCAACGCAGCTACCGGCATACCGTGAATATTGCCGGATGGAGAAGTAGCAAAAGTATGGGCATCCATGTGCGCATCCAGCCAGATCAGGCCGAATTTACCGGGCTGCTGCAAGCCATTTAATACGCCGCCCCAGGTTCCCAATGCACAGGAATGGTCGCCGCCGATAATTAGAAAATCCTGGTTTTGTTCTGTCCAGTGTTGGGTAAACCGGCTGATCGATTTATTTAGCCCGGATAATTTTTCCTCCTTTGACCCGTGATCTTCAGGATGAATCATGTGCCATTGGAGTTCCAGGCGTTTTTGTTCAGGTTTTTGCCGGTCGAATTCATCGCGCAGCATTTCCGCCGCATAACCGCATAAACGCATCGGCCCGCCCAGACACGACGCCACGCCTAAAGTTTGTAATAGTGCCATAATGGAAAACCCAGGTTGATAGTCATGATTTATGGTGAAATCAATTCAGCCATGTACTGTTGGCGGTAGATTCACCGTGAACGTCTCGCTCAAGATCACCATGCTGTAAGCAATAGTACGGATAGATATAAAGTCAAAAACCACTAAAGTAGCAAAAATCTAACTTAGTCCAACATAAATAACCAACAATCCATCAACGCTGATTGCTCATTATTTACTCCTTTCATACTGAAAAACCGTTCAACTATGAAAGATGCGGGGAGTATCAGCCGAGGAGCGCCGTGAACCCATCTCTGGGGGCTTGACGGCAGCATCCTTGCTGCCGACATCCTCGCCTGACACTCCCCGCTCTTTTTCAAAATTAGACGTTTTTTAGATCAGATAGGAGTAGTACATACGGAAGCGTCCCTTTTTTGTGGTTTACCCCTCAATAAAGTCGAAGAAACGTTGGGTTTTGTCCTGCCTCTGAAAATAAAACGCCTTAAAAACAGTCTATTAAGATTATTACAGGATAAAGCGTAATTTGCCATAGAAGAAATTTTAAGATGACAAACAAAGTATTTTTACCATCATGAAAAGCTATTTACTCGGCACCAATTGTTCGGAGCATCGTACAGGCGGTGGCTCTTTTTCATTCATAGTCATTTCCGGTTTCCAATGAAGATACTTTGGGTCTTCCTGCTATCGGCCATCGCTTGGGCAGCGCACGCCAAAGCAAACGAGCTCGGTGCCGAACAAATCGCCCATCCCATTCACGTCGTTCAGTTGGAACTTGACGGACCGATTGGCCCGGCCAGCAGCGATTATGTTGCGCGCACGTTGGATTATGCGGCCGAGACTAAAGCCTCCCTGGTCATCCTGCGCATGGACACGCCCGGCGGATTGGATACGGCCATGCGCGAGATCATCAAAGACATTATCGCATCGCCGGTTCCGGTCGCTGTCTATGTCGCCCCCGGCGGCGCTCGTGCCGCTAGTGCCGGAACTTACATCCTCTATGCCAGCCATATTGCGGCGATGGCGCCCGGCACCAATCTCGGGGCGGCTAGCCCGATCAAAATGCCGATGCCCGGTAGCCTCGACGAGGAACCATCGAGAACCAAAGGCAAAACTGAAAATGCCTCTGTCATGGAACGGAAGATGACCAGCGATGCCGCCGCTTATATCCGAGGAGAGAGGCCGCAACGCGGAATGGGCGGAAAAGGCGGTCAGGGAATCGGCCAGCCTGTCCGCGGAAGAGGCATTGGCGTTGCACGTCATCGACTTCCTGGCCGCCGATGTTGACGACCTGCTGAAAAAGGCCGACGGTCGTTCAGTGAATGTTTTGGGCCAGACGATAAAACTGAATCTTGCAGGCGCCCGGATCGAGCCGGTCGAACCGGGCTGGCGTAATCGGCTGTTGTCAGCCATCGCGAATCCCAATGTCGCTTACGTATTGATGTTGCTCGGAATCTACGGATTGATCCTGGAGTTTTACCATCCCGGCACCGTTGCGCCCGGCACCATCGGCGCAATTTGCCTGTTGCTGGCGCTCTACGCCTTCCAGGCGCTGTCGGTCAACTATTCCGGTCTGGCTTTGATCCTGTTGGGTCTTGGGTTGATGACTGCCGAAGCCTTCGCGCCGAGTTTCGGGATCCTTGGCATCGGAGGCATGACCGCGTTTGTGTTCGGTTCAATCATTCTTATGGATACCGGGATTACAGGGCCGGAAGAAGTGAGTCCGGCCGTGATTGCGGCTTTTGCCGTCAGCAGCGCAGCGTTATGTATCGTAGTCACACGGCTGTTGCTCAGAGTGCGTAACAAGCCGGCGGTTGCGGGACGCGAGCAACTAATCGGCAGCGAAGGAACCGCCATGGAAGACTTTGCCGTTGAAGGGAGAGTCTGGGTTCACAGCGAAGCATGGGCGGCCCATGCCGAACAGCCCGTGCGTCATGGGCAAAAGGTCAAGGTAACCGCCATTAAAGGACTAACCCTGATTGTCGCCCCACTTCAAAACAATAAAGGAGACTAACCCATGATAATAAATCTGTTTAGCATACTCTTGGCGATGCTGATCCTCCTGTTGGTCAGTGGTGTCCGCATCATGCGTGAATATGAGCGGGCGGTGGTCTTTCTATTGGGCCGGTTCTACCAAGTCAAAGGCCCCGGCTTGATCTTCATCATTCCGATCGTTCAGCAAATGGTGAAGGTGGATTTGCGTACCATTGTTATGGATGTTCCCACCCAAGACGTCATTTCACGGGACAATGTGTCGGTCAAAGTCAGCGCGATCGTCTTTTTCCGGGTGATCGAACCGGAGAAGGCGGTGATTCAGGTTGAGCACTATTACGAGGCGACCAGCCAGATGGCGCAAACAACGCTGCGCTCGGTGTTGGGACAGCACGAGTTGGACGAAATGCTGGCGGCACGGGACAAGCTCAATGCCGACATCCAAACCATTTTGGATCAGCAGACCGAATCCTGGGGCATCAAGGTTTCCAATGTAGAGATCAAACAGATGGATTTGAATGAAACCATGATCCGGGCCATCGCCCGGCAAGCCGAAGCCGAGCGGGAACGCCGCGCCAAAGTGATTCATGCCGAAGGTGAGTTACAGGCATCCCAGAAATTGGTAGAGGCCGCGCAGACTCTCGCGCAGTCGCCAAGCGCGATTCAATTGCGCTACCTGCAAACGCTTACCGAAATTGCCGGAGACAAATCCAATACCATCGTTTTTCCATTGCCGATGGAACTGCTTGAATCATTAGGTGCTGGCGCTAAAAAGAGCGTTACATGACAACAATCACCTCCGTCGTTTCCGTGCATTCAGCCAATAGCTTATAATTTCGGGCCAGAGCCATGCTCATAATTGCGCACACTGCCTTTAAGCGAAGGATTTTCCATGCAAGCCAGAATGAACGAAAAACGCCTATTTCCTTATGCCGGTACGATGATTTTTGCCCTCGTGGCCATTGCCGGATTCGCCTATGTTAAATGGATGCCCTATTACGCTAAGGCCTTCCTCGCCCAGAGTCATCATTTCATAGGCGATTCGATTCTTTCCGGGAATTCCGTCTCTGCTCCGCCTGTATCATGGAATGCGGCTGTGGACTACGCCATAGCCTATAGCAAGGCAATCTGGAAGGCGCTTGTTCTAGGACTCATTCTGGGTTCCGGCATCAAGGTGCTTCTGCCGACGCAGTGGGTGAGCGCGGCGCTTGGCAGGCTAGGCTTCAAGAGCGTCGCACTTGGGAGCCTTTTTGCCATTCCCTGCATGATGTGCACCTGTTGCGCCGCCCCCGTGGCTGCCGGCATGCGCCAAAGCCGCGCATCGGTTGGTAGTGTGGTGTCTTGGTGGATATCAAACCCGGTGCTGAATCCCGCGACTCTGGTATTCATGGGCTTCGTGCTGGGGTGGGGATGGGTTCTGTTCAGGGTTGTGTTAGGCATTGCGATGGTGTTTGGGGTTGCTTATTTAGCAGAGCGTTATGGCGGCCAGCGTGAAGCTGTTTCGCTCGAACAGGATTTGCCGCCTGAGGCCGAGGCCTTAAAAGGCAGCCTCCTGACACGCTGGGGCCGGGAATTCATGACCCTCGCGATCAAACTCTTACCCGAGTATCTTATTCTCGTACTTCTGCTTGGCGCCGCAAGGGCTTGGCTTTTCCCGGTGCTTGGTGCTCATGATGGGGTATTCTGGATCGTTGCAATGGCGGTAGCGGGTACACTGTTCGTCATACCCACTGCGGGAGAGGTGCCCATTGTGCAAGCAATGTTCGCTTTGGGGTTGGGCGCGGGGCCTGCCGGGGCGCTCATTATGACGCTGCCGGCTGTTAGCCTGCCTTCGCTCGCCATGCTCAGCCGCATCTTTAGTTTACGGACCCGTCTCGTGATTGTGGCCGGCGTTGTGCTTTCAGGCATTGCCGGCGGATTTATAGCGATGAGCGTATTTTAACGTGAAAGAACCCACAGACTTAACAACGCAACTTCTGAGTGGCCGTCGTGGGTCGTAGGGCGCAATAGCGGCTTTATCGCGTATTGCGCCGAATGATAATCTTGCCATGCGGCGCATACGCCACGCTATTGACGCCCTACAGAATGCGCCTTACCGCGTTGAGATAGTGCCGTTTCTGGTCGAGGACGAACTCAAGCGCCTGGGCGGCCACTTCGAAAAGGTCGCCGACTGGCAGAGTTTCGCGATCGTCGATGGCCACCTGATCACCGGACAGAACCCGGCGTCATCAACAGCGGCGGCCCAGGAACTAATCAAGCTGCTTGCGTCGACTCCGATAGGCATAAGTTGACCCGCCGGCCTTCCGCAAAGGCAAAGCTGTAAGGGGATTCGCCTCTAGGCAATCCGCCGCAATTGCGACAGGCTGTTACCGGTGTTGCGCATTAATCTGACAGTTTCAAAACATTCGTTTAGATTGAACCTGGCATTGATCGTCTCAGTTCGGCCAATCAGAGACATTCAAGAATTTCAGCCGAATGGCGGCTGCAATATAAAAAGCTGTCGTTCAACACAAAGCTCAGCGGGCGAACGATAGCGAAGCTCCGCTGGAGCATTGGGTTAGGCATTTAAAGTTTAGAGGGTGTAGCAAAAAATTCTTTCAACATCTTTATTTCCTAAATAACCAGTAACCAAGAGCGGAGCCCTGCATTTTATGTCGTACCCATTGGTTGTCTGAGTTAATTTAGTTGTTAGAGATTATTTGCATTTAATATCTTTGACAATATCGAGGAGCAACAAGGATGCTTGTTGCTGTCATCAATCAGCAGCTTCAGCATGTTTACGGCATCCAATGGCCTACCGCAATTATAAACCGCTGTGGCATATCCGGCCATATACCGGTCATATACTACTGGGCGCTGTAAAAGTGATTTAGAGTCTTTCCGCAATTCGTAACAATATAGGGCATCCTCATACTTCTCTAATTCAAGTAGCTCTTCACCAAGCAGCCCGCAATGATCTTCGGTCAAATAGCCAGAACTTATGCCGTGCCCAAATAACTTCTTTGTTTCAAGTACCCAGCACGCAGGGGTTCTGGCTTTTACAATCATGGCATTTCTTATGCCACTTGCTCCTTTGGGGAAACAAACCCCGAACCCACCTTGTAAAAAATAAAAACCTGTTTCATGCCCAGTCCCTTCTTTTGATGAATTGTCCCAGAATTCAACGCTATAACCACCTCGTTCAGCAGTGCCAAACTTAATTGCTCTAGGTTTTTCGGAAAAATCATCAATATTTATTGGATCCGAAACGACATCTGCATATGCCATATATTGAAATCTACCTTTATGAGTACATAGAGGCACGATTACACCACCTACACTTGGAATGCTTTTGTCCCAAATGACCTTTTTTAGGCTTTGAAATATATTCGGATATAGCCCTTCTGAATCTAAAGGTTCAGGCATTTGAAGCATTTGGATATATGCCTTTCCGGCTTCAGATTCAAGGAAGCCTAGCTTTTGAGAGTTGTGAAAATATTTCTGATATGAGTTAAAAGCATCTGAGTTGCCTATATAGCCTGCCTTAGACTCTGTAATATAAGCGTTCTTTATAAAATGGATCTTGTCATAATTTGAATCCGCAACTATCAACTCATAATCTAACCCTGATACTTGTGTCTCAATAGCAATACTGATGATATCTTGCGCGTTTTTACATTGAAGAATATCCAATAGGACATATTCAAAATGTTCACGTATTCCTGCGAAAGCTACGGCCAGTTGATCATTTACTTTGTACTGCTTTAAACACCCTTCAACAAATGGATTGGTGTTCTCCCTATGATTAAAGGTAAGCGCAGTATCACCAACGATATACATTTTTCCTGCGTCGACCCTTCCAATGATCAATGTCATTTTTTTCTCCAACTAGCTATTATCTATAGCCACATACCTTATACACCAATATTCAGGATGTATAGACATGGATAATTCCAATCTTTAAATTACCACTTCGTTCAACTACTCCCATCTGACTCAAAAATCGTATACTTTATGAGCTAGCGAAACCGTAAAGCGAAGGAAGGGGAAATGATGCGCAGGTTACGCCTTCAACATCTTGCGCCCCAAGACTGTGAGGCTTGGCAAAAACAGCAGTGTAGGCCGGAATAAGGCCATCCAAGCGCGTAGCGCGAGGTGGCGTTTCCGGCGAATTTGGCTAGTGTTTGCCGGAAACGCCAGTTCTCGCTATCGCTCGGACCAGCTTATTCCGGCCTACATGGTCATGACTTTGCGATCAAGGAGCTGATGTTTATATAGGTAGTGATACGGATGCTATTGATTTTGTTCACATGCTTAGATTCAACTCATAAATGCAATCACCACTGATACAGATTCTAAGAACCTGATCATCCCCGCCGACCGGAGGCAATCAATATGAATCAGGATAAAGCCAAAATTAAGGTTTATTACGATGGCGCCTGTCCCAAATGCGTCAAAGACAGGTCGACCTATGAAAAACTCGCCGGGAAAGCAGGTGATGACGTCTGCTGGATCGACATCACCGGCCGGGAAGAGCAGTTGCGTCAAATCGGCATCGATCCTCACAAGGCGCTAACCGAACTGCATGTTCAGGATGAAAATCAGCGGGTTCATTCCGAGATGGATGCTTATATCCTGCTGATGAGTAAAGTGCCTGTGTTGAAACCGATAGCTTGGCTGATCGGGTTGCCGTTAATTCGTCCGTTGCTTGCCAAAATCTACCACTGGCAGGTTAACCGAAGGCTGCGGCGTAGCGGACGCTTATGATTAATCCACCAGTTTTTTCAAAACCGTGCGCAAAATACCGCCGTCCCGGTAATACTGGATCTCAATCGGCGTATCGATACGGCTGACGGCTTTAAAATGCGTGACGGTTCCGTTTGCCGCCGTTGCCGACACATTGACCACTTCCTGCGGTTCCGCGCTGTCGTCTATATCGATTGCAAACGTTTCCTTGCCGGTCAGATTCAAGCTCTTGACCGATTCGCCGTTGACAAATTGCAACGGCAAAATGCCCATGCCGATCAGGTTGCTGCGGTGGATGCGTTCGTAACTTTCGGCAATGACCGCTTTGACTCCCTGCATGAACGGGCCTTTCGCGGCCCAATCGCGCGACGAGCCAGAGCCGTATTCCTTGCCTGCCAGGATGCACAGCGCTATGCCGGCTTCTTTATATTTCATTGCAACATCGAAAAACGTCATCCGCTCGCCGGTCGGATGATAAACCGTTACATTGCCTTCGACGCCCGGAACCAGCCGGTTGCGACCCCGGCTATCTTCAGAATCGTCCTTGCTCATCACCTCGTCGTTGCCGAGAGCCGGCTGATCGGCCGTCGCATCGTCTTCGACGCCGATAACCAGCTGGTTGCGAATCCGGATATTCGCAAACGTGCCGCGAGCCATGACTTGATCGTTACCCCGGCGCGAACCGTAACTGTTCCAATCTTTTTGCTCCACGCCATGTTCCAAAAGATATAGTGCTGCCGGCGAATTGGGCGCGATTTGGCCAGCCGGTGAAATATGGTCGGTGGTCACCGAATCGCCGAACAAAGCCAGCACTTTAAGGCCGTTCAGGGCTTGGATTGACTGCCGGTCTTTACTCAAACCTTCGAAGAACGGCGGTTTTCGGATATAGGTCGAATTCTCGTCCCAGGCATACAACTCGGTGCCGGAAACTTCAATTTCCTGCCATGCTTGAGTGCCGGTGAATACATCCGCATAACGCTCCCGAAACATCTCCGGCGTTACAAATTGCCTGATCACTTCAGCCACTTCCCACGGCGTAGGCCAGATGTCTTTCAGGTAAACCGGTTTGCCCTCCTTGTCTTCGCCCACCGGTTCGCGGGTAATATCCAAAGCCGTCGAGCCGGCCAGCGCATAGGCAACGACCAGTGGCGGCGAAGCCAGGTAATTGGTTTTGGTCAGCGGATGTACGCGGCCTTCAAAATTCCTGTTGCCGGACAGCACCGCCGACACGACCAGGTCGTTGTCCACTATCGTTTTTTCAACCGCTTCATCCAATGGGCCGGAGTTGCCGATGCAAGTCGTGCAACCATAGCCGACCAGGTAAAAACCCAGTTGTTCCAGATAGTCAAGCAGCCCCGATTGTTTTAGATATTCCGTTACCACCAATGAACCGGGAGCCAGCGAAGTTTTGACATAATTTTTAACTTTCAATCCCCGCTCCACCGCTTTTTTGGCAACCAGGCCGGCTGCGAGCATGACCGACGGGTTGCTGGTGTTGGTGCAGGACGTAATCGCCGCAATGACGACCGCGCCATGAGTAATTTTCTCGTCGGCGTTATTCCTCGATACGATGCCGCTACGATCAAGGTCTTGCTCGAATAGCCCCATGCCTTTGATGCCTGACGGCTCGACCAGCATTTGCCGGTAAGTCGGCCCGGCTTCACTGAGGGAAATGCGGTCTTGCGGACGCTTGGGACCCGCCAACGAAGGCTCAATAGATCCGAGATTAACTTCCATGACTTGGGTAAATTTCGGGTCAGGCGTCTCGTCGGTGCGAAACAGCCCTTGTTCTTTGGCGTAACGCTCGGTCAGGTCGATTAAGTCGTCATGGCGTCCGGTGAAACGCATATAGCTGAGCGTTTCGTCGTCGATAGGGAAAAAACTGACCGTCGAACCTTGCTCCGGCGCCATGTTGCTGAGCGTGGCCCGGTCCGGGATGCTCAAGTTAGTCAGCCCGGAACCGTAAAACTCGATAAACTTCCCGACCACGCCAAACTTCCGGCAAAGTTCCGTAATGCGCAGCACCAAATCGGTTGCGGTCACGCCCGGCGGCAGCATTCCGGTTAATTTAATGCCGACCACATCGGGAACCAGCATATAGATCGGCTGGTCCAGCATTACCGCTTCAGCCTCGATGCCGCCAACGCCCCAGCCCAGCACGCCCAGGCCGTTAATCATCGGCGTATGCGAATCGGTGCCGACGCAACTGTCGGGATAACAAAGGTTTTTATCCTTGTTGTGGAACACCACCGGGGCAAGGTATTCGAGATTGACCTGATGCACGATGCCGGTAGAAGGCGGTACCACGCGAAAATTCCGAAATGCCGATTGCCCCCATTTCAGGAACTCATAGCGTTCGGCGTTGCGTTCGAATTCGACGGTTTCGTTCAGCCGCAGCGCATTGCTCTTGCCAAAATAATCCACTTGCACCGAGTGGTCGATGACCAAATCGCAGGGAATCAGCGGATTGATTTTGTTCGGATCGCCGCCGAGCTGTTTCATCGCATCGCGCATCGCGGCCAGATCGACAAGGGCCGGAACGCCGGTAAAATCCTGCAAAATCACCCGCGCCGGCTTGTACGGTATCTCGTAGCGCGCGCCTTGCGGCTGCCAGTTCGCCACGCTCAAGACATGCTCTTGGGTGATCACGTCGTTGTCGCAGTTGCGCAATAACGATTCGAGCAGGATTTTTATCGTGTAGGGCAGGTGCGAGACATGGGCTGCGCCGGCAGCCTCAAGCCGGGGTAGGGAATAGTACGAAACCGAGCCGAAGCTATCCGCTTTCAGTTGTTGAAGCGCGCCAAATGGATCGTGGTTAGTCATGACAGAAACCTCGCTTATGATTTTTGGTCTTTCAACTTAATGCGGGCAATTTAAAGTGTAGGAGCGGGCCATGCCCGCGATGAATGCGCCGCAAATCGACAATCGCCGCGTAAATATCGCGGGCATGGCCCGCTCCTACGGTTTCATTGAATGGCAGTGTCCCTTCGACAGGGTTCTCCTGAGCTTGTCGAATGGGGCTCAGGGCGAACGGTTAAACCTGACGTCTGTCCTGTCTCAAATAGGAAACGAAAAAATGACAATTTAAATAGCTTTTACCTGCATCTGTAGCTGCGTCAAGATTTTTGATTCTATTTTGAGGCAATCGAGAGCTTGATTTGTGTTTACTCCTTTCATACCCAAAGGGCATAAGTAGGGTTTGAGCGGGCAAGCCGCTCAACTCAGCTTTATACTGAAAAACCGTTCAACTATGAAAGATGCGGGGAGTATCAGCCGAGGAGCGCCGTGAACCCATCCCTGGGGGCTTGACGGCAGCATCCTTGCTGCCGACATCCTCGCCTGACACTCCCCGCACTTTTTCAAAATTAGACGTTTTTTAGATCAGATGGGAGTAAAAACTCGTCTGAATGAAATGATGCTAATGACTCAGCTAAACTGAGTCACTGATAACGCACAACGACTAAAGATACTCGCTTTGCCGCGATGTGTTGAAACGCCGCCGAAACAACAAGCCGTCATCGGTGCTTGGATCAAGTGTTTCCCGTAGGTAAGGCAAGTGTTGAATCACACTCGGCGGTGGCGTGGTGGTCGTCACGATGTATTGGAACGGCGCTTCATCGCCATACGCTTCCAGTTCTATACGTTGAATCATCAGTAAGAAGTTTTCGTATAGACCGGAACTCATATCCGCCTCTCGTGGACAGTCGTGAACCAGCAGGCCCGGAAAGGCACTCGCCGGATTAGCTGCGTCCAGCATGCATACCAAATCGCCCAGCAAGACTTCCATAACGCGATAAGCTTCGCCGCCGCGAACCGACAATTGGAATGGCCGCACCTCATCGCGTAGCGCAAAAGAACCAAAGGCCTCATGCGATAACAGGGCTTGCGCAAGTATATCCGTGAGCTCGCCAAGGCTTTTTTCGCGGCTGGATCTATGCTGCTTGAGCATTTGAAGTTGCATGCGGTTATTGTCGATGTCATTGGCGATTGAACCGCTTCGGGCAACGGATTTCCGAATCGTTTCGGCGGCCGCCGGCGAACCGGAAGTGCGCTCCCATCTTGTCAGTTCAGCCAGCAATCGGCGGCCCCGGTCGACTTCGAGCGCGGCCGAATCTCTTTTCATCCGTAGAGACTTGCATTCTTGCTCTTTTGCGGAGATTCGGCTTGCCGCTTTCTCTACCGCCTCGTTGAGCGCATTCCGGCGTACCAATGCCGCGGCTGTGCAGGCCGTCCAATCTTCCGCCGAGTTTGCCGGTGCGCGTTGATCGCGGCTGTTCATCACCTGTAATTTTTGCAATTCATCCTGAATATGTTTGCAATCCTGAAAGGGCAGGTTACCGTGCTGGCAGTGGCCGGTTAATCCAAGAAGCGATAGACGACGGTTAGCGATTTGTTTGACCGCGTTTTCGTCCTGACGCCGGGCTGCATCGGCTAATTGGAAATCCTCGTCGGCTTGGTCATAGTCGCGTTTTCGCAATCGCCAGTCTACTTGAAGCTCAACCAGTTGCTCGCCGGCTTGTGCATATCGGGCATCGGCTTCGGCAAGATTTGCTTCTGATTTTTTCCTGGCTTCTTCCACTTTGTCTACAACGGATTCTTTGAACAAATCATCGGAGTAGATAGGCAGGTCATCCGGTACTTGCAGCCAAGCTCGAAGTTCCGATTCAATGCGGCGGCGGATCAGTATCGGCTCCTGCTCAAGCTGTACGGTTTCTTGTTGCGCTTTTTCAAGATCGAGTTCAAGAGCGCGTATCTGTCTCAACAGTTTCGATTCTTGCTGCTCCATCAGGCCAAGAACGGCGCGGATCACGATCGGCGGGTCTTGCCGGGAGCGCTGCAAGCCGGTGCCTTCGCCTTCACGCCAGGCAAAATAAGACTTGAAGCGCGAGCCCTGGTCGCGGGTCATCCAAGCGAGAACATGGCGCCATTCAATGGTTTGCCCGGTCTCAGGGATAAGGCGCGGCGACACGTTCGCCATCATCGCATTGGCCAAGCGTATGTCGAAATCCTTGAAAACCAGGTTCCCGCCATCGCGCAGCAGGGATTCCAGATTGTTTCCGGCCGTAACGATGCCGTCCTTATAAGGATTGAAGAAGCGGAATACCGTAAAAGTTTCATCGGCAACGTGTACCACAATGCCCACCCCGCCATGGGGAAGTTCGCTATACAATTCATCCCTGAGTTCGTTGACCGACTTAGCATTGTCGCCAAGGCAATGGCGGAGCAGTAAACATAAGGATGTTTTACCGACTCCGTGTCCTGCGGCATGAATGCCGGTGGCGCTACCGGCAACCGGCTCATGCGCCCAAATGACATTTAATCCCCGCCGCAACTCAATCGAGCGGATACAGCAGCCGGCCTCGGCTTTGCTGAATATCGCCAAACGCTCGACCCACAGATGAGGCGTTGATTTTTGTGCCGAAAGGCGTCCGATGAGTTCTTCCATCATGCATTCTCTTTATGCTTGTTTTGTTGAGGGTTGGGATTCGTTGTTCACATTCAGGGCGGTTGCGACAATCAGCTTGTCGAAATAGCTATATGCGTAACGGGCGGCGAGTGTATTACGATGAGCTTGCCGCTATCGTTACCGAGCGCGTAAAGTATCACATTACCGCCAAGAAATACCGTCATCTCAACTCTGCGTCAGGGCAAGCGCATATAAATCTTTAGCCGGACGGGGCATGTTGCCCCGTCCGAAACGTTTTGAGTCGGTTCAGTGTAGCCATTGGGTGTAGACGGCGTAAAAAACGTTAGGGCAGTGGTTGCAAACCCCGTCCCGCTTGCTTCTGAATTAAATGACTTGCCTATACATGCAATAACCTAACCACAGAGGGCAACGCATGAAAACAAACACCAGCAACACCCGCACCGAAACCGACTCCTTCGGCCCGATCCAAGTACCGGCCGACAAATACTGGGGCGCGCAAACCCAGCGCTCGTTGCTTAATTTCAAAATCGGCGATGAACGTATGCCCAGGCCGATGATCCGTGCTTTGGGCATCGTCAAATATTGCGCCGCGTTATCGAATATCGCGTTGGATAACATCGATCCCAACATCGGCAATGCGATAGCCGACGCGGCGCGCGAGGTCATAGCCGGCAAGTTCGACGACAATTTTCCGCTGGTTGTCTGGCAGACCGGTTCCGGCACGCAGTCGAACATGAACGCGAACGAAGTGATTGCAAACCTTGCTATCGAGCGGCTGGGCGGTGTTATAGGCTCGAAGACGCCGGTGCATCCGAACGACCATTGCAATCGCAGCCAGTCGTCGAACGATGCTTTCCCGACCGCGATGCATATCGCGACGGTCGAGCAGTTGCACCGTTTGCTGATTCCTTCGCTTCAACATTTGCACCGCGCGCTCTACGAAAAATCCGAAGCTTGGAGTCAAATCATCAAAATCGGCCGGACGCATTTGCAGGATGCGACGCCGTTGACGTTAGGGCAGGAGTTTTCGGGCTATGCCGCGCAAGTGCAATTCGGCATCGAGCGGATCAACGACAGCTTGAAACGGTTGTATCCGCTGGCGCAAGGCGGCACAGCGGTCGGCACCGGATTAAATGCAAAACCGGGTTTCGGCGACAAGTTTGCCGGGGAGGTGGCTAAATTTACCGGATTGCCGTTCGTGTCCGCGGCCAATAAATTCGAGGCGCTGGCCGCTCACGATGCGCTGGTCGAAATCTCCGGCGTGTTGAATACGCTTGCGGTCAGCCTGAATAAAATCGCCAACGATATTCGGCTGTTGGGTTCCGGGCCGCGTTGCGGCATCGGCGAATTGTCGCTGCCTGAAAACGAGCCCGGCTCTTCGATCATGCCGGGCAAGGTCAATCCGACGCAATGCGAAGCGATGACGATGGTGTGCGCTCAGGTCATCGGTAACCACACCACCGTGACCTTTGCCGGCGCGCAAGGGCATTTGGAATTGAATGTGTTCAAGCCGGTCATCATTTACAACGTGCTCCAGTCAATCCGGCTGCTGGCCGATGCGGCGGTCAGTTTTACCGATCATTGCGTGGTCGGCATTGAGCCGAATATCGACCGTATTGCCGAGCTGATGGAAAATTCATTGATGCTGGTGACTGCGTTGGCACCGCGCATCGGTTACGACAATGCGGCCAAGATTGCGAAGTTGGCGTTTAGAAATCGCAGTACATTACGTGAAGAGGCGGTTTCCGGCGGATTTGTGACTGAAGAGGAATTCGATAGGCTGGTTCGTCCTGAGGAAATGATTTTTCCGAAATAAGGCAAAAACAGATCGAATGAGGCAAGCAGCAGCCATGTGGTGTACATCATTTAGTGCTTGGTAATCTTCAGAATTTTCCGCCTGAACGGAGGGATGTTGATTTGGTGATTGACCATAAACAAAGCGCATCCGATAAGACGCTTTGTATATGTAGCCATATACTTCTAGAATATCGGGCTTACCTTTTTACCCGCATTTAAAACACAACACCGACCCCAAACATGCATACCGACAACATCACCCAAGTAAAAAACTACCTGCTTAACCTGCAAGATCAAATCTGCGCGGCGCTGGAATCTGTAGAGCCTGAAGCCCGGTTTATTGAAGATCTCTGGGACAGGGCCGAAGGTGGCGGCGGCAGGACTCGCGTTTTGGCTAATGGCCGGGTTATCGAACAGGGCGGGGTTAATTTTTCGCATGTGTCCGGTTTTAACCTTCCGCCTTCGGCAACGGCTAAACGCCCGGAATTGGCGGATAGGCAATTTCAGGCGATGGGCGTGTCGCTGGTTATCCATCCCAATAATCCTTATGTGCCGACTTCACATGCCAATGTGCGCTTTTTAATCGCGGAAAAACCGGGCGAGCCGAGTATCTGGTGGTTCGGCGGCGGCTTTGATTTGACGCCGTTTTATCCGTTTAAAGAAGATGTGCTGCACTGGCATCAAACCGCCCGCGCCGCTTGCCAGCCGTTCGGCGATGACATTTATCCGACTTACAAGAAATGGTGTGACGAGTATTTTTTCCTTAAACACAGGAATGAAACCCGTGGTGTAGGCGGACTGTTTTTTGATGATTTGAACGAGTGGGGTTTTGAGCGGTCTTTCGCTTTTATGCAAAGCGTCGGCAATCATTATATCGATGCTTATTTGCCGATAATTCAAAAGCGCAAGGACACGCCTTATGGCGACAGGGAACGCGATTTCCAGCTTTACCGCCGCGGGCGTTATGTCGAATTTAACCTGGTTTATGATCGCGGCACCTTATTCGGCCTGCAATCCGGCGGACGGACCGAGTCGATTTTAATGTCCATGCCGCCGGTAGCTCACTGGAAATACAACTGGCAGCCGGAGCCCGGCAGCGCCGAAGCTGTGCTTTACGATCAATATTTGAAGCCGCAAAACTGGCTGGGCGATTAAGTGCCATGCGCGCCTTCTCCGTTTAATCTTGATTTTTACTCTGGCGTTCACGGCACGCTCTACGCCCTAAGTGGCGTATGCAACAATCAATATCTCTACACTTTTAATCTCCGCCTTTCCATAAGGCTTGCCTGATAACACATTGAAACTTATAATCGAGCATTTTTTTAATGGGCGGCAGATCGCGGCCTGTAATTATAGACGGAAGCAATGACTAGCCACATTATGCCAACCTACGGACGCTTACCCATTACCTTCGAACGGGGCGAGGGAGCATGGTTGTTTGATCAAGACAATAAACGTTACCTCGATGCAGTATCCGGCATAGCGGTATGCAGTTTGGGCCACGCCCACCCGGCAATACACCAGGCCATCTGCAAACAAAGCGAAAAGCTGCTGCATACCTCGAACCTGTACGGTATCGCTGTTCAGGAGCAGTTGGCTGATAAGCTGGCCGAAAAAAGCGGCATGGACAACGTCTTCTTTTGCAATTCCGGCGCCGAAGCCAATGAAGCCGCGATTAAATTGGCGCGTAAATACGGTCATCAGCAAGGCATAGAAAATCCGGCGATTATCGTCATGGAAAAAAGCTTTCATGGCCGTACGCTGGCAACCCTGAGCGCTACCGGCAACACTAAGATACAACAAGGCTTTGCGCCATTGGTCGAAGGCTTTGTTCGCGTACCTTACAACGACATCAACGCTATCGAACAAGCGCTTGAACTGCATAAAAATGTCGTCGCTATTTTGGTTGAACCGATACAAGGGGAGGGCGGTGTCAATATTCCCGCCGCCGATTACCTTAACCAAATCCGCAGTCTGTGCGACCGGCATAATCTGCTGATGATGCTTGATGAAATCCAGACCGGCGTTGGCCGTACCGGCAAATTTCTTGCCTTCCAGCACAACGGAATACTACCCGATGTATGCACCCTGGCTAAAGCGCTGGGCAACGGCGTACCGATCGGCGCTTGTCTTGCCCGAGGCAAAGCGGCCCATCTGTTCACTGCCGGCAATCACGGCTCTACCTTTGGCGGCAATCCGTTAGCCTGTAGCGCCGCTTTGGCGGTATTGGCGACGCTGGACGCTGAAAACCTGGTCGAACAGGCCGCGCAAAAAGGCGATGCGATCTGCTCGGCGTTTAAAGAACAGTTACAGGGCAATGCCCATGTTGTCGATATTCGGCACAAAGGCATGATGATCGGCATCGAACTTGACCGCCCATGTACTGAGTTAGTGCAAGCGGCGTTGCAAAATAACTTGTTGATTAATGTCACCAGCGAAAAAACCATCAGGTTGCTGCCGCCATTGATTATTAATGACCAACAAATCGCTCAACTTGTAGAAACCTTATCGACTCTTATTCATAAGCATACGGACACTCCCTATGAATCCTAGACATTTTATCAGCCTGCTTGATTTATCCGGCGACGAACTTCGCAGCTTGATCAACCGGGCCATCGTCCTGAAAATTAACCGCGATCCTAATTACCAGCCGTTAAAAGGCCAAGTGTTGGCGATGATTTTTGAAAAGTCATCGACACGCACCCGTATTTCATTTGAATCCGGCATGAGCCACTTCGGCGGCAGCGCGTTATTTTTATCGCCAAGGGATACTCAATTGGGCCGCGGCGAACCTTTGCAAGATAGCGCCAGAGTCATCTCCAGCATGGTCGATTGCATCATGCTCAGAACCGATAAGCACGAGACGGTGACGACATTCGCCCAATATTCAAGTGTTCCGGTAATCAACGGTTTGACCGATTTGCAACATCCCTGCCAGTTGCTGGCGGATATGCAAACCTATTTTGAACATCGCGGCGACATCAAAGGCAAAACAGTCACCTGGATCGGCGACGGCAATAATATGTGCCATTCCTATATTCATGCGGCGATGGTGCTGGGCTTTAATTTGAATATTGCCTGTCCGAAAGATTATCTGCCGTTAAACGACATCGTCGAAGCTGCCGGAGAACGCGTCCGGTTTTTTGATTCGCCTGTGGCCGCCGCGCAAAATTCGGATTTGGTCGTTACCGATGTTTGGGCCAGCATGGGGCAGGAAGAAGAGCAAAAACAACGCGAGGTAGCGTTTAAAGACTATCAGGTCAATGCTGAAGTCATGAAAGCGGCAAATAGCGATGCGTTGTTCATGCATTGTTTACCCGCGCACCGCGGTGAGGAAGTCAGCGCCGAGGTGATCGACGGCACTCAAAGCGTTATTTTCGATGAAGCTGAAAACCGTCTGCACGCGCAAAAGGCGCTGTTGGAATTTCTCCTGTGCAAAAAATCACGTTAGAATTAACTTTAGTCGCGCCGGTTCACTACCGGTTGCGATATTTCGACCATCCCCGGCAGTCGGCCGCCTCGGTTCCTTACCGGTTGCGGCAGTTCCGTCATTCTTGGCAGTCGTCATACGACCAATAATAGAGATTCAAGTGAAAAAAATACTCAGCTCATTTTTTATCCTACTGGTAACTTTTGCTTCAGCCCAGGCTGAAGTTGTCTATGTCACCGACAACCTGAACTTATCGCTCAGGAGCGAAGAAAATAACAGCAGTAAAGTTGTAAAACAGATCCCGACCGGCACTCCGCTGACAATAATCGAAGAAAACAAAAGCACCGGCTTTGTCCACGTCCGTATGAATGACGGCACCGAAGGTTATATGCCGATCCGCAATACCATGAAGGAACCGCCCAGTCGTGCTCAGTTGGAGAGCCTTAACAAAAACATGGCGGCGTTGCAATCCGAAAATGCCAGGCTAAAAGCCGAGTTGTCCACGGTAAAAGAATCGATTACTCCCGGAACGACGCTTGAACAATCCTTGGCGACGGAACGGGATCAGTTAAACAGGGAACTCAACGAGCTGAAAAAAACCGCTGCCAGCACCATTGAGTTGAAGAACCAGCGCGATGAACTTCAAGAACGCGTGGTTAATGTTGAGCGGGAATTGCAACAGTTCAAACTTGAAAATCAGGCGCTGCAAGATACCGCCAATCAAGACTGGTTTTTATACGGCGGCATACTCGCGCTGATCGGTGTTGTTTTAGGGTTTATTTTGCCTAAGCTCAGCTGGCGCCGCAGCAGAAGCAGCTGGGATTCGTATTAATCAAGGTAAAAGGCGAAGGGCTAAAGGCAAAAAAAAGCCCGGTTCCTTTGACTTTCCAACCTTAGCAGTCATGGGCAAAGGTTTGGGCAAAGACGTGGCGTTAAGTTTCGACGGCTGATTTTTGTTTTGTTTTTGTAGTCGCCCATATCACGCCCGAAGCTTATGTTGGCGCTGCAATACAGAAATTGAGCGGCTTGAGTAGTATCAATTGCAGTTGTCGCTACATTGGTTAAATTGCTTTAAGTTTGTAGCTTAAATGATGCGCCCCGTGCCTTGGTATCCTATGAAACTAAATAGTTACGCTATAAAACTATGTCAAAGTTAAGCAAGCTTACTATTAAAGGTTATAAGTCCATTCAAAGCCTAGAAAACTTTAAATTGAGTAATCTTAATATTTTATTAGGTGCAAATGGGGCGGGGAAAAGTAATTTTATTTCTGTCTTTAAATTACTTGCAAATGTATATGCCCAAAATTTACAACTCTATATTCAAGAAAATGGAGGAGTGGATACATTTCTGCATTACGGAAGAAAGAAAACAAAAAAAATAACCATGGCATTTTATTTTGCCGATAATGGTTATGAGTTTTCTTTAATCCCAACAAAGGACAATCGACTCATTTTTGAAAATGAAGTGCTTTGTTTTACTGGTAGTTGGATGTATCCCAGTGGAGCGACCGCTCGTCCATCATCGACAGTTATCAAGTCAGCACACAGCGAAGCGGTACTTAAAGATTCCACGCATCATTATGTCCAATATATTAAGCCAGCCATTGAAAGCTGGCGTGTTTATCATTTTCATGACACTAGCGATACGGCTTTAGTTAAACAAATTCATTCTGCTAATGATAATTTAAGACTAAAAACGGACGCGGCTAATCTGGCGGCATTTTTAATGCGCCTGAAACAAAAGTTCCCAAACAATTACGAACAAATTGTTAAAACAATTCAACTAGTCGCTCCTTTCTTTGCAGATTTTGTGCATAGATTTGATGAGGAGAAGGTTGAACTAGAATGGCTAGAGGTTGGTAATTTAGATACGCCTTTTAAAGCACACGTTTTATCCGATGGCACATTACGTTTTATTTGCTTAGCGACCTTGTTATTACAGCCGTTTCAATTAATGAATGACACTATATTAATTGATGAACCTGAATTAGGTTTGCATCCTTACGCGTTGTCGATATTAGCTGATTTAATTAAGCGCGCTGCCGAGAAAAAACAATTAATTATTTCCACTCAATCGGTTGAGTTAATTAATTATTTCTCAGCGAACGATATTATCGTAGTGGATAGAGTTAATGACGCATCAATATTTAAACGGCTTAATGAAGAACATTTAAAAGATTGGTTGGACGATTATACTCTCGGCGATTTGTGGAAACAGAATATTATCGGTGGGAGACCGTCACGGTGATTCGCGGTTATGTCGTTTGCGAAGGACAAACGGAAGAAACTTTTATTCGCGATGTTATCGCGCCCATTTTGGCTCATCAGCAAATTTTTTTAACGGCACGATTAATTTCCACATCAAAAAACAATAAGGGTGGCGCATTAACTTATGAACGCGTTAAGCGATTCGTTATTAACTCGCTTAAAGAAGAAAATGTTTTTATAACAACGTTTTTCGATTTGTATGCGTTGGATAATGGATTTCCTGATTTCTCGGAAAGCCAGAAACACTCCGACGTTTATAGAAAAGTTGCTTGCCTTGAGCAGGCTTTTAAAGATGACATTATTAAAAATAATTCATCATATGAATCCCGTTTTTTACCTTATATTCAACCCTATGAATTTGAAGGCTTGCTATTTTCCGACATTGCCAAATTAACTGAAATTGAGTCGGCTTGGATTAGGGTAACCAAGGATTTGCAAGCCATACGTGATGATGTAGAGACTCCTGAGCATATTAATGATAGTTACGAAACTAAGCCCTCGGCGCGTTTAGGAAAATTCTTACAGACTCCTAATTATCGTAAGACGCTTCATGGCACATTAGCTATCCAGGCAATAGGAATTGACAAACTATTAGCTGAATGCCGGCATTTTTCCGGTTGGTATAGCCAATTGACTGAATTGAAGAATTAATTGTGATGACTGCTAGGACTTATATGAAGGGAACTCATCCACTAGAGAAAACGATGCGTTTTTGTATTTACTACTAAGGAACGGGCATGAAACAGCTTGAGCATTTGATTCTCCTCACCCCAACCCTCTCCATCAGGAGAGGGAGTCGGTTGTCGAAGTTATTTTGTACGCATTCCTAAATAACCATGGAACCACAAAAATCCTTCGTCAGCTGGTTTAGGGATTCATCCCCTTACATCCACGCCCACCGCAACAAAACCTTTGTTATTTTCTTTGGTGGCGAAGCCGTGCTGGCCGATGATTTCGATCACCACGTTCACGATTTCGCGCTGCTGAACAGCCTGGGCATCCGCCTGGTTTTGGTCCACGGCATACGCCCGCAGATCGACCAACGGCTTGCCAAGCTCGACGTTCCCGCCCGTTTTCACAAAAATCTGCGTATTACCGACGATGTCGCGTTGCAATGCGTCAAAGAAGCAGCCGGATTGGTCCGCGTCGAAATTGAAGCGCTGTTATCGATGGGGTTGGCTAATTCGCCGATGGCGGGGGCAAAAATCAAGGTCGCTTCAGGCAATTTTGTAATCGCCAAACCGATAGGCGTGATTGACGGCATCGACTATTGCCACACCGGCGAAGTCCGACGTATCGATAGCGCGGGGATTCATCAGCAGCTCGACCAGGACAATGTGGTGCTGATCTCGCCGGTCGGTTATTCGCCGAGCGGCGAAGTGTTTAACCTGTCGGCCGAACAAGTCGCAACGGCGGTTTCAATTGCGTTAAAAGCCGAAAAACTGGTTTTATTAACCGAACAAAGCTGCTGTAATCCCGGTAACGGCGAACAAATCCAGCAAATGACCACCGCCGAAGCCGACGCTTTCTTGCAGCAACATCCGGACATATCCACCAGCATCAGCTTGCCGCTCAAAGCCGCGATGCAAAGTTGCCAAGCCGGCATCGATCGTGTGCATTTGATTAACCGGGGCATCGACGGGGCGCTGTTGCTTGAATTATTCAGCCGCGACGGCATCGGTACGTTGATCAGCTCAACGGCGTTTGAAGAGTTGCGCCCGGCGACGCTGAACGACATCGGCGGCATTTTGGAATTGATCAAGCCGCTGGAGCAGCAAGGCAAGTTAGCCAAACGCTCCAGGGAAAAGATTGAAATGGAAATCGCCGACTATATTGTTATCGAACGCGACGGCCTGATTATCGGCTGTACCGCGTTGCATCCGGATGTACAAGGCCGGTTCGGCGCGATTGCCTGTCTTGCCGTGCATTCCGATTACCAGGGTTCGGCCAGGGGCAATCGCATGTTGGAATATGTCTACCGCAGGGCGGCGGAACTCAAGCTTAAAAAGCTATTCGTATTATCCACGCAAACCATGCATTGGTTTATTGAGCGGGGATTTGTATCGTCGAGTCTTAACGATCTTCCCGGTCAGCTCAAGGCCTTATATAACCCGCAAAGAAATTCCAAAGTTCTTTGTAAAGAGATTGCTTAAAGAGTTCCTATGACTAATAACGCCCCCTGTCTATCAATCTTACAATTATCGGATCTGCATATTATGAGGGCGCCGGAAGATAGATTGCTGGGGATTAATACCGAGCATTATTTCTACGCTTGTCTTGACCAGGCTTTTGCTGAAAAACATCATTTCGATTTGATCCTGCTGACCGGTGACCTGGCGCAGGATCCTTGCCCGGAAAGCTACCGGCGCATCCTGAATAGTCTCGAAGCGTATAAAACCCCATGCATTTGTCTACCCGGCAACCATGATGATTATCAGCTGATGCAGCAGGTTTTAAACACTGACAAAATTAGCTGCCGCAAACAGGTTTTATTGGATAATTGGCAGTTGATCAGCTTGAATAGCCAGGTACCAGAGGAGCCCGGCGGCCGTTTGGCAAAGGAGGAATTGGATTTTCTTGAACATTGTTTGAGTGGTTTTTCTGACCGCCATGCGCTTATCGCAGTCCATCATCATTGCCTGGAAACCAAAAGCCCATGGATGGATACGATGATCATAGAAAACAGCCGGGAGCTATTGGCGATGGTAGACAAATACCCGCAAGTAAAAGCCATAACCACCGGCCATATCCATCAAGTCATGGATGTAAAAACAGCAACTCTTCGGGTAATGGGAGCGCCGTCAACCTGCTTTCAATTTTCACCCGAAACCCCTGAATTCAGCGTCAGTAATACAGCTCCGGGGTATCGATTAATAGAGTTGTATGCCGATGGCCGGGTTGAATCCGAGGTTGTCCGGTTGCCGGAACAGTTGACCGGATTGCAAGCCAATGTCCATGGCTATTAAAACGTCCTATTTCTTGCGTCTTTTGCCTTTTGGCGTTTCAATTTCCTTGGCTAAATACCCGGCAGCATTAACCGGCACAGTATCGGCGGTTAAAATAGCGCCTAACTCGCTCATCGCTTTTAGATAAACCTTGCGCTTAAAGTACACCACATCTTTAAGCGGTTCCCAGTAATCCACCCAGCGCCAGTCATCGAATTCCGGTTTGGAACATAAATCGAAACGCACATTGGATTCATGCGTTACCAAACGCAACATATACCAAATTTGCTTTTGGCCTATGCATAAGGGCAGGGAGTTCTTGCGGATATAGCGCTCGGGCAACTGGTATCTCAGCCAATAGCGGGTACGGCCAAGCACCTGGACATGCTGCTGTTGCAGTCCTGTTTCTTCGCACAATTCTCGATACATCGCGGCTTCTGGGTCTTCATTCGGATTTATCCCGCCTTGCGGGAATTGCCATGAGTTTACACCCATTCGTTTTGCCCAGAACACGCGACCCTCGTCATTGCAAAGGATGATCCCGACATTGGGCCGGTATCCTTTAGAGTCAATCATGTTAAAACCTGTGTTTTTACCTTTCCTAGTTCTTTAATCTTGCTGATGGTAAAATTATTAAAGATAGGTCAGTAATTTAAATTAATGACTGCATTGTTCCATAAATAAAGTGCAGATGCCATAGCGCATAGCTCTTTTTAATTACTCAAGACAGGATTGACCGTGAGCTTAGCGATTTTTGATTTAGACAACACGCTGATTGCCGATGACAGCGATTATTTATGGGGACAGTTTCTTGTCGACCAGGGCATCGTCGATAAAAATCACTACGAGAGCGTCAACGCCAAGTTCTACGATGACTACAAACAAGGCACTTTGGATATTGTTGAATTTCTTCGTTTTTCACTAAAACCTTTAGCCGACCACAACCCCGAACAGCTCTACCAATGGCGGGCGCAATTTATCGAGCAAGCCATCAAGCCCCTGATGTTAAACGCCGCCCAACAGCTGATCGACAAGCATAAAGACCGGGGCGATACCTTGCTGGTCATTACCGCAACCAACCGTTTTGTGACCGAACCGATAGTTCGGCTGTACGGCATCGAGAACTTATTGGCGACCGCTCCTGAGTTTATTGATGGCCGATACACCGGCGGCTTTAACGGCATCCCTTGTTTTCAGGAAGGCAAAGTCAAATTATTGGAAGCATGGTTAAAAGACTCAAGCGAAACCATGCAGGACAGCTGGTTTTACAGCGATTCCCATAACGATTTGCCGCTGCTCAAGTTAGTAGATAACCCTGTTGCGGTCGATCCCGATGAAAAGCTGACCGAATTTGCAAGTGCCGCCAACTGGCCGATTATCAGCCTGAGAAACGGCCAATGCCCGACGCATCATTTTCAAAAATAGAAAGCTCAGTTAGAAAAATAGAACACAGATGACGCAGATTAAGCGGATAAGCGCTGATAAAAATGCAACTATTCAGCGCGATCCCTCTCAACGGAGCCACCTGCGATTTGTGGGCTGCTTAGCTGAATGGTTACAAATTTCAAACTTATTCCTAATCCACAACTTGGCACAATGACTACCATGACATTCCCAACCATAGAATCTTTCGTCGGCAATACGCCTCTTGTCAGACTGCAACGCTTACCCGGCAAGACCGGCAATACTATCCTGGTTAAGCTGGAAGGCAATAACCCGGCCGGTTCGGTAAAAGACCGCCCCGCGCTCAGCATGATTAAACATGCCGAATTAAGAGGCGAGATCAAACCCGGCGACCGCTTGATTGAAGCGACCAGCGGCAATACCGGCATTGCGCTGGCGATGGCGGCGGCGATCAAGGGCTATAAAATGACCTTGATCATGCCGGATAATATGAGCGAAGAACGCCGGGCTTCGATGAAAGCTTACGGCGCCGAGATTATCCTGACGCCGGCCGCAGGCAGCATGGAAGCAGCAATCGATTTAGCCAGGGAAATGGAAGCTGCCGGACAGGGCAAAGTGCTGGATCAGTTTTCCAATCCGGATAATCCGCGTGCGCATTACGAAGGCACCGGGCCGGAAATTTGGCGCGACACGCAGGGCAAAATAACCCATTTTGTCAGCTCCATGGGCACGACCGGCACGATTATGGGCACTTCAAAATTCCTGAAAGAACAAAATGCCGACATTCAGGTTATCGGCGTGCAGCCGGAAGGAGAATCAAAAATCCCCGGCATTCGGCGCTGGCCTCAGGAATATTTACCAAAGATTTATCAATCCGACCGGGTTGACCGGATTATCGATGTCGACCAGCTTTCAGCTGAAAACGTCACCCGTGCATTGGCTGCCCAAGAAGGCATTTTTGCCGGTATTTCATCCGGCGGCGCCGTCCATGCAGCCTTGAAATTATCCGAACAAGTCGAAAATGCGGTGATTGTGGTGATTATCTGCGATCGGGGCGACCGGTATTTATCTACGGGTGTTTTTCCTGGTTAATGTGCATAGCCATTTACGCAGCTTTTTATCGTTCCGACGCTCCGGCCTCGTCGTTATACACAAGTCTGTTCAAGACCGTCATTTAGGCATGAAGGCTGAAATGGCGGTCCTGGATGTAGGCCGGAATAAGTCCGCCCGGCGTCAGCAAGGGCGGATGTTTCCGGCAATCGGAGCGCCGGAAACACCAGTCCTGCGCTTAACGCGCGGACAGGCTTACTTGTGCCCTGTAGGGTATTCCGGCCTACGTCGAGAGGTGTATAACGACGTAGGCCCCGGCGTGGGAATGCGGAACACGACGCTCCAGCGTCGTGTTGAGTCCGGTTAATGTGGTGGCGATTTTCAGAGATGCCCCGCCGCTTGCTTTGGGCCATCATATTCATCTTATTAACACCGACCGCCAATGCACTGGATAGCATATCGCTTAATGTCGGAACCATTGCTGGAAGCCAATGGCAGTTGGAAGGCATCAATATCGCCCTGACCAACCTGTCGCAAACCCCGCAAAAACTGGCTTTAACCGTCGCCAAATTAAGCCTGCCCAAACCATTCAATGATCTTAACCTGGTCAATATCCGTTGCACATCGTTCACTTGGCAAAACAAGGAATTATTATGTAAACAGGGCAGGGCGGAGATACGTTCAAAACAATGGCAGTCGCCGAGCGCCAACTTTTCTTTCCATGTCACAGAAAAGCGTAGTTCGTTCCAGCTAAGCGATTTGCATCTGGCCGGCGGAACCATTGCCGTTGATGGCGAAGAGCGGGGCGATCAATGGCAATTGCAGATTGACGCTAAAGCGGTGGATGGCAAATCGATTCAACAGCTGTTACCGCGGCAAGGCTTCAAGGTAAAAGCCGGTAAAATCAATGTTAAATTAAATGCATCGGGCAGCCATACGCTGATCGATGCATTTAATTTAACCGCTACGATTAATGGCCTGACCGGCCAAACTAAAGACGGTCGCTTTGCCGCCGAGGCATTGGTGCTGGAGACAACGCTGAATGGCAAAAATATAAGTGCATCCTGTGACAAGTGTCCTTCTCTCCCTCAGAATGAAGGATTCCAAAAAAAACTAAATAAAGACAATGATATATGGCAATGGCAAAGCCATATCGAGTTTAAAGGCGGCGCATTATATGCAGAGCCTTTGTACTTGGAAGCGGCCGGACAAAATATCGTATTGGATGCAAGAGGCGATTGGAACGCATCGAACAAACAAGTCGAAATCGACTCAGCAAGTTACCAACATCCAAAAGTCCTGGAATTAAACGGCAACGCAACCGTTCGATACACGGACGGACCCAGCCTTGAAACAGCCCAGCTCTCACTAAACAGTGACAACCTACAAAACCTGTCCGCAACCTACCTGAAACCGTTTTTCGAGCAGACCGCACTGCAAGGCATTACCCTCGCAGGCTATTTAAAAACCGATTTCTCAATTAACAAACAAGCCTTAACCGCATTAACGGCAACCTTTAATAATCTTGATGTTAAAGATGCCGCAGGCCGCGGCGAAATTCAGAAAGGAGTAGGTCAGCTTAACTGGTCGAATGACGAAACCTTCAACCAGCCGTCGAAATTCGCTTGGCAGAAATTACAGGTACGCGCCGTGCCGATAGGTCCGGCCGAGCTTTCATTCCTGAGCCGGGCGGACAGTATCCGTCTGCTAAAAAAGACCCAACTGCCTTTATTGGGCGGCGCCATAGCAATCAATCATTTCAATTGGCAGGCCAAAAAACAGCAAGATCCCAAAGTCTCTTTTGAGGGCGAGTTAAATGATGTGTCCCTGCAACAGCTATCCCAGGCCCTGGACTGGACGCCGTTATCCGGCTCTATTAGCGGTCAAATCCCACGAGTTGAATACAGCAACAAAACCCTGAGTCTGGGCGGTGAGCTGATTGTCAAAGTTTTCGACGGCGAAGTCAGAATTAGCAATCTTGCCTCTTCGGGATTATTCACCGATTTCCCCAAGTTTCACAGCGACCTGGAAATTGAAAACCTGGATCTGGATCAGTTAACCGGCAAGTTCAAGTTCGGCGGCATTACCGGCAAGCTATCGGGCTATGTTCGGCAGCTATATATGGAAAACTGGCACCCGGTCAGTTTTTTTGCGTGGCTGGGGACGCCGGAAAACGATGACTCCCGGCACAGGATCAGTCAAAAAGCAGTGCAAAACATCGCCAACATCGGTGGCGGCGGCGCGGCCGATCTGCTGTCTAAAAGTTTTTTAAGATTCTTTGACACCTTCGGCTATGACAAGCTCGGTTTAGGCTGTTATTTGCATGACGGCGTGTGTCAGTTGATGGGCGTAGAAGCCAGAGACTCCGGCTATGCGATTATCACCGGCGGCGGCTTGCCGCGCATCGACGTGATCGGCTATAACCCGCGCGTTGACTGGAATGTGCTGATGGAGCGGTTGAAGCGTATTACGGCATCGGATGAAGTGATAATTAACTGACGTTATGCACCGTCCATTACAGCCGCGAAAAAGATAGGCCGCAGATTAGAATGAATCATGGTCCGGAAAGATATTGCGGCAGCTAATATCCAATTAATCTACAATTTTCCGTTCGCGCTATTCAACCAGACACGGAAAACACATGCGTATTCTCTGTATTCTTGTCCTTTTGTTTATCTCAATTCTTGAGATTAGCCCCATTCCAATTACCCCTGTATTTTTACTCTACGTTGTGATAATTCGCCCGATATGGTTTTATGAATTGGTACTTAAGATATATGACAAAGATTAAAATTAGCGGCCCATGAAAAATAACGCATTTTTTGCAATCGGATGTACGAGCTCCCGTTTCAAAGCCGAGTTGTCACGATATGAGCTTAGCCGATATGGTAGCATTAGCTTATATGAAGCCGTATCGACAGAACCTTGCAATCACAACGATAAATTTTAAATGAAACCGATTTTTTACCGCCCAGCCCAACTGCGCGGCTTGGCCTTTCTGGGTTTATTACTGCTGGCTCTTGCGATACTCGGCGGCATGATTTGGCGCAATGTGCATCACTTTGAGACGGTATTTTCTTATGTTAACTATTCCCATCGTATCCAAAACGTATCGCTAGGCTTACAGCAATCGCTAATCGAATACCTGACCGAAACAGTGTCGAATTCCCATCCCGAGGCGCTGACTAAAACGCTGAATGAAATGGATGTTTTAATGGCGGACAAGCGTTATTTGTCACCGGCGACCAGAACAAGCCTGGAAACAGTCAGAAATATGCTGACTGATTTGTCCGAGCTAAAAAGCGAAGAAAAACATAGTCGCCTGCTAACGGCGCTAAAATTGATGAGCGAAACGCTGGATAACGAGGCATTGCAGCGCGAAGAATCGCTGGAGGATATTAGCCGCAATACCCAAACCGAACTCTATATGGCCTTGGCTATATTCACCGCGATCTTGTTTGTGGCGGTATTGTTCTTACGCTTCAGAATCCTGCATCCGCTTAACGATTTGAAGGAACTGCTGCAACGTTTGACCGAAGAGAATTTCACCCCGATCACCACCGATCACCTTGATCCGCTGCTGTTGCCGGTATTCAACAGCTATAACGAGATGGTCAAGCACCTCGCGGAACTGGAAGACGCCAACCGCCTGCATGCCCAATCATTGCAACATGAAGTCAGGTTAGCCACGCAAGCGCTACTGGAACAGCAATACAGCCTGGCAAAAGCCGACCGCTTGGCGGCAATAGGCGAAGTCGCCGCGGAATTGGCGCATGAGATACGTAATCCACTGGCCGGCATTCAAATGGCGTTTAACAATTTGCGCCGTGAAATTGACGATAAAGATCAATTGGAACGGCTGGATTTGATTAATGCCGAACTGAAACGGATGGCAAGATTGCTAAACGATATGCTCGATCAAAGCCGTCATTCGCCGGAAGTGGCTAGCGCTTTCGATATGCGGACATTAATCCGGGACTTGGTGGCGTTGACGCGTTACCAGATCGCCGAATCCATACGCCTGGAAATAGACGTTCCCTATATATTGCCGGTCCATTTGCCTGAGAGCGAAATACGCCAGGCCTTGTTGAATTTAATACTGAACGCAGCCGATGCGCTTGAAGGCAACTCAGGGACTATCTTGATCAGGGCCCGCACGGAGCGGCAAGGACTGCGCATTGATGTCCAGGATGACGGCATCGGTTTTTCCAAGGATATGCTGGAACACGGTATCCGTCCATTCCGTACCAGCCGTCAGCGCGGCACCGGGCTTGGCTTGGCGATGGTGCAGCGTTTTGTAAAAGATGTGGGCGGCACCATCAGCCTTACCAACCAACCGACTCATGGCGCATGTGTATCCATATTGCTGCCCGGTGATTGTATTGTCAGAGAGAAATTATGATAGAAACCTTGCTCATCATTGAAGATGAAAAACTGTTAGGTTCCGAGCTGTCCCGGCATTATCGGCAGTCCGGCTGGGATGTGGTGTTGGCTACCAATCTGAGTGAGGCCAAGGAATTATTGCTGAATAAAAAAGTAGAGCCCTTGCTGATTCTTTCCGATATGAATTTGCCGGATGGCAATGCGCTGGATTTCATGGAAAAAATCAAAAAAGATAATGGCTATGCAGACGATTCCAAGGAAGGGAAAGGTAAAGTCGAGCATGGCGCCGTTGCCGAATGGTTGTTCTTGACCGGCTACGGCAGCGTACCCGATTCGGTCAGGGCGTTACGGTTGGGCGCTTATGATTTTCTGGAAAAGCCCTGTGATCTGGACCGGCTTGACCTGGTTGTCGCCAGTGCCGCGCGCAGTGCATCGATCCAGCGGCGGGTTGTCGATCAAACCAAGCACCGGCACCGGCGTTATTCGCCGGATGCGTATGTCGGCCATAGCCAGCAAGCGCAAAGCATCCGGCAGTTATTGGCAAAATTAACGCAAGTGCCGTTCAGCGCGCTGATTATCGGCGGCGAAAGCGGCACCGGCAAAGGCTTGGCCGCGCGCATATTGCATTACGGCGGTTCGCGCGCCCAGCAGCCGATGATTGAAGTGAACTGCGCGGCATTACCGCGGGAATTGCTGGAATCGGAACTATTCGGTCATGAACCCGGCGCCTTTACCGGCGCGGCAGGACGCCATCGCGGCTTGCTTGAGCAGGCCGACGGCGGCACTCTGTTCATGGACGAGATCGGCGAAATGCCGTTGGATTTGCAGGCCAAATTGCTCAAAGTGATTGAAGATCATAAAGTCCGGCGCTTGGGCGGGGAAAAGGAAATCCAGGTCGATGTGCAGATCGTTGCCGCGAGTAACCGCGACCTGGAAAAAATGGCCCAGGACGGCAGCTTTCGCGCCGATTTATATCATCGCTTAAGTGTGTTCAAACTGATTTTGCCGCCGCTTCGCGAGGCGGTAGAAGACCTGGACGAACTGGTGCCGTTATTCGTTGCCGAATACAACGCTAAAGCCGGGCGTCAGGTTAAAGACATACCCAATGCGGTGTGGGACAAACTGAAAGCGCATCACTGGCCGGGCAATGTCAGGGAGTTGCGCAACGTTATCGAGCGCTGCGTATTATTTTCCGATGGGCCGGTATTTCCCGGACAATGGTTGCAACTGCCCGGTCACCCTTCCGCTGAGGCGTCGCAAACCGATCAGGGGATTTGGCTGCCCTTGGATGGCAGCATGGCGCTGGACGATATGGATTGCTTTATTATCAAAACCGCTCTGGAACGGGCGGATAATAACCTGACTGCGGCCGCCAGAGCCTTGGGAGCCACGAGGGAAACGTTACGTTACCGGGTACGGAAATATAATTTGAAAATAGCGGATTGACTTCGATGGGCTTAGGATTTTTTGTCAAAAATAACTTTTAAATACAAGGGAACGCAGATAACGCCGATGTTTATGATTAACGCAGATAAAACCTTATTTAATCGTAACTATTCAGCGTATCTTGTGCCGGTTCCCAAGCTCCGGCGCTCGTCGATATACACATCTCGACGTAGGCCGGAATAAGCCTGTCCGCGCGTTAAGCGCAGGACTGGCGTTTCCGGCGCTCCTACAAACTCTAACAACCTGTAAACGTGACATAACGCATAGGGCGGGCAGTTACTATAAAATATGCTAGCTATTCAGCGTACCTGAAAAAACCGTAAATTGCTGAGAAAGCGCCCCTTCTCCCGCTGGAGAGGGTGTTGTGCTCCGCACTGAATAGTTACAAAATTTGTTTTTAAACCATGAAGAACGTGAAGCGCTTAAGTTTTTATGTCCTTCATGGTAGTTACTTAAATTAATTTATGCGCGTTTCTAAACGCCTATAGCGAGATCATGAACCATGACTAAAAAACAACTCTACCGGCCGTTTTATCGGCACTGTTACCTCAACAACGGCGGTTGGATACCGATGCAGCCGTTGGCCCGCAAGCTTGAGCTGGGCGATTTCGGCCAAATCCGGCAGGGCCGACTGATGCCCTTGGGCAACATTGGTAAACTCAGGCTGGTCTATATGACAAAAACCACCGGGCAGATCAGCATTAATGCCGATGACTGGCAGTTTGAAACCGGCGTGGAAAAAATCTTAGGCAACACCCAAACCGAGACCGATGCCCAAAACAAGCAGAGCACCTGGCACAATCACGTATTGGCGTTCGACCGCAAAGGCGACTTTGTTTTTCACGGCGCCAAGCCCAAGGCGCGGTTTATCGCCAACTGGAGCGAGTTTAAACAGGACATCACCCTAAAACTGACCCAGGCCGACTATAGCTTCCGCGAGGTTTACGTGGTCACCGCCATCGCCACCGTCGACCATTGGGGCTTGGCGATTGCCGGGGCGGACGGCGCCCAGCTGGAATTTGCCGCGCAAACCGACGCAGCCGACTATTTTGCCGCGCTCAGCCATCACAGCGCCATTGCCCGGCACAGTCGGCACATTGCCGTCTTCGAAAAGAGCGCCGCGCAACCCGGTTATTTTTTTAAAGCGAAAAAACTGGTGTTGTCCGATAAAAAAAATGAGCAACTCCTGGAGCAAATGCTGCAAGCGGACGAACCGCTTGAAGCGGAGCCATTGGCCAATTGGTTGTCCGCCGACCTGTTAAACCGGGTGCGCTTAAATGAATTGAACGCGGCCAATTGCCTGGACTACTTCGACTGGGTGGATATGTCATTGGACGAGGTCGAAAAACTGTGCTGAAGCCAACGCAAAACGAAACAGTAGCGGCGCAGCAGCTTAATCTGGCCGAATTACACGCCGAGCTTGACTGGCTGGAGCAAGTGATCGGGCAAGTGCTCTGCTCCTACCTGAAGCAGGAAGGCCATGAAGCCCACTGGAGCAACATTCCCCTGCCCGACTTGAACAATAAAACCAGCGTCTACGCCAAGCTGGTGCGCGACTGGTCGCTTAATGGCCATGAACGGCTGGCGGTGGCGCTGACCATGGCGCCGCACCTAAGGCCGCAGCTGCTGGACGTGTTTTTCGGCGTCAATGGCGATTATAACCGGGGCTTTACCGAGTTCGGCGGGGTCGCCGACAAAACCTACAGCGGTTTTTTACCGACCGGGCAAACCCTGAATTTCCTGATCAGCGCCAACGACCCGCATTGGCGAACCTCAGTGATGGCGATCCTCGACCCCGGCAGCCGCCTGATGCGCGAACAGGTGTTGGCGCTGGCAACGCCGGATGACACACTGCCGGGCATCAGCGGCGTACTGTCCTTGTCCGACCAATGGCTGCATTATTTTATGACCGGCGAAAAAGTCAGGCCGGAACTGAGCGCGGCGTTTCCGGCGCACCCGATCACCACGCCGATGGACTGGCCGGATTTGGTGCTGGAATACCCGGTCATGGCGCAAATCAAGGAGATCAAAGCCTGGCTGACCCATGGCGACACCTTAATGCACGACTGGGGTTTGGCGAAAAAAATCAAACCGGGGTACCGGGCGTTGTTTTTCGGCCCGCCCGGCACCGGCAAAACCCTGACCGCAGCGTTGCTGGCCAAATCCACCGGCCGCGAAATTTACCGGGTGGACTTGTCGATGATCGTGTCCAAATACATCGGCGAGACCGAAAAGAATTTGTCCAAAGTGTTCGATGCGGCCAGCTATAAAAACTGGCTGTTGTTTTTCGACGAGGCCGATGCGTTGTTCGGCAAGCGCACCGAGGCGAGCAATTCCAACGACCGCCATGCCAATCAGCAGACCGGGTATTTGTTGCAGCGTATTGAAGATTTTCCGGGCGTGGTGATTTTGGCGACTAACTTAAAGGCCAATATGGACGAGGCCTTTACCCGGCGGTTCCAGGCGATGATCCCTTTCGCCATGCCCAAGGCCGAGGAACGTCTACTGTTGTGGCAAAACGCTTTTCACCGTAGTTGCGAACTGGAAAACGACGTTGATCTGGCAAAAATCGCCAAGGATTACGAACTGGCCGGCGGGGCGATTATCAATGTGTTGCGTTATTGCGCGTTGGCGGCGGTTAGCCGTGGGAGCCGTAGAGTGAATCAGGATGAGATTATGGCGGGGATACGGCGGGAGTTTAGGAAGGATAATCGGACGGTTTGAACTAGCTCCCTCTCCTGCTGGACGCATGGACGCAGGAGGTAGGAGGTAGGAGGTAGCGCAACGCAGGAGCAGCGTAGCGGTGGGGGAAAAATGGGGACGTAGCCCGAAAAACTCCGGCTCCACTTTCGGCTGCTACGCCGTCACCCTGACTCAAGAACAATCGGCCAGCGAAATATTGGGGCGGATTGTTACCGCCCCAAGGAGACGCACAGGGGATTACTGCAATTTTAAATCAGCCAAACTCTCGGTCAGCGCATTGCTGACCAGCTCAATCATGCAGTAAATCTGGATTGGCGTAATACCGCATTCGTTTTCCACGGCGGCGCAAATGCCATGGTTAATGCCGTCTAAAGCATGGATGGTGCGTTCCAGTTTTAGCTGGTAATCATTCGCTAGACTATTCATGTCCGGCACCTGCGACTAAGTTCAGCCGGTCGATTGGCTGGCGGGTTGGTTTACTGGCGGGTATCGGATGACGAGCGGTGTTGCACAGCTTAGGCAACGGCTTAATCCGTAGTTGAAATAAACGGGGGAAGGTTGTTAACGGGTTCATGATGACTACTCGGGTTAGGATATAAAACCGCCGCCAAATGAGGTCAAACATTGGGTGGCGGACTGAACGAAGTTGACCTACCGGGAGTAGCCCACCGGCCAGCCTTGCGGCTGCTCCGCCCAGCCCACCATAAAGGATAGCTGAACGCCAGGCACAAAAAAACCGCAAGGATGCGGCAGTGCCGCTACTAATTTCAGGAGGTCAATCCCGACACCGGATTCTGCTAGTGCGGGGGCAGAGTAGCTTACGGCTTATTTTTTGTCAATACTCTCCCGAAGTAGCGGGTAACGGAACAAAAGGCTTTAGCGGCGACGGCGGACCGGCGGCCTTGGCTTCGGTTAACGCCCCTCCCGGCGTTGCCGTTGGCGTGGATGGCAGCTGGTATGTCAGCAACAACCAAAACCATATCATTCGCCGGGTATCCCCGCTATTGCCCGGCTTTAACGCCAGAGAAATCGCCATCCCCTCAGAAGATGGCACAGAACTGTACCGTTTCGATCCGGCAGGACGGCATCTTGCCACCGTAAACACCCTCGCCGGCGCCACCTTGCTCAGCTTTAGCTACGATAGCCAGGGCCGGTTAAGCCAAGTGACCGACGGCGACGGTCTGATCACCCGTATCGAACATGATGCTTTGGGCCATCCCACAGCCATCGTAGCTCCTTTTGGGCAACGTACTACGTTCGCAGTGGACAGCAACGGCTATCTCGCCAAAGTCACCAACCCGGCCAACGAAAGCCACCAAATGGCCTACAGCGCCGACGGCTATACCGCCACCGTAACCAGCGCATTGAACCGGGTCACCCGCCACACCGTGCATCGCCTCGGCACCGGCGACCGGGAGCGGCAACACACCCAGCCCGATAACACCACCTCGACCACACTGGACAAAACCGACGGCAGCACAACGACCACCGAAGCCGACGGCACCGTCACCACCTCAGTCAAAGGCCCCGACCCGCGCTTTTCCATGCTGTCGTCGACACTCAAAAGCCAGCAAACCACGACCGGCGGCTTGACCGCCAACCTGAGCGGCCAGCGTAGCGCCGTGCTGACCGACCGCAACAACCCGATGAGCCTGGCCCAGCTGACCGACAGCGTCACCGTCAACGGCCGCACCCAGACCACTGTATACGATGCCGCCAGCCAAACCTTCACCGCCACCAGCGCGGCCGCCCGGCAAACCAAGGCGGTGATCGACAGCCTGGGCCGCGTCACCCAAAGCCAAACGACCGGTATCCTGCCAGTCAATACTACTTACGACCCTCAAGGCCGTCCGGCCGCCATCGACCAAGGCAGCGGCGTGGACGAACGCCTCGTCAGCTTCGCCTATAATCCGGAAGGCTACCTCGACAGCGTCACCGACCCGCTCGGACGGCAAGTCAAGTACGAGTACGACCTGGCCGGGCGGGTGACCCGGCAGACCTTGCCGGACCAGCGCGAAATCCTGTTCAGTTACGATGCCGGCGGCAACCTGACCGAACTGCTGCCGCCCGGCCGTCCCGGACACCGCTTTAGCTACACCGCCGTCAACCTGACCGAAACCACCGTGCCGCCCGATGTCGCCGCAGGCACTAACAGCACTCTGTATCAATACAACCTCGACAAACAGCTGACCCGGATACAACGCCCGGACGGCCAAACCATCGACTACACCTACGACGCCGCCGGACGCACCGGCAGCATCAGCGTACCCGAAGGCAACCTCAGCTATAGCTACGATCCCGCGACCGGCAAACTCGCCGGCATCGCCACGCCGGACGGCAATAAACTGGACTATAGCTTCAGCGGAGCGTTGCCGACCCGGACCGCGTGGTCAGGGGCCGTCACCGGCAGCGTCGGCAAAAGCTACGACAACGACTTTCGCGTCAGCACAATCAGCGTCAACGGCGCCAACCCGTTCAGCTACCGGTACGACAACGACAGCCTGCTGACCGGCATCGCTAACACCGCCCTGGGCATCAACCTGACCCTGACGCGCAACGCCCAAAACGGCCTGCTGACCGGCACCGCCCTCGGCAGCCTGAGCGACAGCACCACCTACAACGGCTTCGGCGAAATCACCGGCTATCTGGCTAAGTACGCGACGGCAGACCTGTACAAGACCGATTTCAGCCGCGACAAACTGGGCCGGGTTACCCAGAAAATAGAAACCGTCGGCGGCAGCACCAACACCTTCGACTACGCTTACGACGTGGCAGGGCGTTTGATCGAAGTGAAACTGAATGGAGCAATACAAGCCAGCTACGGCTACGACAGCAACGGCAACCGCACCGATTTGAACGGAACGCCGATTGCCCACTACGACGCCCAAGACCGGCTGCTCGACTACCACAACGCGACCTATGACTACAGCGCCAACGGCGAACTGAAAAGCAAGACCGTCGGTAGCCAGACGACCGCTTACCATTACGACGTGCTGGGCAACCTGAGACAGGTTACCGTGCCCGGCGGCACCGTCATCGACTACGTGATCGACGGCCAAAACCGGCGCATCGGCAAGCAGCGCAACCACGTGCCGGAGCAGGGCTTCCTGTATCAGGATCAACTCAAGCCCATTGCCGAACTCGATGGCAATAACGCCATCGTCAGCCGCTTCGTCTACGCGACCGATGCCAACGTGCCGGACTTCATGATCAAGGGCGGCGTTACCTATCGCATCATCAAAGACCATTTGGGCAGCCCAAGGCTGGTCGTCGACATTGCCACCAACACCGTGATGCAACAGCTGGATTACGATGCCTGGGGCAAGGTCATCCAGGACAGCAACCCCGGTTTCCAGCCGTTCGGCTATGCCGGCGGGCTGTATGATCGCGATACCGGACTGGTCCGATTCGGGGCCAGGGATTATGATGCCGAAACCGGACGCTGGGCGGTGAAAGACCCGATTGGATTTGGGGGAGGGGATACCAATCTTTATGGGTATGTGGTCAATGATCCGGTTAATTGGGTAGACACAAGTGGATTAATCGTAGAAATTGCTGGTACTACTCCGCGCGCTACATCTGATTTGAATAAAGCATATCAAAAAGTCAGGAGTACGAAGAAGGGTAGAGAACTGTGTGAAAAATTAGAGAATTCATCAGATAAATACACGATTACAAATAAATCTCCTGATGGTGCTCCAGATAGAGCATCTTACGGGTATGGTAGAAAAACAATTACAGTTGATCCAAACTATCATCCAAAGTTAAACACAACAGCTGGCCGTCAGCGTGCCTCAACTGAAGTAATACTTGGTCATGAAATGGGCCATGCAGCAACAGGAATAGATGACGGACCAAATTCCGATAGAATGAATAATGTAAATGCCAATGAAAATCCAATTAGAGATGAGCTTGGCTTGCCAAGCAGGACAACTTATCCATGAAAATTAGGTTGATTATATTCATACTGTTATTTGTCTTATGGTTACCTGCTGACGCGATTGAGTGTGATCGCGAAGAATACTTAAAGGTATATTTTTTACAGTTTAGTACTGAGACATTCATGCCTATTTCATTCAAAGAAATGAAAAAAAGGAATGACAACCTCATAATGAAAAAAGATGATTTTGATCGTTTAATTCTTGAATCAAAACCGACCCCATGGATTGATTTTTTCGAAAATATTCGGATGCGAATAAAGACCAAAAAAGGAATTTACTTTATCAACATAGATGGGGTCATATTTTTTCAAAATAGAATACTTGGACAAATCGACAAGAAGATATTAAACAGCCTTGATTTTGGATATGGTCTTTACAATTTAAAGACATGTGCTCCTTATGATATTGAATTCATAGATGATCTTAAAAAATATCATAACAAAGAAGTGTTAAGTTATCTTGATCAGGTAGGTGAATTAGCGGATTGGAGAAATAAAAGCTTTGTGGGTTATGAAATACCTAAAAAATGATTCCAACCCGTTCAGCTACCGGTACGACAACGACAGCCTGCTGACTGGCACCGCCCTCGGCAGCCTGCAAGAAAATGGGGACGTAGCCCGAAAAACTCCGGCTCCACTTTCGACTGCTACGCCGTCACCCTGAGCCAAGAACAATCGGTCAGCAGAATATCAGGCTCCGTCCCCATTTTTCCGCAAAACCATAGTAGTTGATCCTAGTTTTCACCCTTTACTCAATACAGAGTCTGGAAAGTAACCAGCATCCACTGAAATAAGTCTTGGTCATGAACTGGGTCATGCGGCAACTGGAATTAATGATACGGCGGAAATTGTCAATCTAGTTGTCGCCTCGTTGGTTAAATTTATGCGGCGGATTTGTCTTGAGTGCCAGCCTCCTTGGAGGACGTTGTTTCGTGGCATTCCGGATTCAAATAAACCGTATGGACTCTGTTCCAATTGCGGGTAGCTTTGCTCCAGCGCTGCGGATTTTTAGCGCGGGCGGCGTCATAGAGCGTCTTGCGTTGTTTCAGCAAGGTTTCGTCCAAACCGGCATGCCGTTGTGCCGGGGTGACG
>Ga0208789_1000193_pt1 | contig 77157 bp, 62 predicted proteins | sample Methanotroph_Enr_FD_187368 | JGI IMG/M metagenome (GOLD analysis project Ga0208789, IMG submission 187368) | Enriched soil microbial communities from Old Woman Creek wetland in Ohio, USA - Methanotroph_Enrichment_5 (SPAdes) (version 2) | ecosystem: Environmental > Terrestrial > Soil > Wetlands... | reverse complement strand
GCTAGTTTTGACAAGCAATTCTAACAGCTCAATATCCTCTGTTTTTAGTTTTATATATCTCATATTGAGACAAATATACGAATATTATCGCACAACACCAAATAAATGGTGTATTATATTATTCCAATTACTTAGTTATGGTACTCGCTTGTGCCTTGTCTAATTTTAAACTAAAATATCAATAACAAACTAACTTATATAAACTCTATTCTTTTGATTACATTTACTTTTGAATTTCGTCATACCCTAGAATAAATATTTTGCAGTTCATGAAAAAAATTACACTTTTAAACTCATCTTTTCTTCCAATTTCGTTGCGTTCAATGATAACGGGATTGATTTTACTCATGCTGCCTGCTATTTCAATGGCTGCAACGGGCCTCTGGACCAGCACTACAACTGGTGGAAGTATTGTATACACAACTACCGACCCTTCCACTCCCGTTAAAGATTATGCAGGTAATTACCTTACTGTTGTATACCTTGAGAATCTGGGATTTAATAAAATTGGACGAAACAGTAACGCCACAGATGTAAACTGGTTGCTTTCAAAGGGGTATCGGGTTATCGAACTGAATTATGCCAATAATAATAAAGCTGTCACGCCAACAATCAATACAGACATTATCGCAATCAATGATGCCATGGCCGCAGGATCGTTTTGCGGACTGACCAACTGTTCAAAATACAGATCCTATGTTCTGTTCGAAGGTTACAGAATTGCGCGCGATGTTTCTTATTTCAAAGATGATCCTACCATTTATAATTATCCGGGCACATACACTGTAGGCGATTCTCTTTATATGGACATTATTTATCCGGCAAATACATCGGCAGCTGTTCCGGTAGTCTTGTCATTTTCCTATAGCAACAGTTGGGGAGGCGGCGAAACAAATAAACATCAACGACTGAACCTTGGAAATACATTAGCTGGTTTTAATGATTCATTTTTGGAAGGTGCACCTGCCAATGGCATAGCCTGGGCAATTGCCGACCACCCCAAATACTGCGATTGGGGACAAGGAAAACCAGTTGGTGGAGCTAATAAAACTTACGCATCATACGAAACAAATCCTGATGCTGCCCAAAAAGTAAAATCTGCTGTTCGTACCTTGCGTGCTTTGGGTTCTGGATTGGGTCTATCGGGCAAAATAGGCATCTATGGATTCTCCAGAGGTTCAACTGCCGGTTCAATGGCCGTTGGCGACCGTATTGTTGCTAACTTTGAAAATGCCGGTTTGCATATTGGCACTTCCGATGATGTTCAGGTCGCTGCACTTGGGTCAGGCGTTTTCGATTACACTTTGATTTATGATGCCGCTGAAAGTGATATTGGCAACCTCGTAACCAATTGCCCGTTGGCATGGGGACCTTTGGCGAATAATCAAGCTTTATGGGAATCGCAGGGTTCATTCTATCTCGCTCAAACGTCTGCATCAGCACCTGTGATTTTCTTCTACAACACCACCGATGCTTCTTATTATCAACATCAGATTACACAATTCAGAGCCAAACTGGATGGATTGGGTGTTACAACAGCATCGATAATAAACTACGGTACCGGTCATGCAGTTCCACAAACCGCTGTTCCGTTATCCACACTTTATAGTTTCTTCAATCAGTACCTGACTCCACCAAGTGTAGTAACCGGGTTAAACAACCCGCTACAGAGCATTGAAATGCCAGTTGCTTTATCTCCCAATCCTGCCATCGATGCGGTACACCTGAGATTTTACCTGCCCAATGCAGGTAAAGTGAAAATTGAATTATGTAACCTGTCAGGAGTTGTGGTCTACAAAACGGAAAAACAATATGATCAACTTGGCCTGCAAAATGAAACTATACAACTTGACAAACTAAACCTCCCGCAAGGCGTCTACTTCGTAAAAGTAAGTACCAACGGAATGGAAGGAATAAATAAGTTTATAAAAAATAAATGATTTATTGCTCGTGCTAAAAATCTCTGATGCGAGAGTATCAGGATTGAGCAAGATTTACCAAATTCTTTGCATAATTATAAATAAAAATGGCTGAAACTGCGAGTTATAATACTCAGGTTTCAGCCATTTCTTTTTTATTTAATGTCAAATGCATCCCCATCCTTCCACACGGGAAACTTCTGCCTGTATCGTTGAAGCGGTTCCTGCTGCAGGTCAAAGGTTTGGATAAACGTTGCATTTTCCGGGGAATGAAGGATTGTATTAGCCTTAAAGTCAATCAAGGTAGAATGCCCGTTGTAAGCAATGCCCAGCCCATCTAGCCCTATGCGGTTTACGCCACACACATACGCCTGATTTTCTATGGCTCTTGCCTGAAGCAGTATATCCCAGTCAGCAATACGGCGTTCCGGAAAATTAGCCACGTAAACCAGCAAATCGTATTCGTTATTCACATTTCGCGACCACACCGGGAAACGAACATCATAACAAACCAACACACAAATATTGAAGCCGCAATAATTTACAACCAAACGCTTGTCGCCAGTCGAAAAATGATTGTGTTCGCCACCCATGCTGAATAAATGCCTTTTGTCGGCAGTTTCAATTCTACTGTTTGGAAAAACAAAGAATGCCCGGTTATAAAACTTTCCATCCTCCGTGGCAATAAAACTTCCGGTGATAGCCAGTTTATATTTTGCTGCCCAGTGTTTCAACGTTTTCACTGTTTCACCGTCCATCGTTTCTGCCAGTTGAGTCTTACCTGTACAGAATCCGGTTGTGAACATTTCCGGCAATACCACAAGGTCGGTTTGCCCGGCTAACAAGGCTAATTGTTCCTCTGTTTTTTCAAGGTTAGCAGCCTTATCAGCCCAAAAAATAATATCTTGTATGAGTGAAATGCGCATAATTTTAATGTTATTAGCCTTGCGGCGATATCTATATCACTATTAACTATTAAGAAACAAACCACGAATAGCACTAATTTTTACGAATAAATGCTGCGCATTTTGTTTTATTTGATTTTTAGATTGGCATTTCCAATCTGTAATACTATCAACTATTAACTACCGACTCAAATTGAATTTTTCAGGAAACTTAGCCTGTATATCTTTGTAATAATCCTGAATTTTTGCCAAATCAGCTTCTTCGTTGCCAGTTGGATAAAAGATTTCCTTAATGGCAAGTTCTTTTTTTCCATAATCAATGTAAGCCAATTGAATAGGAACATTAGCCTGATTTGCAATATGATAAAAACCCATTTTCCATTTATCAACCAGACTTCGGGTTCCTTCCGGCGTTATAGCCAAATGAAAATGTTCCCGTTTCTTAAATTCATCAACCATTTGTTGGGTAACGGAATTTCGTTTTGAACGATCTACCGGAACACCTCCCAACGCACTAAAAAATAAATTCAGTGGAAAAACAAACCATGAATTTTTAATCAGAAACGACGCTTTTCTACCCATTGCAAGATATGACAACTTCCCAATGGGAAAATCCCAGTTGCTTGTATGGGGCGCCACGCAAATTATACTTTTCTGAGGTTCACCTACTGTTACAAAGGCTTTCCAACCAGTTATTTTCAATATCCACTTACTTAATTTCTGCATTTATTTTTTAGTTTTTTGTCAAATCTGAAAGCGCTCTACCTAAGCTCAATTTGTTCGTTTATTTACTCTTTTAGTTAAAACTATTTTACAATTAAACGGTTCAACCTTAGAGTTTGTAAAGTTACGTTTTTTTTAATGAAGTTTTGGTTGTTGAAAACTATTTTAGCTACTACCAAATCTAATTTGTATTTTTGTATTCTAATAATTACTTCAATTCAGAATTTCGACACAGCTTTTTTTGTAAACAAATGTGTCTATTGTGGTTTAAAACAAACACATGGAATTATCTTTTCTAAACGAACTAAATGAAAGTCAACGCAAAGCGGTAGAATATACCGACGGAGCATCGCTGGTTATTGCCGGTGCCGGATCGGGCAAAACGCGTGTATTGACATACAAAATAGCCTATCTGCTCAAAACAGGCATGCATCCTTCTTCTATTCTGGCTCTGACATTTACCAACAAAGCCGCCCGAGAAATGAAAGAGCGTATTGCGCAAATGGTGGGAGAAAAAACGGCCCGCTACCTTTGGATGGGCACGTTCCACTCTATTTTTTCACGCATTTTACGCTCGGAGGCAGAACATATCGGCTATTCGAAGAACTTTACCATTTACGACTCGTCAGACTCCAAAAGCCTGGTAAAAAGTATTGTAAAAGAGCTGAAACTGGACGACAAGATCTACAAGCACGGTTTTGTACAATCGCGCATTTCGTATGCCAAAAACAATCTCATTACCCCCGAAGCCTATCTGGCTAATACGGACTTAATGAAAGCTGACGTGGCATCGCGCATTCCGCTCATGAAAGACATTTACAAAATCTACTGCAACCGCTGCAAACAGGCCGATGCTATGGATTTTGATGATTTATTGCTGCAGACGAATGTTCTTTTCCGAAATCATCCCGATATCCTTGAGAAATACCAGCATTTGTTTGGCTACATATTGGTGGATGAGTATCAGGACACCAATTTTGCACAATACCTGATAGTAAAAAAACTGGCCGAACGACACGAGAAAATCTGCGTGGTGGGCGACGATGCGCAGAGCATTTATTCATTCCGTGGTGCCAATATCGATAATATCCTCCAGTTTAAAAACACCTATCACAACGCACAAACGTTTAAACTGGAACAAAATTACCGTTCTACCCAAACCATTGTAAATGCAGCCAACAGCCTGATAGACAAAAACTCGAAACAAATTCGAAAAACTGTCTTCTCCGAAAAAGAAACCGGGAAACCAATTAAAGTCTTGAGCGTTTTTACCGATTTCGAGGAAGGTTTTGTAGTGGCTAACAATATCTCCGATTTGCGGTATTCGAACAATTACCGCTATCAGGATATTGCCATTCTGTACCGCACCAACTCGCAATCGCGCGTTATGGAGGAGGCCCTGCGCAAACAAAGCATTCCGTACCGCATTTATGGCGGCTTGTCGTTTTACCAACGCAAGGAAATCAAAGATGTGATTGCCTATTGCCGCCTGGTTTGTAACCCGAACGATGAAGAAGCGCTGAAACGGATTATCAATTATCCCGCCCGCGGCATTGGCGAAACTACCGTGAACAAACTGATTGATTGCGCCCAACTGCATGCCGTCAGCGCCTGGGAAGTGCTCACCGACATGCTGAAATACAACCTCGGTGTAAATGCAGGCACTGCGAATAAACTGGCTCAGTTCCGCAGCATGATTGACGTGTTTGCAGAACAAATTCAGACACAAAACGCTTACGATTTAGCCAACAGTATTGTAAAAACTACAGGAGTCATTGCCGACACCTACACCGACCGTTCGCCCGAAAACATGAGCAAACAGGAAAACGTGCAGGAGTTACTGAAGGCTATTCATGAATTCTGCGAAAACAAACAGGCCGATGGCGAGCCCATTGCCATCCTGCCCGATTTTCTCTCGGAAGTCTCGCTCCTCACCGACCAGGACACGGACAAGGAAACGAATCACGACAAAATTACGCTGATGACGGTTCATGCCGCCAAAGGACTTGAATTCAAAGCCGTTTTCATTGTGGGTATGGAGGAAGAATTGTTTCCGTCGCCATTTTGCACGCAAAACGAACGCGAACTGGAAGAAGAACGCCGGTTGTTTTACGTGGCTATTACCCGTGCCGAAGAACGTTGTTTTATAAGCTATGCTAAATCACGCTTCAAAAACGGCAAAACCAATTTTTCCAACCCAAGCCGGTTTATAAAAGATATTGATGCACAGTTCCTGGACATGCCGAAGGAAGAAAAACCCAAGCAAGCCCGCATTGGCGATTGGGATGATGACCTTGAAACGGAACGAAACCGATTCCAGAGCTCGTTCTCCAAGCCTGTCTTTAAGGAGCGTACCGAGCTTCCTGTAACACCTAAGCGTTTGGTGAAAGTTGGTGCTTCAGGTGGAGATAAAATCCCGGTTCAGAATGGCTCAATACCAACCGGAGCATTTGTCAAACATAGCATTTTTGGTATTGGCAAAGTACTGGAAACCAGCATTTCGAATGGGAATGAAAAAGCGGATATTGATTTTGGGGAAAAAGGTGTAAAATCATTACTACTGAAATTTGCAAAGTTAGAAGTGTTGGAATAAAACTGTTTTAATACAAAGTAAGGAATCAAGACATTTCTCTGTATTTTATAATCGAATTGAAATAAATATTTTTATCTTTGTAAAACAATTATTCAAGTTCTCTCATGAAGAAATCAAATGACATATTATTAGTAATAAAAAGATTAGTACAGGAAAAAGACTCATCTGCTAAAATTTATTTATATGGTTCAAGGGCAAAGGGAACTGCTAAAAAGGACTCTGATTGGGATTTATTAATACTACTAAACAGAGACGAAATCACCCCGGAAATTGAAGATGAAATAACTTCTCCACTTTATGATCTGGAGTTTGACACCGGAGAGATTATTAGCCCTATGATTTATAGCCAAAACGAGTGGAATACGAAATATAACATCACTCCATTTTATAGAAATGTAATGAGAGAAGGCCATTTGCTATGACAGAATATAAACCGGAAGATTATTCCAAATACAGAATACAAAAAGCAAAGGAAACAATTGCAGAAGTAGAAATTCAAATCCAGAATGAATTTTGGAATACTGCAATTAACAGAATGTACTATGCTTGTTTTTACGCGGTAAGTGCATTATTAGTTAAGCATGAAATCGAAACGTCAAGTCACACAGGCGTTCGTCAGCAATTTGGACAATTATTTGTAAAGACCGGCAAATTTGATAAAAAACTTGCAAAACATTACACAGATTTGTTTGAGAAAAGACACAAAGGTGATTATAATGATTTTTTTGACTTTGATGAGGAAACAGTAAACAGACTTTTACCAATATCAAAAGAATTTATAGATAGAATTGAAGATTTAATTGAGAAATAAAAAACAACAAAATAAAACAAATAAAATCATGGCAAAATCGACTGCTGAAGAAATTAAATTTCCAACTTCAGACAAACTGAAAGCATTGCAACTGGCAATGGATAAAATTGAAAAAGACCACGGTAAAGGCACTATCATGCGCATGGGCGACAGCAAAGTGGAAGATGTGGCTTTCATTTCTACAGGTTCAATCGGGTTGAACGTGGCATTAGGCGTTGGCGGTTATCCCCGCGGACGTGTTATCGAAATCTACGGACCAGAATCATCCGGTAAAACAACATTGGCTATCCACGCTATTGCAGAAGCTCAAAAAGCTGGTGGTATTGCTGCCATTATCGATGCAGAACATGCTTTCGACCGTTTCTACGCTGAAAAATTAGGCGTAAATATCGACGAATTATTAATTTCACAGCCAGACAACGGCGAGCAAGCATTAGAAATTGCCGATCAGTTAATTCGTTCATCCGCAGTTGATATCGTAGTAATTGACTCGGTTGCAGCTTTGACTCCAAAAGCTGAGTTGGAAGGCGACATGGGTGATTCTAAAATGGGATTGCAAGCCCGTTTAATGTCTCAGGCATTGCGTAAACTGACCGCCAACATCAACAAGACAAACACAACTTGTATATTTATCAACCAGTTGCGTGAAAAAATTGGTGTAATGTTCGGTAACCCTGAAACTACAACCGGTGGTAACGCATTGAAATTTTACGCTTCTATCCGTTTGGATATTCGTCGTATTGGCCAGTTGAAAGATGGCGAAGAGGCTATTGGTAACCAAACCCGCGTAAAAGTGGTAAAAAACAAAGTGGCACCTCCATTCCGTAAAGCTGAATTCGACATTATGTACGGCGAAGGAATTTCTAAAACCGGTGAAATTATTGACTTAGGTGTTGAATACGGCATTATCAAGAAAAGTGGTTCCTGGTATAGTTACGGCGACACCAAACTGGCTCAGGGACGTGACGGTTCAAAAGCTGTCATCAAAGATAACCCTGAATTAGCAGCCGAACTTGAAGCTAAAATTGTAGAAGCGATTCAGAATAAATAAGTTATTCTCAGAAAATCCTCATCTAATTAAGTATCAAAACTTAATCGGATGAGGATTTTTTCATTTTAGCCACGAAGTGGCATATCCTAACACTGGGTGTAACCCTGTGGCTGAAAAGCAGCCGCCTAAGCCACAAAGTGGCATAATCAAGTACCTTCTAATTCTAAAACTATGGCTCAATCACTAGTCAAAAACTACATCCATATCGTATTCAGTACAAAACACAGATACCCTTTCATCGATAAAACTATAGAAAATGAACTATTCAACTATCTGGGTGGAGTTTGCAAAAATCTCGAATGTCAACCCATAATAGTTGGCGGACATGCCGATCACGTTCATATTCTTTGTCTGCTTTCCAAAAAAATCACCTTAGCAAAGCTGCTGGAAGAAGTCAAATCCCATTCATCCAAGTGGATAAAAACAAAAAGTGAGAATTACAGAAATTTCTATTGGCAGGATGGTTATGGTGCTTTTTCTGTAAATCCAAAAGAAGTTGATGTCGTAATCAAATAAATTTCAACTCAACGGGAACATCATATAAAGAAAACCTTTCAACGCGAGTTTCTTCAGTTTTTGGAAGAATATAAGGTTGAATATGACGAGCGCTATCTGTGGGATTAATTTCTCCTGTGTGCAAAACTTGCCAATCACGCCACTTCGTGGCTAAAATTCCTCATTCTCCTTAGACGTCGGGCTTTCACCCGACGCAAATAGAAATCGCCACTTCGTGGCTTATAATTCTTATATATCACAAATAAGCCACGAAGTGGCGTTCTCCCCTAACACAGGGTGCAGCCCTGTGAAGCTGCAAAGCAGCTTCAGAAGCCACGAAGTGGCATAATCTTCAAGACACTCAAGAAAAAATCAGGTCTTCGAAATTCTCATTTCACACGCTTTACAGTCAAAAGTCAGTTTATATTCCTGATCGTTATTTCTGAGAAATAACGGTTCTTTGAATGTGGCTTTATAGCCTTCTTTCGGACACCAACCCATGCTTGATTTAATACAATGCTTGCAAAACATAAGCGATACACCCTCTTCTGCTTTCACTTCAAAACCCGGTTTCACTTCTTCCACGCCATGTTCCAGGTAGAATTCCTCTGCCAGTTTATTGGTCACATTGCCAAGGTAAGAAAGTTGTTTTATAGGATAATCGGCAGCAATCTGTTCACGCTTTGGCTCTCGAACATAAGCACTTGCTCTCACGTCATCAAGTTTTTCAACTGCTTGCCGGCGCCACTCGCCAAGTTGCGAAGCAGGAAAAAACCAGGGGGCACTGATTTCAATCTGAATATCGGTTGCTTCGTAAATGGTATTACCAAGTTTAGACAGTTGATTTTTGATATTATCATTCACAGCTTCCGGTTTTTGTGCCGGTTGTTTATCGCAGGCTGCTTCAAAAATACCTGAAATTCCGTCCTCGTCAATCAATTGAATAGCAAAACCAGTTGCTGTTTCTCTAAAAAACATCTCTACTCCTACTTTGCGTTCAGAAGTTTTGCCTTTCAATATTTTCTCAAAAGCCTGATCCTGATTTCGGTACAACATTACACCAACATCCATACGAGGCATATCAGCCGGAAAGATTTGCTTGCGTTCGACCCTGTTTACCCGGAATCCGGTCAAATCTCCCTGCTTATTGATAAAGCATAGCCCATCACCGTTATTCAACAAATGGCCATTATGAACTTCAAAGAAATTGCGGCCAATATAAGTTACTTTGCCAATCGGTTCGCCCAATGACTTTGGTGTATCGGGCTGAATAATATCCGGCTTGCGACCGTGTAAGAAATAATCAGTGGAGCTGCGTCGAAAACTTTTCTCCGGATTTGGCTCAAAAAAGAAATTCGTTCTGCCGGTTGAGGCTTTTTTATACTGAGAGTTACCTTCCAGAATAGCATCAAGTTTCTTACGATAATAAGCCGTGATATTCTTCACGTAATCAACATCTTTCAACCGTCCTTCAATTTTAAATGAAGTCACACCGGCTTCCATCATCTCCTGCAACGACTCCGACTGGTCCAAATCTTTCAGCGAAAGTAAATGTTTATTCTTGACCAATATATTATCATCAGCATCCAACAACTGATAAGGTAAACGGCAATATTGTGCACACTGCCCACGATTAGCGCTACGTCCGCAATTAGCCTCGCTCATATAACACTGACCGCTGTAACTGACACACAAAGCACCATGTACAAAAACTTCCAGCTCAACATCCGTATTCGAAGATATTTCAGTTATTTGTTCCAGGGTAAGTTCACGAGCCAAAACCACCCGCGAGAAACCTACATCCTGTAAGAATCTGACTTTTTCAACTGTCCGGTTATCGGTTTGTGTACTGGCATGAAGGGCAATAGGTGGTAAATTCAGTTTCAGAATACCCATATCCTGAATAATCAGCGCATCAGCCCCTGCATTGTATATTTCCCAAATCAACTTTTCAGCGTCGGGCAATTGGTCATCGGTAAGAATTGTATTTAGTGCAACTAAAACCTTCACCCGGAATTGATGCGCATATTGAACGAGCGTAGCAATATCTTCCACCGAATTTCCGGCAGCAGCACGCGCACCAAATTGCGATGCACCAATATACACGGCATCAGCACCGTGATTTACAGCAGCAATTCCACATTCAAGGTTCTTGGCAGGAGAGAGAAGTTCGATACGCCCCCTAACCCCTAAAGGGGAGTAAGAAGTTACCCCTAACCCCTGAAGGGGAATTAAATTAGTATTGTCTGTTGTATTTTTTGATTCTGATTTCAATTTCATTTTGACTTCCCTCTATTGTTAACTATACATGCTGAGTTCCCCTTTAGGGGTTAGGGGTTCTTTTTTAATGGATTTTCGTCAGATCGTACGGAGTTTCCTGATAAACGAAGTAATTGAGCCAGTTAGTGAACAGCAGGTTAGCGTGACTACGCCAGCGAACTAACGGTTCGTTGTTCGGATCGTCGTTCAGATAGTAGTTTTTAGGCATATTGATAGGAAGCCCTTTTGCCAAATCGCGCTTATACTCAGTATCCAATGTTAATGGTGAATACTCTGAATGACCGGTAATAAAGAACTCACGGCCGTTGCGGGCCATAGCCATATACACACCTGATTCTGGTGATTCGGAGAGTAAAGTCAGCTCCGGCACACGGCGGATATCTTCGGCCCGTACTTCGGTATGGCGGCTATGAGGCACATAAAACACATCGTCGAAACCACGGAAAATCGGATTGTGCTGTTCATGTTTGAAATGTTCGAATACGCCAAACATCTTAGCATCCAACGGATATTTTGGTATGCCGTAATAATGATACAATCCTGCCTGTGCAGCCCAACAAATAAAGAATGTAGAAGTTACGTGCGTCTTTGCCCAATCGAATATTTTGGTAATTTCCGGCCAGTAAGTCACTTCTTCAAATTCCATAAGTTCTACAGGTGCACCGGTAATAATCATTCCATCAAAATTGCTCTGGCTGATTTCATCAAATGTCTTGTAAAAAGTCATCAGATGCTCAATAGGCGTATTTTTGGATGTATGACTTTCCATGTGCAGAAAATCAATTTCAATCTGAAGTGGCGAGTTGGACAGCAAGCGGATTAAATCCGTTTCTGTTGTTATTTTAATCGGCATTAAATTCAGAATCACTATTTTAAGCGGACGGATTTCCTGGCTGGAAGCACGCTCTGAATCCATAACAAAAATATTCTCTTCACGGAGGACATCTACAGCCGGTAATGTTGTTGGGATATTTAATGGCATTGTTTCTTAGTTTGTAAAATTTGAAATCCTTTTTTTAGTCTATTATCTTGATTCTTGGCTCTTGATTCTTGGCTCTGCTTAATAATACTTCCGATAGATTTTCCAATAAGCTGAACTGCCAATAAAATCATTTAGGAAACTATTTAATTCTTCTAACAATTTAGGTGATCCGGAATGAACTGCCCAGGCTTGTTCCTGTTCAAAACTTATTGGCAATGACACATCTATATTCGGATATTGCAATTTCAACTGTTGCGCAATCTGTTCATCGCAAATAGTATATTTAATTTCTCCCTGAGCGACTAAATGCACCATTTGCTCTGCACTTTTTCTTTTCATTTCCAGCACATGAATTGGATTTGCTATCTCGTCGGACAGGTGTTCCAAACGCATTTTGTAAGGCGAGTTTTCCGGCACAAAGATAGTATCATTTGCAAGGTCATAGTGATTTTTAATCTGTTTTATTTGCAAAGAATCTTCGTAAATCCGCTGTACCAAAACCTGACGGGATGTGAACAACGGAATTGTAAATAAAGCATCGCTCTTCCACTCGGTGGTAACGGGTATGAAGCTGGCAATTATATCATAATCACCATTTTTCAGCCCATCCATGCAGGTTTTCAGGTTGCTTTCCTCCGATATAACAAGTTCAACGCCCAATGTATCGGCAAACGCCTTTACAATTTCGTACTGAAACCCGAAAACACTGTCGCCCTTCACCGAAAAACCCAGGCGGCTGCTGTCGGTAAGCACTTCCAACCGTCCGGATTCGAGGATGGAAGGCAAATCATGCACTTCGTCTTGTTTGCTCTGCACAAATACAAAAACTCCCGCCAGCAGTAGCAACACTACCACTGCCACACCCAAACCAATTAATATTTTTCGGTTCAGGGCAACTTCTTTAAATCTCAAAAAAGTCAACAGTTTCTTCATGGTACAATTCTAACTTTATTTCAATCAGCAACTTTCCTTAATCGTAGAAATTCCACGAAATTCCCGTTTTTACAATAGCCGGATTAATCGGATAATTTGGCATAGAGAAATAGTCGCCTTTCATAAATTTATTATTCAAATGGTAGTATTGAATAAAAAACCGTGTACGTTTCAAATGAAAATTAGCATATACGTTTGCAACCGGATAATTTCCAATTTTAGTTGTCGACTGTGAGTGAAACTGCCCTGTTGCCGGCATATAAGCAGGTGCATAATACTCTGTGTGATAACGGACATTCGCTCCAAGCTGAACACTCAATACATTGAACCATTTATCGTCATAATACAGGTTATGGTATAAAACCAGGTTTGGAAGCGGCAATGCATCCTGTTTGGAACTAACCTGATACACCACATTGTTTTCGAGTGCAAATTTGCCAAAATGAAAATCCTTTTTCAGATTTGCTGCCAGCACCTGAATATTCCCTGAAAATTGGGTTGGCATGGCCTGTGAATCAAAATAAATATACTGAGTCAGATTCTCAACCGATACGTCCAGCGATAACGACTGCGTAGGCATTGAAAAAGTACCGCCAACATGCGTACGATATATGTTTTCAAAATCATTTTGCCAACGAAAATGATTTGATTCATAATTATTCACAAACCACGACGGCTTATCACTCCGAATAAATCCATTAGCTATCAGGGCAATACTATCATTCCAAACTTTGAAAAAACCACCGGCTTTACCTTCGAGCAGAAATTCGCCGGCTTTATATCCCAGAAAACTCAATTCGCCCAAAACGTTATAACGAAAACGTTGGCCACGTTGTTTGGACAGAACCCCACCCACTTTGGTTGTTGACCTGAAATCAAGATTCAACATATTTTCCTTCGTGTAAACATACCGCTGAATCTCATTCTCCAGATAAGCTGTCAGTCCGAATTGCATCCACTTGTTGAATTCTTCTTCCATACTTACCGACAAATTATTGGTAATTTCTTGCAATGATGTCGAGTCATTTGTCTGCGAACCTACTCCGTAGGTATTTTGATAAAATGTTTTCGCCACACTGTTTTCGAAATATCGTTTCCTCATATCATCATATTTAAACGTATGGCCAAACCGGGTCACTGGAACATAATCCATCCGGACAGAATCAGGATTTATACGCACCGGCCGTTCAAAACCAATGCTGTATTGATGATTATAATAGAAAGTATTGTGGCTAAAATTAGCTTGGCCGGCTATATTTGTTTGCATAACCGTTGGTGACAAATCAGTTAAGATATTATCAGGGGATACAAGTCCGCCATTTTCCTTATTCTTCATATTATTCGTTGCCAACAATGCTTTTACAGTATAATGTTTTCCATCATAACTTCCAAACAATGAGCCCGAAAATCGCGAAACAGCCATATTCATATATTCACCCGGCGAACTTAGGTAATCAATAGTGGTGCCGATATTCAGTTTTTTGTTTGCATTTGCAGTAAACAAAAACTTGAAATTATCCTCATCCCTGTTCAGACTTCCACCATTAATGTAATTCAGGTTGCTAAATGGTGTTTTCGTGTTATAAAATGTAACATGTTGCACATTCATTAAGTAAGGAAAATAAGCATCAGCGAAAATAAAATCGGTCTTTTCCGGACGGTCAAAATACAATTTGGATTGAATAGGTGAACCCAAATTCCCGTTAAATGAATTGGCAATACTGAACCGGTCTATTGGATTATCGTTCTGAAAGTTAAGATGCATAGTATCCACAGGAACAGAGTCCACTACAGCAAACTGTTCGGAAATATGCCATGTCTTCACAAACCGGTAATCAGGCGGAACCTGAGAAAACGCAGTTGCGACTACAGTAAAAAAAATGAAACAAAAAACTATATTTCTCACTGAAGAATTTTTAATGCTTAAACAAAATTTGATATTCAATACCTCATTATAAGGCACTTTTGACGCGAGCGCAAAGATACAAAAATTTATTGTCGTACCCGAATTAAGACACCTAATAAAACCAAAAACACATTTTAACTTGTTATTAATTCAAAACAATCCGGTTTTACAGCCAAAATTGATTTAACATATAATTAAAACAGAATAGAAATACGACTAAACACAAACAAAAAATTACATATAACAAGATTATGTAAGAGATTTATTACAATTTGACAACAGTTAAAATACGACTGTATTTTTATTTAAAAAACTTGTCAAAACATTTGATTATAACAAATAAAAAGTCTAAACTTGCAGTGTAATCGAAATGAAAGAAGCAAATCAGGAGCAATAATATCACGTTCTATATTCAGTTGGACATATAGTAAAATTTTGATTTATTTCTTTCAAAATGATTATTATTTTTCAAAGTAACGCCAATCACATTAAACCGGCTCAGGAGTCTGATAAATAGCTCTTATCTATCCTGGTGGTTTAAATAAATCTAATTGATATGAACATTGAAAAACTGATGCAATCGCTTGAGGCAAAACACCCGGGCGAAACAGAGTATTTACAGGCCGTACGCGAAGTATTGAACACTATTGAAGATACTTATAACGAACATCCCGAATTCGAAAAGGCAAAAATTGCCGAACGGTTGGTTGAGCCCGATCGTATTTTTACATTTAAAGTTCCATGGGTCGATGACCGCGGCGAAGTTCAGGTAAACCTGGGCTATCGTATTCAGTTCAATAATGCCATTGGGCCGTACAAAGGTGGTCTACGCTTTCACCCTTCGGTAAATCTCTCTATCCTGAAATTCTTAGGTTTCGAACAGATATTCAAAAATGCACTTACGACACTACCTATGGGCGGAGCTAAAGGAGGGTCGGATTTTAACCCAAAAGGAAAATCGGATGCTGAAGTGATGCGGTTTTGCCAGGCATTTATGTTAGAGTTGTGGCGACATATTGGTCCGGAAACCGATGTTCCTGCTGGTGATATTGGCGTTGGAGGCCGTGAAATAGGTTATTTATACGGCATGTACAGAAAACTTGCACGCGAAAACACCGGCGTTCTCACAGGGAAAAACCTTGAATTCGGTGGATCGCTTATTCGTCCGGAAGCAACAGGTTTTGGCGGATTATACTTTGTAAAACAAATGCTTGAAACTGCAGGAATGAACATTAAAGGCAAAACCATTGCCATTTCAGGTTTCGGGAATGTGGCCTGGGGCGCAGCTACCAAAGCTGCTGAAATGGGAGCTAAAGTAGTTTCAATATCAGGCCCTGATGGATACATTTACGATGAGAATGGAATTTCAGGTGAGAAAATTGATTACTTACTATACCTGAGAGCAACCTGTAACGATATAGTTTCGCCTTATGCCGAGAAATTCGGAGCTAAATTCGTTCCTGACCGTCGCCCATGGGAATTGAAAGTGGATATCGCACTGCCTTGCGCCACCCAAAACGAATTGAACGAAGAAGATGCCAAACTGCTAATAAACAATGGAGTAATATGCGTCAGTGAAATATCAAATATGGGCTGTACCCCCGAAGCCATTGAACAGTTTTTGAAACACAAAGTCATGTACGGACCGGGCAAAGCGGTGAATGCAGGTGGTGTTGCAACATCCGGACTGGAAATGACCCAAAATGCCATGCATATTTCATGGATAGCTGAAGAGGTTGATGCGAGGTTACAACAAATCATGCGGGAAATTCATGCACAATGCGTAGAAAATGGCCGTGAACCGGATGGTTATATCAATTACATGAAAGGTGCAAATGTGGCTGGATTCCTAAAGGTGGCCAAAGCCATGTTAGCGCAGGGAGTAATTTAAAGAAGTTGGTAGTTAATAGCAAAAAAACTTCTTTTTCTATTGATAAATCAAAAACGGAGAAAAATTTCGGAATATATTCTGAAATTTTTCTCCGTTTCATTTTATCTTGTTTTTGGGACAAGTCGCGACTTGTCATTACGGGGCAAAACACAAAACATTTTTCTATCTTTGCACTCCTAAATAACCAACAATTGTCAACTGAAAAAACTATGCTCAACTTACTCAACCAACACCGTACCATTCGAAAATATACCGAACAAGCTATTGCTCCCGAATTACTTGACCAATTGCTTACAACCGCCTGTCGTGCATCAAACACCGGAAATATGCAGGCTTACAGCGTAGTTGTAACAACAGACCCGGACATCAAGCAACAGCTTTCGCCGGCTCATTTTAACCAACCAATGATTAAGCAGGCACCAGTTGTACTTACCTTCTGTGCAGATTATAACCTTTTCAGCAAATGGTGCGAACAACGCCAGGCTGAGCCGGGTTACGACAACTTTCAGTCGTTCATGGCCACTGCCATTGATACATTGCTTGCTGCACAAACATTCTGTATTGCAGCAGAAAGTGCAGGATTGGGAATTTGCTACCTGGGAACCACCACTTATAACGCCCTGGAAATTATCGAAGCACTTAAACTTCCAAAACTGGTTGTTCCGGTTACAACAATTACAGTAGGTTATCCTGCCGATATGCCTGAACAAACCGACCGTTTGCCACTGGAAGCCATTGTTCATCGCGAAACGTACAAGGACTTCACTCCTACTGACATCGACAGGATTTATGCCGAAAAAGAAAACAGTGATTTCTACAAACAATTTATTGCCGAAAATAAGAAAGAAACATTGCCACAAGTATTTACAGACGTTCGTTATACCAAAAAGAACAATGAGTTCTTTTCTGAAAAATTTCTGGAAGCATTGAAAATGCAGGGATTTTTGAAATAACTAATTTTCTGAAACGCAAAAGCGACCGATTCAATTATGAACCGGTCGCTTTTAATATTTATATCAGACAGAGACTCAAGTGCAAATTATGTCTCTTTCTGATTTTTTTATCATTAAATTTTATTCCGCCATATTGTGGAATACGTTTTGTACATCTTCGTCGTCTTCAATTTTATCGAGCAATTTATTTACCTGTGCTTTTTGCTCTTCGTTGAGTTCTTTCATATCGTTTGGAATGCGCTCGAATTCAGCGCTAAAAATCTCGAATCCATTTTCTTCCAAATATTTCTGAATAGAAGAATACGATTGAAACTCACCATAAAGTACAATGCCGTCCTCGTCCTCCACTAATTCATCGACCCCAAAATCGATAAGTTCCAATTCAAGATCTTCAATAGACACACCGTCTTTTGGAGCTATTTTAAATACACATTTGTGGTCGAATAAAAACTGAAGACATCCGCTTGTTCCAAGTGAACCACCATGACGGGTCAGATAACTGCGGACATTAGCCACTGTACGCGTTGGATTGTCGGTTGCAGTTTCGATAACAATCGCAACACCATTAGGTCCGTAACCTTCGTATACCATTTCTTTGTAATCGGCCTCATCTTTCGATATCGCTTTTTTGATAGCACGCTCCACATTTTCTTTGGGCATGTTTTCCTTTTTCGATTGTTGAATCAAGACACGTAAACGAGGATTGGTATCGGCTTCCGGCCCGCCTTCACGCACCGCAATTGTAATTTGTTTTCCTAACTTCGTAAAAACACGGGCCATATTGCCCCAACGTTTCATTTTGGTCGCTTTTCTATATTCAAACGCTCTTCCCATGGTTGTTTATATCTTAAATTTAATTTATTGCCGTTCTGTATCAACAGAGAGTTATTACAAAATTCTGTTTCGGCTCACAAAAGTATTAAAACACTTGCAAAGAACCATCGTTTGTTTCATTTTTTTTGAAAATAAAAAAGGAGTTGAATACCCAACTCCTTTTTTATGAATTATTTATCGGAATTATTCCGTTACAGTTTCTTCAAAAGTCACCACAAATTCAACCCTACGGTTTAACGCCTTACCTTTAGTCGTTTTGTTGGATGCAACAGGCATAGTATCGCCATAGCCATGCGAAGTCATTCGGGTTGCAGCAACCCCTTTCTTAACCAGATACTCTTTCACGGCATTGGCGCGGTTATCCGACAAAGTCATGTTAGCTGCAGGTTTTCCCACATTGTCGGTATGCCCCTGAACTTCGACCAAGTAAGTCGGGTTTGCAACCAATACTTCGGCTATCTGATTCAGAATTTTGAATGACACAGGCTTAATTACGTATTTTCCTGTTTCAAACTGTATTCCCTGAAGTGCCTTCTGGAATAATTTTTTGATTTCTTTCTTTATTTCCGGACAACCTTTATTCGAAACTGTACCCGGAATTTTCGGACAATTATCCTGATAATCCAGCACACCATCACCATCAGTATCACGCGGACAACCATTCTGGTCAACCGTACCCCGGGCTTCAACAGGCGTACCGGGACATTTATCCAGGTAATCAGGAACACCGTCAATATCCGTATCTAGTGCGCAGCCATTTTTATCAACAAATGTGCGTGCTTCTGCCGGGGTATTAGGACATAAATCCAAATAATCAGGAACGTTATCCGAATCTGTATCCAAAGGACAACCAACACTGTCGACCATGGTACGTGCTTCAACAGGAGTTTCGGGACATTTATCTATATAATCGGCAACGCCATCTCCATCCGTATCAAGCGGACAACCAACAGAATCTACTTTTACTCCTGCCGGAGTATTTGCACACTTATCCTTATAATCAAAAATCCCGTCTACATCTGTATCCAGCGGACAACCCTGGGCATCAATAAATTCATAAGCTGCGGCAGGCGTATCGGGACATTTATCCAGATAATCTGGAACACTATCTCCATCGGTATCAATCGGACAACCGTCCTGATCAATTTTACTATAAGCTTCAGATGGAGTTTCGGCACATTTATCCAGATAATCAGGAACACCATCACCATCTGTATCCACCGGACAACCTTTGAGGTCTACAATAACACCAAAAGGTGTTTCAGGACATTTATCCTTGCGGTCTACAACACCATCTTTGTCGGCATCTTTCCGGTTTCCGAAAACAAAGCTAAATCCAAATGCAACATTTATTCCCTTAGTATTATAGGGAACTACGGGATTAATTGTAACCGGACCCAAGCTTACTGGATTTCCAACTTTGGCATAGCGTAATGGAATATAATCAGCAGTCATAAACCAGTGCAAAAAACCGGTTCTAAGTCCTAAACCGGCACCGATATTACTCATTCTACCATTTAAAACAGAATAGGATGCCGACAAATTGAACCAATTAATCGGACGGCCATTAACCGAAGCCGTTAATTCTTCATATAGTGTGCTTTTATGCAACATGGTTCTCGAAAGAAGGCCTAAACTTAATTTATTATCAAAAAAACCATACTCTGCGCCAACATTCACTTTTGGAGATAGATAGGTTTTATATTGGCTGGTCGAATTTGAAGTTACAACAGAATTCTTCAATGCGGTTAATATTGAATCTGAGAGTGCTTGTGAATTAATGTTGTTATTTATATCAATAGAACCAACGCCTGTAAATGAGTAATCTGTTGAGTAATTAACGTTTGACACATTATTGTTCCAACTAATAAACCCGAGATCAACTACTGCGGCAGATAATGTAAGCTCGTTAACCGGTTTAAATGTAAGTCCTAAATCAATACCCGCTCCTAACCCACTTGGACTTATAAAATCAGTCATGTCAGTTGGCTCGGTATATGGCGGATTACTATTTATATCGAATGTACCCGGAATAGCAACATTTAAAACTCCCTGCCCTTTTACAGTCCACTCATTAGCACTAGCTTGTAAATCCAGGCTTTGGTTTTTTGCAGATATATTTGCTGTACCATACAAAAATTTGAGTTTCCCACCAACAGACCATTGATTATCAATATTTCTGGAATATCCTAATCCGGCTTCGGTATAGAGATTCATATCAATCCCGAAATTTTTCAAATTGTACGAATTAATATTATTCTGATCCGGAGTTCCGTATAACAACAATTTCATAAAATCTTTCGGAACATTTAATTGACCATCAGCTCTTTCAATTAATGAAAAATTCCAGTACCCAACTCCTGTTCGGAACCCAAAACTAAGTAAATTGATTTGAGCATCAGCTCTGAATGCAGTTTCCGGCCTTAATGATTTGTAAAAATTATCCACATTACCATTGGGGTGTAGAAAAGTGATTGGCAAGCCATTCTGATTATATACGAAATCTTTTAACGTCAACGAGTTATTTCCAACACCAAATTGTGTAAAACCCCAAATTGGTAATCCCAGATAAAAATTACTGTAAGGTTGAAACGCCGGATTCAATTGGTTCCGAAAAGGTACATTATCCATGAAATACATGGTATTTATTTGTTGAGCATTCACATTCAACATCGAAATGCAAAAACAAGTGATAATCAACAATCTATATATTAAATTATTTTTCATAATGCAACTGTTTATTATTTTATTGAATCAAGAGTTGTTGTCATATTCCCTTTTACAAAAATGCCTAGCTTAACACCAAAAGTATTTGTTTTGCTAAAATGAATTGGCTTTTCAGTCCCATTAACATCCTTGCCATCAGCATGTATGGTATATTCAATAATTTTCGCTTTTTTCAAATCATCTAATTGACCCTGTGTCAATGATATTTCCAATTTCTGCGGAGTAAGACCACTAGGTGCAGTGGCCTTTACAAAACCACTTGCATCAACTTCCGGTGCGTTTATTTCATATTCTGTATCATTTAAAGTCGACGGTATAGTTGCCCCCACAGAGTCTTTTAATGTCATCGAAAAAATCAGTTTCATTGGCAAGCCATTTAAAACGGTTAACATTAAGAATGCTTTATCTAAGTGAACATTATTAAATGTCGAACGAATGTTTGTTCCAACATCTTCAATCGTGTCTTTCATCTCAAAATAACTTCCAGCTTTAAGATCTAGAGCAATCTGATTTTCTACCTTGACTTTAATTGCTCCATCAGGAGTAATAAAACTTGGTTCAAGTGGATGATTTTCATTGTTTGTCTTATCATTTTGAACGGCAAATTTATACTCAAACATATCGGGTATTGGAAGATTATCGAAAAATCGGCCGGTACCCCCGTTAATACCATTATCGTACGTAAAATGTTTTGTTACCCACAAACCCGGAGCAGATGGCTTAACATCAAAAACTTCTGATTTATTTTGATTTCCATCGAATAATGCAAATATTGCAGGCACAGCAGGATCCTCTTTAACAAAGGCTTTCATGTAATCAATTTGAAAACGCATGTATGTGCCAATGTTGCTGGAAGCAGTAACAATTATTTTAGGATTATTGAATTTGAATAACCCGGAAGGAAATTCTTTTATGTTCAACGCCTGTTGAACCGTAGCAGTAGCGAGAGACCCGGGTTCGAAAAGCCCATAAGCTATTGCAAAATCAAGCAGGGTGAATTTCAATTTAACTTCTATCGAACTGGAAGAATTCATCGTTACAGGAGAACTACCTGTTTTAGATTCAATTTTTATTTGTACAGGAATCCCTGTAGCATTATCTGGGGTATTCATCATAAAATTTGGAATCGGCACATTCTTAACCTGCCCAAATGGAGCAGGCGTAACAACTAAGGTATTAGAGCTTCCACTCAGCATACGAATGGTATTAGTTGTTTTGTCCAAATAAGGAGGAAAAATAAGGGATAATTTAATGTCAGAAGCATTGAGCGCCATGTTATTTACATTCACTTCCACAGTTAATGTGGAAGATGTAATTTTAGCACTATCAATCCGCAAACTTGTTGGATTGGAATTTAATCCTAAATTTATTATTTCATTACTACTGACGGTAGGCAGGTTGGTAAAAGCAGGATAAGTAACTGTAACAGGCGTTGGGTAGTAAGTTTTCGCACTAATTTGCGAATTTTCGACCAAATCAACAAGCCTAAATTTAAACTCAGCGCTATCAAAAGTACTGTAAAAAATATCATTACTAGTCGGGCTGATAAACTGCTGAAGATTTAATTTATTCAAAATATCTTCTACTGTCAAATTCGTTTCACCAATAGGCATAACCAGCGATTCCTGAATTTTCACATCTTTAGAGATGGTTGTCAAATCAATATCTGTGCATGATACTAAAATGAATGAGGAAATCCCTAATATGCAACTACAAAATAGAATAATTTTTTTGTTCATAATGTATAATTTTAACGTTAACTGATTTTAAATAAAAAGAAATATTTTTTAATGGGTCGTGTAGAAATATTTCAATTGAATTCAGATGAAAATTTGTGTTGAAATCAATAATATACACTGTAACGATTTGGCAAAGATAATGTTTTTACTATTATTATTTAATTTAAAGATTTTTTTTCTTTGCAAAAAAAAAACTGCCTCAAAAAAAAAATTTTGAGGCAGTTTCAATCGTGTGTTATTATTCAAAAGAAATTTCTTCAAATGTAACAACAAACTCAACCCTGCGGTTCAAGGCTTTGCCGGCTGCTGTTTTATTACTTTGAACAGGCAATGTATCACCATACCCGTTTGCGGTCATTCGTTTTGCTTCAACTCCCTTATTAACCAGATATTTCATAACGGCTTCTGCGCGTTTCGCTGACAGTTTTAAATTAGCTTCCTGTTTTCCGGCATTATCGGTATGCCCACGTATTTCTACAATATAAGTTGGGTTGGCAATTAATACACCGGCTATCTGATTCAGAATTTTATAAGAAACCGGCATAATTACATATTTACCTGTTTCAAATTGAATACCCTGCAAAGCTTTTTGGAATAAATTTTTAACTTCCTTCTTAATTTCCGGTTGTTGTTTGTTTCCTGTAACAGGAAGTACAGCTTTCGATTTACGAATATCTCCGTCAGTATTAACCGTACAGCCGTTTTTATCAACAAATTTTCGAGCTTCAACAGGCGTGTTCGGGCATTTATCCTGATAATCAGGGACACCGTCACCATCTGTATCAAGCGGACAACCGAGTGTGTCAACTTTTACTCCCATTGGCGTATCGGGACATTTATCTTTATAATCATGAACGCCGTCTTTATCCGTATCAAAGGTACAACCTAAAGAATCAACATATTCAATTGCAGCTTTGGGCGTGTCAGGGCATTTATCTTTATAGTCCGGCACACCATCACCGTCATTATCAACAGGACAGCCATTCTGATCAATCCGGTTATACGCTTCCTTAGGTGTTTTAGGACATTTATCCAGATAATCCGGCACACCGTCGCCATCCATGTCAACCGGGCAGCCATTTTTATCTACAATCACACTGAACGGAGTTTCAGGGCATTTATCTTTTTTGTCGACCACACCATCGTGATCAGTATCTTTTCTGTTTCCCAGAACCAGATTTACGCCAAATGAAAAATTCATTCCTTTACTATTATATGCAATTGGCGCATCAAAAACTCCATTTTGGAAATTCACAGGCAAACTTGCATAACTGAGCGGCATATAATCGGCAGCAAAGAACCAATTCAAGAAACCGGTATTCAAACTAATACCAGTCCCGATATTACTCATTCTTCCATTTAAAATGGAATAAGACAACGACATATTAAACCAATCTACAGGACGACCGTTAACAGATGCCGTTAACTCTTCAAAATAGGTTTTATCATGCTTAATGGTTCTTGACAGAAGACCTACCGACAATGCATTATCTAAAAATGTATATTCAGCACCAATATTTAATTTGGGTGAAGTATAAGTTGTATAAGCTTTGGAAGTTTGTGTTATTGATGGTGAATTGGTAAATGCAGTTAAAACCGAATCGACCAATGTTTCAAAGTTATCTTTGGAATCCAGATTAAAATTGCCTAGTCCATCAAAGGTATGATCAATTTTTGTTGTGACATTTCTTGTATTCCTAGTCCAGGAAATCATTCCTAAATCAAGCAATGCAGCCGACAAGGTAAGGTCTTTAATTGGTTTAAATGTAACACCAAGATCTATAGCTCCTCCTAATCCGGAAGGTTTAACCCAATCTGTAATCGTATTGGGTAAGTTCAGATTAAATGTTTGAAATGAATTTCCTGTCAATTCTACAGGTGCTGAATAATTCATAACATTTTCACCTTTTAATGTCCATTTATCAATACCGGCAGTCAGATCCAGGTTCTTATTCGATACAGAAGCATTGAAATTTCCGTACAAAAACTTAAACTTAGCCCCAACAGTCAGATTATCATTTAGTTTCCGGGAATAACCAAGTGCTGCTTCGGTATAGGCAGTAATATCAGTTCCTAGAGTCTGAAAATTATACATATTAGTATCCAGTTCTGGAGTACCATACAAAAGCAGTTTCATCAAATCTTTCGGAATACCCGCTTGCCCATCAACTTTTTCAGCCAATGAAAATGTCCAATAAGATGGTCCGGTACGAAAGCCAAAATCTAGTAAACTCAAGTGCAAATTGGTTTGAAACAAGGTTGTAGGCCTGAGCGCATTATAAAATTTGTTTTTGTCCCCATTCTGGTTCAAAAAATAAATAGTCTTATTATTCTTTCCGTAGACTATATCACTGACTGTAAGTGAATTGTTACCAAAACCAAATTGAGTATAACCCAAAACCGGCAATCCAAAATAAAAATTGCTATAGGCCTGAAATGCAGGGTTTAAATTATTGCGGACAGGCACATTCTCCATGAAATACAATGTATTTACCTGTTGGGCAGTTGCCATTAAAGTAGAAAAGCCAAAACATATAACCAGGCTTATTCTGAAAATAAAATTTCTCTTCATAATTCGGATGGTTTATTAGTTTGAGGTTCCAAGATTGGCAGTAACACTACCTTTAACAATAACACCCAGTTTAACCCCAAAACTATTATCGGTTGTGATATGAATTGGATTGCGAGTTTCAACTCCTCCAACCGTTGTCTTTTCGCTATCAAGTAATACATGGAAAACAATGAAACTGGTTTGCTTCAATGCGGCTATCTGAGCCTTATTCAACATAATTTTTATTGTCTGCGGAACTATTTTGTCTTTGTTAACAGTTCCTGCAGAATCCACCTCCGGCGAATTCACCACAAATTCACTGGTCATATTGCCTAACGTATTATCATCGGAAACTTTCGAGACAAATCCACCAATGGCTGGTATGGTGTCATTATCTAAATATGATTTCCAAAAAGTCATTCTGTAATTGGCTTTGAGTGGCAATCCATTTTTGAGTTTCAACACTAAAATAGCCGAATCGACATTATTCAGCGTATTTCCCACATTAGGCAGGTTAATAGTATCCGAGAATGAATAAGTGCTTCCACCTTTTAATTTTAATGGAATCTTAACCTTTAAATCAAATTTAATTTTACTATCAGGGGTAATATAATTTATTATACGTGCCGGATCACTCGAAATCGAGAATCTATAATCCACTATATTAGGAAACGGTTTATTATCAAACAGCTGGTCTGTTTCTCCATTTTCCGAATCAAACTCATCAAATATCTTCGTAGTCCACTCTCCCAACTCAGTTGGTCCAACAATCTGTTCCTCTTTAGAATTTGTGGTATGCTCGTCAAACCACGCCCATATCTTGTTTGTTGGATTTGACTCATTGTAAGCACTTATATAATCAATTTTAAAGTTTAAGTTGGTGCCAACATTTGTTGTGGCTATAATTTGAACCATCGGGTTTGCAAATTTCAAACTTGCAACAGGCAAATAATCTTCGATATTAAACGGAATTTTTATTGACTTTTTTTCGACTGTTGTCGTATTAAAAAAACCGTATGCTGCTTCAAAATCTATTTCAGCAAATTTTATATAAATATTTATATATGAAGATGGTGTGAAGATTATTGGAACAGTTGGATTTATTTTTATCTGAATTGTATATGGCAAAGTACTGAGACCTTTAGTATAAATTGCGTATTTTCCAATTGGGATATTTCCAATCACATTGTATTGATTTGGTTTATAGGTTGGCACAATACCACCATCAACTTTCAGTGAACTTTCATCAAATATAAATTGAATTGTAAAATCAGAAGCTGGAATATGTTTTAAATCATCAGATACATCGAAGTTTATTTCCAGTAGGGATGAATTAACCTTCATACTGTCAATGCGATGTTCAGTCACATTACCATTCACTCCTAAATCAAAAGTATCGTTTATTAAAATCGGTGGTATCGAAAGATACGGAGGAAGCGGAATTCCAACAAGAGAAGGTGCGTAATCTACAGGCCTATAGGTTTTATTAAACGGACGGATTGAATCAGCCAAACTAAATTTTTCAAAGCTAAATTCATCATAAAATGCCCATTGAAAGTATATTTCGTTGGCAATAGTATCAACTCCGGTTGGTAATCCTATTTTTTCAATAACATCTTTAAGTGTGAGGTTTGCTTCACCAAGCGGTAATACCAATGATTCATCAATTTTAATTGTAGGGTCATCAATATCGCTTAAATCAATACCGGAATTACATGAGCTAAAAACAAATGAAAGTACACAAATGATGGACAGAAATTTTAATATGCAATTTCTTTTCATAATTTATATTGTTTTGGACGTTGATTTTAAAGTAGAATAACAATAACACAAATAAAGGGACTAAATGGGTGTTAATCCGCCTTATTTTAATAAAAACCTAAAAATGTCCAAAGATAACAACTTTTTGTATAAATTGACTCATATTTGCAACTAAAAACTTTCTAAATTTATTTCCAATCGCACTTACAATCATCTATTGATTTCTTTTTGTTTAAGCCCCTCGAATCAATTCGTGTCGGGCTCCTATATATTTTCTTCAAGTTTCGCGTAACTGTTGAACTAGTGCTTCTTAATCCGGTTCTTTTCGATGCTTGAATTTTCTTTGATTTCATTGAGTTTACAATATTTTCAAAAACAAAATTCACACCTACTGAAAAATTATAGCTTGAGGCATTGTACGGAATGGCTACTTTCATATTCGAATTGTTGACTCCAATATCCGAAAGAGCTATGGTAACCTTCTGAAACGGGATATAATCGGCTGCAACAAACCAATGAATAAAACCGGTTTTAAGCCCCAGACCGCCACCAAGGGAACTTATTCTCCCGTTTAAGAGTGAAGAACTCAATGTTCCATTCAACCACTTATACGGCCGCGCATTGACCGAAACAGTAATTTCTTCGGTTATAGTTTTTTTTAGAAAACGAGAACTGGAAAGCAATCCGATACTTAATTCGTTGTTGAACAGAATATATTCTGCGCCCAGATTCAGCCGTGAAGTTGTTCCGGTTATATAATGCCCGGTGGTAAGTTCCGTGGTTGCAGATGCACGCATTAACTGCAAAAGCGAGTCTGTTAACTGTCCGGAAACGAAGCGGTTGTATACATCCTGAAATGTACTTACATTGGAATTGCTATCAAACTGACTTATCCCGTTAAACGTGTAATTTAAGCCATACTGATAATTATGTACATTCCGGGTCCAGTTAATGAACCCCAAATCAAGAATAGCACCCGACAAACGTATATTTTCATTCAACTGATATTCAGCTCCAAAATCAATGCCGGTTCCTATTCCGGAAGGTTTCAACCAATCCATTAAAGCTGTTGGAGCCTGATAAGTAATAGTTTGAATATCTGGTCCCACATTTAGCCGCACAGGGCTCGACACATTTACCGACCCATTTCCGCTCCACTCCCAGCTGTCAATTCCAGCCTGAAGATTAATCCGGTTATTGGTATTTGAAAAATTAGCAGATCCATACAAAAGCTTCACTTTCCCTCCCAGCGTCCATTGTTCATCCAATTTGCGTGAATAGCCCAATGCTGCTTCTGTATAAACAGAAACGTCAGTTTGGAGCGTAGTAAAATTGTATGTATTTGAAAGAGTATCAGGAGTTCCGTAAAACGAAAGTTTGAAAAGATCTTTAGGCAGAGAGCCCATGCCATTGACTTTTTCGGAAACGGAAAAAGTCCAATAGTTATAACTGTTCCTGACTCCAAACGACAAAAGGTTCGTCTGAAAATCAGCACGCACAACTGTTGACCTCTTCAGGACATTATAGAAACGGTCAATATTTCCCTGCGGATTGAAAAACGTAATAGTTTGTCCGTTCTGTTTATATATTAAATCCTTCAGGGAAAATGAATTATTACCAATATCAAACTGAGTAAAACCTATTACAGGAAGGCTCAGGTAATAATTATTCGTTGGTTGGAATGATGGATTCAGGTAGTGCCTTACAGGAATATTTTCCATAAAATAAAGAGAATTTACCTGTTGCGCCCTTACCTGGATCCGAATTGAACACAGCAATACCAGAAGAATAAGGATTCCAACAAATCTCTTTATTAACATTGAATTATTTGATAATTGTTCCTATATTTTCATTTATATCACCTTTCACAAACAAGCCCAGTTTTAAATCGAAAGTATTCAGTTTTGTTAAGTGAATGTTGGATTGAGCATTTTCGCCTTCAAGTCGAACCGAATAAACTATTGATCCGACCTTTCTTAATTCGGGTATCTGAGCTTTGGTAAAAACGATTGTAATGGTTTGTTTTTTTTCACTCCCTGGCTGAACTATTCCATTTGCATCTACATTTCCGGCCTCTACGGTATAGTTCTTTTCCAAATCGGAAAGCAATTCCCGTCCCAAAGAATCAAGAAAATATAATGACAACTGAGTTTGAACCGGCAAACCGTTTTTAATAGCTAAAACAACAGCTACTGAACTGATTCTGTCTTCAGCATACTTTTCAAATATTGCTGCAATCTGACTGAATATATTCTTAGTAGTGTCACGATATTCATAATAACTTCCTTTATTGAGTTGGAAAGGCAAAGTATAGGTCATATAAACTTTCAGATTTGCATCCGGAGTAATAAAGCTTGGAGTCGGATCATTTTGAACAAGCGTTTTGTTTATCCCTGCCGAAAATTTATACTCAATCATATCCGGCATATTCCCACTCTCAAACAACAGGTTTGTTTCACCCCAGTCTTTATCAAAAGTCCTGAAATCTTTGCTTACCGACAAACCGGGAGTAGCCGGTTTTGAGTCGAACTGACCGGCTACAGAAGTGGTAGTATGCCCATTAAACCAGGCGTAAACAGGTGGAATACCTGCATTTGAACTAATATATGTTTTTACATAATCTATATTAAAACTCAGATAAGTGCCAATATTGCTGATAGCCCTGATACGTAATTGCGGATTTGAAAATTTCAACAATCCATCAGAAAACATCTCAGCAATATCTGTCGATTGATGGTGTACAAAATTTCCAGTCATAGTCGATTCGAAATTTCCATAAGCAACTGAATAAACGAGTTTGCTGAGCTTCAGATCGCATGTCACAGCAGAATTAGGAGATAAAGTAAGCGGTACACTGCCACTTTTAGCATCCACACTCAATTGAACAGGAATGTCGTTTGCACCACCGGCTGTATTCAGCATAAAACCGGGAATCAGCACATTAATGGGCATACCGTAAGCTATGGGTAATACTTCAATTATGTTGGAAACACCTCCGGTCATTCTCACACGGTCAGCAGGAAAAACGAGAAAAAGTTTCAAATCAGCAGGATCAATGCTTTCCATATCGGGAGTTACATTAATGGTAACGCTCATTGCAACAGAGGTAACTTTAATGCTATCAATTCTATCTGAATTTTGAGTAGAGTTAATTCCAAGTATAATGGAATCAGTACTACTAATAGTTGGAATAGCTGTATTCGCAGGAATATTTATAACGCTCCCGGGCGAAGGATAAAGATTTTTAGCTAAAGGCAGGACATAATCCATAAATTTCAACGCCGGAAGCTTAAACTCTGCGCTATCTTTATGTATATAGCTTATTTCATTATTATCACTCAAATCTAAATTTTCGCCATGGTAATGTGCTGCAAGTAACTGCCCAACGCTAACATTTGCACTGACAATAGGAATCACTAACGATGGTTGCAAAGCTATTTCATCAGAAATACTCTTTATATCAATATCAGCTTCACAAGCTGCAAACACAACTGATAAAAATATCAAAACAGTAGTTATTAGCCTGACTTTCATACGCTCTGTTTTTCTAAAGAAAACATTGCAACCGGAAAATTGTTTGTTTTTTTAGATTGTTTATCAAAAAACAATGAAGTTTTTTTCTTGTTATTAAATATGAAACTTGTCATTTTTTTGAAACATAAGCCGAATCTGGAAAGTTAACCAAAAAAACGGTTTCGCTTGCACGTGTAAGCGCTGTATATAACCAACGGTAAAAATCGCTGTTTAATTGTTCTTCAGCAATTTGTCCCGGGTCAACAAAAACTTTTTTCCATTGTCCGCCCTGCGCTTTGTGGCATGTCACCGCATAGGCAAACTTAACCTGAAGTGCATTGTAATACTCGCTTTCAAGTATCTTTTTATAGAGTAGTTTTTTAGTAGTAATCTCGGGATAATCCTCAGCTACAGCCTGAAAAAGTTTATTGGTCATCTCGTTCATCGCAGCCGGCGATTCGGCCTGCAAGGCATCGAGCCAGATACGGGCATCAATTTCCCATTCGTAATCCAACGAACGCAATGTAAGATCTACAAACCGAAAATCATATATATCGTGATGCTTGCCAACCCTGACCACTTCCAGAATATCGCCATTGGCAATAAAATCAATCTCTTTGTATGGCTTGTTCCAAAAATAGTTGTTACGAGTAACCATCAGCAGGTCACCGTTAGTCAGTTCATCTTCCTTCATCATTACCCGTGCACGGATGCCGTTGTTATACATATTGGCCCGCTTGTTGGAACGGGTCACCACAATAGTGTCCTCCACTCCCACTCCATCGTACGACCGCTGAATTTCGTCAATCAGTTCCATGCCGCTCAGTTTACGAATATCGGCAAAACCTTCAAGTTCGAAACGGGGAAACTCGGTAGTTCGCTCATCAGTCAGTTGTTGACGCAACAATGTGGCATTGTGCAGAATACCACTCTCCAATGCCTGACGTACTACATGTGTAAGTGTAAATTCATGTACTTTTAGTCCGTAGCCTTGCAGTTTGTCGCGCTCCAATGCCGGACTGTGCGGCTGCATTACCGGAGGCAACTGGGCTGTATCGCCCAACAGCAAAAGACTGCATCCATCTGAACTATAGACAAACTCCACCAAATCGTCGAGCAACCTGCCCGAACCAAAGGTCGATTCGCTACCTAGATTTGAAATCATGGAAGCCTCGTCAACAATAAAAAGCGTGTGCGTGTGCAAGTTATCTGCTAACTGAAAACGAAACTCGGACATGGACTTCTGACGGTAAATCTTTTTATGAATAGTAAACGCAGGAAAGCCAGAATACCCCGAAATTACTTTTGCAGCCCGCCCGGTAGGCGCCAGCAATATGGTTTTTTGTTTCAGTTCGTTCAGCGCACGCACCAGGGCACTCACCACCGACGTTTTACCCGTTCCGGCATACCCACGCAACAAAAATGCCTTTTCGCTGTCGGTGGACATTAAAAAAACACCAAGTTCTTCTATCAATTGGGTTTGTTGTTCGGTAGGTTCAAACGGTAATTGATCCTGTATGCGAGATGCGATGAAATTATGTAACATATTGCAAAGATAGGAAAAGTCAATAACAGACTCACCGGTTCATAAGTTAATGTCAATCTCTTACCTTAAAAATTGCTAGATTCAATTCTAAATTGTAAATTTGTGGATTGATTAAATCCAAAACGCATGAATTCCTTTCTCTACCGCATAGCCCAAACTTATTATTTCCAACACAAGGAATCCATTAGCGATTTTAGTTTCGTTTTCCCCAATCGTCGCGCAGGGCTATTTTTCCAGCGTTATCTTTCCGAAATAGCACAAAAGCCTATCTTTTCACCGGAGATACTCACCATCAACGAATGTTTCTCGTCTGCTTCGGGCTGGCAAAGTGCCGACCGGCTGAGTTCGCTCTTCCTGCTGTACCGTATTTACAAGGAGCAAAGCGGCAGCGACGAAAGCTTTGATTCCTTTGTATTCTGGGGCGAAATGTTGCTTTCCGATTTCAATGATGTTGATAAATACCGTGTGGATGCCAAACAACTTTTCACCAACATAACCGAATTAAAGCAGATTGATCAGCTTTTCAATGTATTTTCCGAAAAACAGGTAGAAGCCATTCGCCAGTTTTGGAGTAATTTTGTGCCTGTCACCGAGGGGAAAACGCAGGAGGATTTCGTAGCCACCTGGAAAATTCTCTTACCCGTGTACGAACAGTTCCGGGCTGAGTTATTAGCCGAAAATACAGCTACCGAAGGCATGATTTGTCGCGATGTAGCTGACCGCTTGCGTGCAAAAGAAGACATTCCGGAATTTGCCGGCAAGCAATTTGTATTCGTTGGGTTCAACGCCCTCAATCCCTGTGAAAGCACGTTGATGGCTGAACTTCAAAAACGGGAACAAGCTGATTTTTACTGGGATTATGATGCCGAAGAACTCCGCGATCCTGACAATCAGGCTTCCCGGTTTTATGCAGAAAACCTGCATGTTTTTCCGTCAAAATATCCGTTTGAACTGATTGTAGAATCCCTGCAGGACAAAGAAATTGAACTGATTGCGGTTCCATCGGCTGTGGGACAGTCCAAACAGATTTATTCTATTCTGAATAAATTATACCCAACACAAAATACGGACAAATCTTGGATAAATACCGCGGTGGTTCTCCCCGACGAAAGTTTACTCGTTCCCCTGCTGCATTCCTTGCCCATTCAAATTGGCAAAGTGAATGTAACCATGGGTTTTCCGCTTAAATCTACGCCTGTTTCGGGTCTGATTGAGCATATTTTCGAACTGCAGCGCCGTATGCGCGTTTCAGGCGAACGCATTTCTTTTTATCACCAGACTGTTTCCAATATCCTCAACCATCAATACATTTCTCTGCTTTGCAACGAAGAAGCCAATCGTTTAACCCACCAAATGGCTGTCAACAACTGGATTTACATTGATGCCAACGAACTGAATAAAAACGAATTACTGGCAACAATCTTTGTTCCGCAAACTGACACGCAGGGTTTTTTGCCTTACTTAATGCAGATTCTTCGCAGTTTGCAAAATGGCTGGCAACAAGCTTCCGACGAAACACACAACTATCAGCTGGAATGCGATTTTTTGTATCAATACTACGTTACTATCAACCGCATGTCCGACATTCTCAAAGCCAAACCGGTGGAAGTGGATATGAACATGGATACATTAGTACGGTTGACGCGACAACTGACTGCAGGCATTACTATTCCATTTGTAGGTGAACCGCTCGATGGACTTCAGGTTATGGGCGTATTGGAAACCCGAGGCCTGGACTTTGAAAATCTGATCATTACCTCATTCAACGAAGGTATTTTTCCTACAAAAAGCAGTACGAATAGCTTTATTCCATATAACCTGCGTCGTGGATTCGAATTACCAACAACAGAGCATCAGGATGCTATTACCGCCTATAACTTCTATCGGCTGATTCACAGGGCTAAACGTATTTTCTTCCTGTACGATTCGCGTACTGAAGGTATGCAGACCGGTGAAGTGAGCCGCTTTATGCATCAACTGTATTACCATTACGGCGTTGAAGCCAAGAAGAAAAGTATCTCATTCGATATTGGTTTTGATAATGCGCAACCCATACAAGTGGAGAAAACACCGGCTGTGATGGACAAACTGCTCCGGTTTACCTCAACTGCAGAATACAGCCCGTCTCTTTCGGCCAGTTCCATAAATACCTACATCGACTGTCCGTTGCAATTTTATCTCACCAAAGTGGAAGTGGTGGAACAAGCCGAAGAAGTGGTGGAAACGGTAGAAGCCAATATGTTTGGCAGCTTGTTTCATAAGGTTATGGAGAATCTGTATCTGCCTTATAAAGGGCATATGATTCAATCTGACGATTTTGACCTGCTTATTAAAAACACATTGAAAATTAACAATGAGATACATAGCGCTTTCAACACTGAGTATTTCAAGCGGAAAACCGGAGCATTTATTTCGCTCGAAGGAAACAATTTATTAATTGCCAGTGTTCTGCGGAAGTACATTTTACAGGTATTGAAGGTCGATAAAAGACACGCCCCTTTCCACTATATAAGCTCAGAAGAGCGTTGCAGCATCCAATATCCGATTCATAGTGGAGAGCTAAACGTTAATCTCAAAGGATTTATCGACCGTATTGACGAAAAAGAAGGCAGATTGCGCATTCTGGATTATAAAACCGGAACCGGGAAACTGGACTTTAAAAACCTGGACGAAGTATTTGAACACAACAAAGAAAACCGTCCAAAATTTGTATTGCAAACCTTTTTGTACGGTATTTTCTATAAAGAACAAGCAGCAGGAAAGACGATTACACCGGGTATTTACTATATCAGGGATGTATTTAAAGATGAGTTTGACACTGAATTGAATAACAAAGAATTAAAAGAAAAAGTCACTAACTTTGGAACATATGAAGATGATTTCAGATCACATTTGACGGATTGTTTAGAGGAAATTTTCAATCATGAAATTCCTTTTGCACAAACTGAAAACGTAAAAATATGCCAGTATTGTCCGTATATTGGTGTTTGTAACCGATAAATTAAATTACCATCAAAATTTTCCAAAGTTTAAAACTTTGGAAAAGTGATAAAAACAGCTAATTATGCCCCAAGAAATTGAAAGAAAATTCCTCGTTAGAGGCGAATACAAGCATCTTGCATCCAAAAGCTATCGTATAGCCCAGGGATACTTATCCACAGCTTCAGGAAGAACGGTGCGTATACGTATAAAAAGTGACAAAGGCTATATAACCATAAAAGGAAAAAGAAGCGAATCGGGCTTAAGCCGCTACGAATGGGAAAAAGAAATCCCGGTAAATGAAGCACAGGAACTTCTTGCTCTGTGTAAACCAACAATAATTGACAAAATGCGCTACGAAGTGATATTTGAAGGCCAAACGTTTGAGGTGGATGAATTTTACGACGAAAACGAAGGTTTAACAGTTGCTGAATTGGAGCTGGAATCGGAAGACACAAGCTATTCAAAACCAGAATGGTTAGGAGAAGAAGTAACGCAACAAAAGTGCTACAACAATTCATTTTTAAGTAAATATCCATTTACAAAATGGAAACAGTAGCCAACTATTTATAGCAAAAGAACGTTCTGTGAGGTAATATTCTCAAATATATACTGGTTAATTTCAGCGATTTTTATCCCTTTATTGCGATTTTCATCCCAAATAGTAGCGTTTCATCCCAATTATCAGGCTAATTGCCCCGTTTGTTTGGAAGTTGGTATAGAAAGGTAGTTACTTTGCAATTGGAATATAGTAATCAAAGTATCTTAAAAAACACAAATAAGTTATTTAAAACGCCAAAGTGATTCAACATTAAAAGTGAGCCAAATATTTTCCGAAAAAGGGCAAAAAGAATATTGTTTTACTTCAATTTTAATTACATTTGCGCGTCAATTTTAAATTAGAATATAATGGCAAAAGTTAAAGGAGCTATAGTAGTTAATGAAGAGCGTTGTAAAGGCTGCAATTTATGTGTAGTTGCATGTCCATCAGACGTTTTAATTCTCAACAAAGAAGCAAATTCGAAAGGATACAATTTCAGCACAATGGCTAATCCGGATGATTGTGTGGGCTGTGCAGCCTGTGCGTATGTTTGTCCGGATGCATGTATAACTGTTTATAAAGTAAGAGTTTAATAGAATGTCTTACGATTTAAAACTAAAAAAAAATGAGCGATTCAAAAAAACACAATACAGAAGAAGTAAAATTAATGAAGGGCAATGACGCAATTGCCCACGCAGCAGTTCGTTGTGGGTGCGATGGCTATTTCGGTTATCCGATTACACCACAATCTGAAATCATGGAAACACTGATGGAACTTGAACCATGGAATACCACCGGTATGGTTGTGTTGCAGGCAGAAAGTGAAACATCGTCAATCAATATGGTTTATGGTGCAGCCGGTTGTGGTAAAAAATCCATGACCAGTTCGTCAAGTCCAGGTGTAAGCCTTATGCAGGAAGGAATTTCCTATATTGCTGCCGGTGAACTACCCTGTTTAATCGTAAATGTTATGCGTGGCGGTCCCGGCCTCGGAACTATCCAGCCAAGCCAGGCAGATTATTTTCAAGCAGTTAAAGGTGGTGGACATGGTGACTATAAATTAATTACACTTGCTCCGGGTTCTGTTCAAGAAATGGCTGACCATACTGTATTGGCTTTTGAACTTGCTTTTAAGTACCGTACTCCGGCTATGATTCTGGCCGACGGAATTATTGGTCAAATGATGGAAAAAGTGGTACTTCCACCTTTCCAACCCCGTATGACTGAAGAAGAAATAGCAGAAAAATGTCCGTGGGCAACATTAGGAAAGCCGGTAACACGCAAACCTAATATTATTACCACATTATCATTAGATGCACAGGAAATGGAAGATACCAATCTTCGATTACAAGCAAAATACCGCGAAATAGAAAAAAATGAAGTTCTTTACGAAGAATTCCTATGTGAAGATGCTGAATATTTGGTGGTTGGATTTGGAACCTGCGCTCGCGTAAGCCAGAAAGCTGTAGAAATGGCTCGTGCCGAAGGCATTAAAGTTGGTTTACTACGTCCTATTACACTTTTCCCATTCCCCACAATTGCTATCAGTAATCATGCCGACAAAGTAAAAGCCATGTTGACGGTAGAAATGAGTGCCGGTCAAATGGTTGAAGACGTTAGATTGGCTGTAAATGGACGTGTTCCCGTGGAATTTTACGGACGTATGGGCGGAATTGTTCCATCGCCCGACGAAGTATTTGAAGTAATAAAATCGAAACTCGCAAAAAAATAAAAACATTGACCATTTTATCGGTTACTATTTCCGTTTAAGTCGGAAATCACAACTGCCAAAATTCTAAATATAAAAGGTTATGACAACAAACGAAATAATTAATCCCGCCAATCTGGTTTATGCAAAAGCCAGTATAATGAACGATGTACCCATGCATTATTGCCCTGGTTGCAGTCATGGTGTGGTACATAAACTAATCGCTGAAATTATAGGCGATATGGATATGCAGGAAAAAACAATAGCAATCGCACCGGTAGGTTGCGCTGTTTTCGCTTATAAATACTTGGATGTAGACTGGCAACAAGCGGCCCACGGTCGTGCTCCGGCACTAGCTACTGCTGTAAAACGCCTTTTGCCCGACAGATTGGTATTTACTTATCAGGGCGATGGAGACTTAGCCGCAATTGGAACTGCCGAAACTATTCACGCATGTAACCGGGGTGAAAACATTGCCATCATCTTTATTAATAATGGTATTTATGGCATGACCGGTGGACAAATGGCTCCGACCACGCTACAAGGAATGAAATCATCAACTTCGCCCAATGGTCGTACGGTACCTTTAAACGGACACCCACTTGATATTACCAAGTTGCTCGCGCAATTAGATGGAACCTGTTATGTAACCCGTCAAAGTGTTCATACAGTTGCAACGGTTCGTAAAGCCAAAAAAGCCATTCGCCTGGCATTCGAAAACTCCATGGCCGGCAAGGGAACTTCAATTGTAGAAATAGTTTCTACATGTAGCTCTGGTTGGAAAATGACGCCTGAAGCTTCAAATGACTGGATGGTGGAAAACATGTTCCCTGCATATCCAATGGGAGATTTGAAAAACCTCTAAGAAATTACGATTTTATTATTTACGATTTACAATTCAAAGAATGAAAGAAGAAATAATTATAGCCGGGTTTGGCGGTCAGGGTGTACTTTCGATGGGAAAAATTCTGGCTTATTCAGGTTTAATGCAAGGCCAGGAAGTAAGTTGGATGCCTTCATACGGCCCAGAACAACGCGGTGGAACTGCAAATGTAACTGTAATCTTAAGTGACGAACGAATCAGTTCTCCCGTATTAAATTCGTACGACACAGCTATCGTGTTAAACCAACCATCGCTGGACCGGTTTGAAAGTCTTGTAAAACCCGGCGGAACACTCATTTTCGACGGAAACGGACTTCATAAATTCCCTACTCGCACCGACATTCATGTTTATCGGATCGATGCTATAGAATATGCTTATGCCAATGATACAACCAAAACATTGAATATGATCATTCTGGGTGGATTACTTAAAGTAAGGCCTATTGTAAAAATTGAGAATGTACTTAAAGGCCTGAAAAAATCGTTGCCGGAACGCCATCATCATTTATTAAGCGTAAACGAAAAAGCAATACATATTGGTATGGATTTGATCCAGAAATTGAATTAAACTATTACCTGATTTCAAATAAAAAAACGCTGCAACCAAATGGTTTGCAGCGTTTTTTTGTCTTGATTCTTGGCTCTTGGCTCTTGGATCTCTTAACTATTCTTTCACCGTTTTCACTGCCACCCAATTATTTTTCTCGCGGTAGTCAATTAATTTCAGTCCGTTACGATTTGCTTCGGCTTCAATTAGCGGAATATCTTCTTTGTAGAACCCACTCATATACAATTCGCCACCGCTGGATAAACATGCTGCATATTGTTCCATATCTGCCAATAAGATATTCCGGTTAATGTTTGCCAGTATAATATCAAAATGCAAACCGGCAAGCAATTCGGCACCACCAAGTTGCACATCAATACCTTCTATATTATTCATAGCGATATTCTCAATTGAATTCTCTGTACACCAGGTGTCAATATCAATAGCCACAATGTCCTTTGCTCCCCGCATAGCAGCCAGAATAGCCAATACTGCAGTTCCACAACCCATATCCAGCAGAGTCTTTCCTTCGAGTTCCATTTCTAGCAACCTGCCAATCACCAAACTTGTTGTTTCATGATGACCGGTTCCGAAAGCCATTTTCGGATCAATCACAATATCATACTTTGCCTGCGGGACATTTTTATGAAATGAACTGTGAATCACGCAATCATTTCCGATAACAATAGGCTCAAAAAAATTCTTTTCCCATTCTTCGTTCCAGTTTTTTGATTCTATTTGCGTAACTTTGTATTCGATAGAAGCTTCAAACGGAAATTCTGTTAGCAAAGTCTTCAGTTTGGACTCATCAAAAAGCGATTCGGAAATATAAGCATCGAGACTTTCTTCCGTTGGCACAAAACTTTCAAAACCAATTTCGCCTAATTCCTGGGCTAATACATCTGAAATGTATTCTTCATAAGGCTCAATAAAAAAATGGACTTCAATGTAGTTCATACAATTTGTAAGAATAAATGATTAGTTAGTTCACCGTTTAATTTAAAATGAATTGAATATTGAATTAAACAATCCACAAGCTACTTTGTCTAATACAATAATCATTATACAAAAGTACTAATTTTTTGAGACTTTGCACTCATTTTGATAGTATCTCTTTACCAGAGCTAAAAACATTTTGAAACAAGTACCTGATGGCATGATTCTTGTTGAATAATTATAACACAAAAACAATCTCTATTGACTAAATAATAGGAGGTATTATTATGAAACGATTCACATTTATTAGTATGCTGATTTTATTGATTCCACTTGTTGGGATCAGCCAAAATCAGAACGCATTACTCGACGACATTTATTTCAAGCCGAGTGAAGCAATCAAAATCCAGAAAAAGCAGGTCAATAAGCAAAAACCTACCTATAAAAACGGAGCAAGGGAAATTGTTTATATTGAACGCGAAAGCCAGACTGCTGAGTCAGATACACTTGTATTGGCTCAGGCAAACGACAGTATTTCAAGCGATAGCCTGAACACAGGTTATTATCTGAATGGATTCAAAGGCACAAAATCCGACTTGGAGTATGCAGAAAGAATCCGTCGTTTTCACAGTCCCAAATACACCATTTTTATTAGCGACCCTAACTACAATGATATATATTTCCTGAATGACAATGATTGGAATGTATATATTGACGGTTCGTATGCCTATGTAACTCCAACATGGACAAACCCATCCTGGTGGAATTACAACTACGGCCCAATGTATGGTGGCTGGGGTTATAACCACTACTCACCCTACTACGGCTACGGTGGCTGGAACAGCTACCCATGGGGTTACGGAGGATATTACGGTTATGGTGGATACGGATATGGATACGGAGGATATTATGGATATGGTTATCCATACTATGGCTACGGTGACTACTACGGATATGGATATCCATACTACGGCTACGGTGACTACTACGGATATGGAGGATATGGTGGCTGGTACGGTCATTCTGTAAAAGACACAAACCCGGCACACAACGAAGGAAACAGACGCGATGCCAACAATGCAAATAACCCTAACGGCAGACGTTATGGTGACACAAATACTGCTTCACAAATTATCGGTGGAAGTAGTTTTAACTCAGGCACACGCAATCCTTATACTGTTGTAAGTGGCACAGGCTCACGTAACAAAAACTCAAACACAGTAATTAACGGAACTCCTTCACGTCCAACATCTACATCATCATTCCAATCCAATTCAAGACCTAACCAAGGTAGCGCAGGAAATGGAATCGGCCTGGTAAGAACCGGTGGATCAAGAAACACAAGTGGTTTGTATCAAAACTACAATAACTCTAATACTACCCAAACAAGAACAAGTTCAGGAGTATCAACATCAATAAATACACGTCCACGGACTGCTACAACCTATTCAAACACAACCACCGGCAATTCAGGAATTTCAAGAGGAACAAGCTCTTCGGAATCAAGCACCCGTACATATTCAACAGGTAGCTCACGGCCGGGCTCATCAAGTACTAGCGGAAGTAGAAGTACCACTTATAGCACCCCTACCTACAACAGTGGTAGCCGAAGCAGCGGAAGCTCTAATAATAGCAGCCCCTCTTACAGCAGTCCTTCTTACAATAGTGGAAGTTCAAGTAGCGGCTCATATTCAAGTGGCAGCAGCAGTTCAAGTTCAAGCGGAAGCAGTGGTGGTTCACGTAGTTCAAGCGGAGGTGGAAACTCAGCCGGAAGCAGACGATAACTATAAGAACCATACTTTAATACAATTTGTATAACCGACTAAAACAGAATACAACAATGAAAAAGAATATAATAACATTAGCTTTATTGGTAAGCTGTTCATTTATAATGGCTCAAACAGAATTTGATGCATTAAAATATGTTCAAACCGACATTAACGGAACTGCCAGATATATGGGAATGGCCGGAGCATTCGGTGCTTTGGGAGGCGATGCTTCAGCAATCAAAGACAATCCTGCCGGACTTGGTATCTATCGTCGCTCCGAGCTTGTTGGAACAATGAACGTACTGTTTCAAAAAAGTTCGTCCACATGGAATAATACAACCGGAATGAGCGATTTATACAAAATTGGTTTTAACAATTTATCATACGTTATCGCATCACCTACTTGGCGAAGTGAAAATGGAAACGAAGGATTGTTAAGTTCAAATTTCTCGTTCGGTTATAACAGGCTTAAAAGTTTCAACCGCAGCCTGAACATCAAAGGAGGGCCGTCGGCATCTTCAATGACTCACTACATGGCTGATTTGACCGGAAATATTACCGGTAACGACCTGACTTATACTAACTCTTACGAACCTTTTGATAACACGGATATCCCGTGGCTGTCTGTTTTGGCTTTCGAAGGAGGGTTGATGAATGAAAATATCAACAGTGAAGGTAAAAGCTCATGGTCTTCATTGCTCGCAAATACCGAAACAGCCACACCGGCCTACAAGCTTTTTGAAAAAGGATATTTAGATGAATATTCGATTGGTTGGGCAGGAAATTTTAGTAATAAATTTTTCCTTGGAGCAACAGTAAACTTCCAGTCTTTGAACTATTCGGCTATAAGCAGCTATAGCGAATCCTTCTCAGGCTTAGGAGGAATGAGCCTGAAAGACAGCATATACAGCAATGGAAATGGTTTTAACCTGAAAGTTGGAACAATTATTTGTCCTGCTGATTTCCTACGCTTTGGATTATCATTGCAAACTCCTACCATTTATGTTATGACTGATAATTATTATTCAAAACTAAATTACGACACCGATCTTTTGGGTTACATAAGTACTCCGGGCGGATATAGTAACTATCAGATTCAAAGTCCAATGCTATTGAATGCAAGTGCTGCTTTTATTATTGGCGACAAAGGGCTTTTGAGCGCTGAATACGATTATGCAAATTACACCGGAACGCGTTTAAGAAGCGAAACCGGAGATGCTGATAGTTTCGACAGCGAAAATGAAGGCATGCGAAATAACATAAATAATGTTCGGACAATTAAAATTGGTGGTGAATACAAATTAACTAATAATTTCTCATTACGGGCCGGCTATGCAAATTCAAGCAATGCTACTGCACCCGGGGCAGTAAAATCTGTAAGATACAATACACTACGCACAGACATGGAATTTTTCCAACACAACCGCACCGATTACCTGACAGCAGGCTTTGGTTACCGTGAATCTGGCTGGTTTATTGACTTTGCTTACATGAACAAAATGCTAAGTGAAACGTTCTACCCGTATAATTCAAATCCTATTGCTGAAAGAAATCCGAACTTAGCTGTCAATCCGGCTAAACTGACCACTTCCAACAACAACGTAGTTGTAACATTAGGGTTTAAGTTTTGAAACAGTTTTGTGACTGAATAATTTCTGGTTTTTAATTTTGCATTATAGGTCGGCTTTCGGGTCGACCTTTTTTTTCCATTAATATCACCTGCATTTTCAATTGCAATTATTGAATAAATTATTGAAATATAGACAAATTAATAATGCTTGTCAAATTGTTTTAAAAAATGTACCTTTGCACCCGCAAAAAAGCAAATGAAATAATTCAATTTCATGCAGATTATCAACTATTAACTGTCAATTACAAACTGTATTCATGTCTTTACAATCTGAGATACAACGCCGACGCACCTTTGCCATTATTAGCCACCCAGATGCGGGTAAAACCACACTTACTGAAAAACTATTACTTTTCGGTGGTGCAATTCACGTAGCGGGTGCCGTAAAATCGAACAAAATCAAGAAAACAGCCACTTCTGACTGGATGGAAATCGAAAAACAACGTGGTATTTCGGTAGCTACTTCGGTCATGGGTTTTGAGTATCGCGATTATAAAATCAACATCCTAGACACACCCGGCCACCAGGACTTTGCCGAAGATACATACCGTACCCTGACAGCTGTTGACAGCGTAATCATTGTAGTGGACACAGCCAAAGGTGTGGAAGCGCAAACCCGCAAACTGATGGAAGTTTGCCGCATGCGCAACACACCAGTAATGATTTTTGTCAATAAAATGGACCGCGAAGGAAAAGATGCATTCGACTTGCTCGATGAACTCGAAGCCGAACTTGGCATTGGTGTACGCCCACTTAGTTGGCCGATCAATCAGGGATTTTCGTTCAAAGGCGTTTACAATATTTACAAGGAAAACCTTCAGCTTTTCACTCCAAACAAACAGTCGATCAGCGAATCTGTTGAATTAGCCGATATTGACAGCCCCGAGCTGGACAAACTGGTTGGCGAACACGATGCCAATAAACTTCGTGAAGATATGGAGTTGATAAATGGAGTTTATTCTGAATTCGACACTGAAAAATACCTGGCCGGACAACTTGCACCTGTCTTCTTCGGTAGCGCACTGAATAACTTTGGGGTAAAGGAATTGCTGGACTGTTTTGTTGAAATTGCCCCTTCTCCCCGACCAATCCACTCGCTTGAACGCGAAGTGAATCCTTACGAAGAAGCATTTTCAGGCTTTATTTTTAAAATCCATGCCAACATGGATCCGAACCACCGCAGTTGTATTGCTTTCGTAAAAATTTGCTCAGGAAAATTCGAACGTAATGTCAATTACAAACATATCCGACACGGCAAAATGATGCGTTTCTCCTCGCCAACTGCGTTTATGGCACAGAAAAAAGAAACTGTGGATGAAGCATACGCCGGTGATATTGTAGGTTTACCTGATACCGGAAACTTTAAAATCGGTGATACGCTGACCGGAGGTGAAAACCTCCATTTCAAAGGTATTCCAAGCTTCTCACCGGAGATGTTCAAATATATTGAAAATGCCGACCCTATGAAAACCAAGCAATTGGACAAAGGTGTAAACCAACTTATGGATGAAGGCGTAGCACAATTATTTATAAATCAGTACAACGGACGTAAAATTATTGGAACGGTAGGTCAACTTCAGTTTGAAGTTATTCAATACCGTTTGCTCCATGAATATGGCGCCCAAGGGCGCTGGGAACCAATTTCGCTTTATAAAGCTTGTTGGATTGAAAGCGATGATGCAGCCGAACTGGACAATTTCAAAAAACGAAAAGCACAATATATGGCCAAAGACAAGGAAGGACGCGATGTCTTTTTAGCTGATTCGGGCTATGTACTTCAAATGGCTCAGAACGATTTCAAGAACATCAAATTCCATTTCACATCTGAGTTTTAATTCCCAACTATTTCTCTTTCGTTACAGAATTACTAAGACCGATAAGTTCTAATCCCTTTTTATCAATCACACTTCATATTTAAAATAAATATGATTAGAAGCAATTCAATTGTTGTACTTTTGTCGATTATTTAATTCACGTTTTAAGTTTAAGGAATAATTAAAGATTATGGAAGGTAATAAAACCGGTCATTTAAGCAAATTTGGCTTTTGGGGAGTAATTGTCACACTCGGAATTGTGTATGGCGATATTGGAACATCTCCTTTGTACGTAATGAAAGCAATCATAGGTGCAAACATTCACTTTGATGCCGATTATATTATTGGAGCCGTTTCGTGCATCATTTGGACGATAACCCTACAAACCACTGTAAAGTATGTTCTAATCACCTTACGCGCCGACAATAAAGGCGAAGGTGGTATTTTGGCGTTATATGCCTTAGTGCGCAAAAGCAAGAAAAAATGGCTTTATGTTATTGCTATTGTCGGAGCCAGCACGCTTATTGCCGACGGAATCATTACACCCGCAATTACAGTTGTTTCAGCCATTGAAGGTTTAAGAGGAATCAATCCCCACACCCCTGTTGTACCCATAAGTATCCTGATTATATCAGTTCTTTTTATTATCCAGCAGTTCGGAACGAAAGTTATCGGAAAATCATTTGGCCCCATGATGGTTATTTGGTTTAGCATGTTGGGCATACTTGGATTAATGCAAATAGCTGAATACCTCCCAATCCTGAAAGCATTCAATCCTTATTACGCCATACATCTTTTAATAAATTTCCCAAGCTGGTTTTTAATTATGGGAGCTGTATTCCTTTGTACAACGGGAGCCGAAGCTTTATACTCCGATTTGGGACATTGTGGAATTAAAAACATACGGGTCAGCTGGATTTTTGTAAAATCAACACTATTATTAAACTACCTAGGGCAAGGGGCATGGATACTTACACATATGAGTGAGGTTAATGAAACGACAAATCCGTTCTACACCATGATGCCCGAGAGTTTCCTGATTTTTGGAGTAATAATGGCGACTGTAGCTGCAATTATTGCCAGCCAGGCACTTATCAGCGGCTCATTCTCCATTTTTAGCGAAGGTATGAGCTTAAACTTTTGGCCACGCCAACGTATTAAATATCCTACGGAAGTAAAAGGACAGCTATACATACCATTTGTCAACTGGTTCCTGTATATCTTTTGCGTATTAACGGTTTTATTTTTTAAGACCTCAAGTGCCATGGAAGCAGCTTACGGATTGTCGATTACCATTACCATGTTAATGACAACCATGCTGCTTGCTTCCTACCTGAAATCAAAGAAACTAAATATGACATTCGTCATCGGAATCGTTGGCTTTTTCTTAGCACTTGAGTCTTCATTCCTGATTGCCAACATGTTTAAATTCATGCACGGCGGTTGGGTTACTATACTTATAGCAGGAACTATTTTATCAGTTATGATTGTTTGGTACAATGCCCGAATCATCAAAAACAAACATCTGCAATTCCTGAAAATAGAATCATTCTTCAAAATTCTTTCTGATATCAGAGCTGACATAACCATTCCTAAATACTCTACGAATCTGGTATACCTGAGTAAAGCGGACATGAAAACCGACATTGAAGGAAAAATTATTTACTCAATAATAAACAAACAACCCAAACGTGCCGATAATTATTGGATCCTTCATATCGACCATGTAGATGATCCGACAACATTGGAATACACGTTTGAGAAGTTGATTCCCGACACATTGTATCGCGTAAATATTAAACTCGGATTCCAGGTACAACCTTTAATCAATCTTTATTTCCGTCAAATTATTGATGAATTGGTTGCGAACAAAGAATTTAATCTTGTAAGTAATTATCCGGCATTAAAGAAACACAATATACCCGGCGATTTCCGCTTTGTCATTATTCACCGGGTATATAATCAAAACATGGGCTTTAAGTTCAAGGAGCGAATAACTATGAACTTTTACAATATCATTAAGCACCTTGGAGTCACTGACACCAGAGCCTACGGACTCGACACCAGCAATGTCAATGTAGAATCAGTTCCGTTAGTTATTAAAACGGAACATAAAAACAGAATAAAAAGAGCTGAGCTAACCTAATGAATAAAAGCTAAAAAAGGGGAATTTGCAGCGTGCAAATTCCCCTTTTTCACTTCCCATCTCAGGCTAGCGATTTAGGCTTTTGGTCAGGCAAGTTACCTTAAGTAAAGACATCATGCTTCCTAGAATATTGGCACTTCGACCAGACAAATCCAAACCGTCCAGCATCAAATCAAATGCGTCCATTCTTGACGGATTTAGTTCGACACTTAGGTAATGAAACCAACAGAGGAGATATTGAAACATTTCAAATTCCTGAAGAAATGTTCTACCAGGAAAAACCGACCCAATGCTAGGCTTGTTCAACTCAAGATTGCTTTCATCATCCGACAAAGCAATATCACTCATCCATTGTAATTTGATTAACGGATAATCCGGGAAGGCCTTGTAAACTTCGGACAACTCCTCAAGATAATTTTTCGAATTAGTAGAATGTAAAATGCATAATTCTAAATATTTTACAGCGGCTATCCAACCTGCTTCTTTCTGAAGTTGATCCAATAGCTTCGCCGCCTTAATAGGATTATCAGCAATTGATTCGTATACCCCGAAGAAAAGCTGTTTTGCATCCTGAGACAATAAATCCGGCTCAATACCAAGCAGCTCATCTGTTACTTTATCATCGGGTAATATATCAATATCCAAATCATAATCGATTTCTTGTATATAAGTATCAACTAAATCTTCATCAATGATACTTGGAAAAAGAATAGTAGATAAATCTAACATCCGCATAAAATCAGCCTCCGAGTTATCGCTTTCCTTATCTTTCGACAATCTCAAAAACTCATTTATTTGATCCTCATAGGAAAGTTCCAGCAATTCCGGATCAACATCTGCCAAATCATCTTCATCAAAATCAGCCAATTCATCTTCGTTTATTATTTCAAAATTACCTTTGCCGGCAGTCCTTTCAAGCTGTGAAACAATTTGTTTTATTCGGGCATCTGAATCGTCAGGCCCCTTTACAAAGCATGGCTTCCCTTCCATTCCACATTCAATATCTATCAACTCAATATCATCTGTATCTTCTTCAAGCATATTGATTGTTATCGAATTAAAATCCTTGTGTGGTTTAAACCCATATTCTCCGGCAAATTCTACACCGGCAAATATAATATTATGAGCTAACCCGTACGGGATTTTCAATAAGCCATAGGCATCTTCCATTTTTTCAACAAGTTCATCATACTCATCATTCGGCATATTAAAAAAATACTGCGTGTCTTTAACCCCCAAACACAATAAATCAACCAGATATAAGCCAACAGTCATATTACCATTAGCGTGAACCCTTGCAACAAGTACATTTGCCATTTTTCCATCTTCCCAGTCCTTATTCACCAAACATTCGTACAATGCAAGATTACGCGCTTTCTGACGAATATAATTTTCAGGGCTTAATAATTGGAACGTTTTTACTGTCTTTTTCTTTGCCATAATTTTCAATTCAAAATACTTCCACAAAAATACTAATAATGTTAGAAATTAAAAATACACTTGCCAAATAGGATAAAATAAATGTTTTGTGAATATAAATTCTTTTTCAATCCATTAATTGACAATCTAATAACTTAATATACAAAACAAAATAATTTATATGAGTTTTCACACATTAGGGGTTGCAGGAAAGAAGAAAAAGCAGTACTTTTGCACAAATTTGGACAACCGAGTCGAAATAGACAATTCAATCAAAAAAAGATATATGCAAGAGTACAAGCCTCTCCACTTAGTTTTGGAAGATGGGACAGTTTTTAAAGGTAAATCCTTTGGTTACGAAAAAGCCGTAGCCGGTGAAGTTGTTTTTAATACTGCCATGGTCGGGTATCCCGAAAGTTTGACCGACCCTTCTTACGCGGGTCAGTTATTAGCGGTGACGTTCCCGTTAGTTGGTAATTACGGCGTTCCGAATGATACCATTCAAAACGGACTTTCTACTTTTTATGAATCGGAAAAAATTCAAGCTACCGGCCTGATTATTTCCGATTTTTCTTTTGAATACAGCCACTGGAATGCAGGAAAAAGCCTGAGTGAGTGGCTAATAGAAAACGAAGTGCCCGGAATTTTTGGTGTAGACACCCGTGAGTTGACAAAACTGGTTCGTGAGAAAGGAACGATGAAAGGGAAGTTCGTTTTCCCTGATGGAGATGATATTGAGTTTATCAATCCGGATGATGAAAATCAGGTAGCAAAAGTGAGCTGCAAGGAAGTAATTACCTATGGAACTGGAAAACATCGTGTATTGTTGGTAGACTGTGGTGTAAAACATAACATTATCCGCTGCCTGTTGAAACGCGACACAACCGTGATTCGCGTGCCATGGGATTACGATTTCAACCACATTGAATTCGATGGTTTGTTCATTTCAAACGGTCCCGGCGACCCTGAATATGCTCAAGATACAGTAAGACATATCCAAACCGCCATGCTAACAAAAAAACCAATTTTTGGTATTTGTATGGGTAACCAATTACTTTCGGTAGCAGGCGGAGCTAAAACATATAAACTGAAATACGGTCACCGCAGCCACAATCAACCAGTACAACTGGCAGGAACACAACGTGCGTTTATCACTTCGCAAAACCACGGTTTTGCTGTCGACAGCAAAACGTTGGGAACCGATTGGGAACCGTTATTCACCAATATGAATGACGGAACGAACGAAGGTATCCGCCACAAAACTATGCCTTGGTTCTCGGCGCAATTCCACCCGGAAGCTGCTTCAGGACCAACAGATACAGAATTCCTTTTTGACGTATTCATCAAAACGTTGACTGATTTTTCTAAACCAATTACTCAAATGATTGAAGATGAATTGGAATCAAAATTGGTAACCAAACATGTTTATAGCGGAGTTGAAAAAGGCGAAATCAAAAAAGTATTGGTGCTTGGTTCTGGTGCTTTGAAAATTGGAGAAGCAGGTGAATTCGACTATTCGGGTTCGCAAGCTTTGAAAGCTCTGAAAGAAGAAGGAATCGAAACCGTACTTATCAACCCGAACATTGCTACTGTACAAACGTCTGAAGGTATTGCTGACAAAGTATATTTCTTGCCTGTAACACCCGACTTTGTTGAACGCGTAATCGAAAAAGAAAAACCGGATGGTGTTTTCCTTTCGTTTGGTGGACAGACTGCCTTGAACTGCGGCGTAGCACTTTATCGCGATAAGATTTTTGAAAAACACGGCGTACGTGTTCTCGGAACGCCCGTACAATCGATTATTGATACCGAAGACCGTGAGATCTTCAACCAAAAACTGTCGGAAATTGACGTAAAATACATCAAGAGTGAAGCAGTAAATGATCTTGAGAATGCAGTTCGTGCAGCCAACGAGTTAGGTTATCCTGTTATTGTTCGTGCCGCCTATGCACTTGGAGGAATGGGTAGTGGTTTCTGCGACAACGACACAGAACTGAGAGCCTTGGTTGAGAAAGCATTTGCTTATTCTTCGCAAGTATTGGTTGAAAAATCATTGAAAGGCTGGAAAGAAATTGAATATGAAGTAGTTCGTGATAAATACGACAACTGTATCACCGTTTGTAACATGGAAAACTTCGACCCGCTCGGTATTCATACCGGTGAAAGTATCGTAGTTGCTCCTTCGCAAACACTGACCAACAGCGAATATCACAAATTACGTGAACTGGCTATCCGCATTATCCGCCACATTGGAATTGTAGGTGAATGTAACGTACAATATGCTTTCGATACCGTTTCGGAAGATTACCGTGTAATTGAAGTAAACGCACGTTTGAGCCGTTCTTCAGCACTGGCTTCCAAAGCAACCGGTTATCCGTTGGCTTTCGTAGCAGCCAAACTTGGTTTAGGTTATGGACTTCCTGAATTGAAAAACTCGGTAACCAAAGATACTTCGGCATTTTTCGAACCTGCACTTGACTACATTGTTTGTAAAATCCCTCGTTGGGATTTGGGTAAATTCCAGGGCGTATCCCGCCAGTTGGGATCAAGCATGAAATCCGTAGGTGAAATCATGTCTATCGGACGTAATTTTGAAGAAGCATTCCAGAAAGGTTTGCGTATGATCGGACTTGGTATGCACGGATTCGTGGCCAACAAAGATTTCTACGCCGACGATGTGGATACAGCATTATCAAAACCGACTGATAAACGTGTATTCTACCTGGCGCAGGCACTTCACAGTGGTTATACTGTTGACAGACTGCATGAACTGACTAAAATTGACCGTTGGTTCTTACATAAACTGCAAGCAATTGTTGACAAAGAACATGAACTGGAAACATTCAATTCATTGAATGAATTGCCTGACAGCGTTCTTCGCCGTGCCAAGGAAATGGGATTCTCCGACTTCCAAGTAACCCGTTTGGTAACCAAATGCAGCAGCGACGATATTGACGAAAACATAAAACTGACACGCGAACACCGCAAAAGCCGTGGTATCGTTCCTGTAGTTAAACAAATCGATACGCTGGCAGCCGAATATCCTGCTCAAACAAACTATTTGTACCTGACGTATGGCGGAACAGCCAGCGACGTAAAATACCTTGGTGACCACCGCTCTGTAGTGGTTCTTGGCTCAGGAGCTTACCGTATCGGCTCGTCGGTTGAGTTCGACTGGTGTGGTGTAAACGCGCTGATGACCATTCGCAAGGAAGGTTTCCGCTCGGTAATGATCAACTATAACCCGGAAACGGTTTCAACCGATTACGATATGTGCGACCGTCTGTACTTCGACGAATTAAGCTTCGAACGCGTGATGGACATTATCGACATGGAAAATCCAATGGGAACTATCGTTTCTACCGGAGGTCAAATTCCAAACAACCTGGCATTGAAACTTGCAGGGGCAAACGTGAACATACTTGGTACGCAAGCAAACTATATCGACATGGCCGAAGACCGTCACAAGTTCTCTTCTATGCTTGATACGTTGAAAATTGACCAACCACGCTGGAAAGAATTGACCACATTCGAAGATGTAAACGAATTCGTTGACGGTATAGGTTACCCGGTATTGGTACGTCCGTCATATGTACTTTCGGGTGCTGCCATGAATGTATGTTATGATGCTTCGCAACTGGAAAACTTCCTGAAACTGGCTACTGACGTATCGAAAAAACATCCGGTGGTAATTTCGGAATTTATCGAACGTTGCAAAGAAATAGAAATTGACGCGGTTGCGAATAAAGGTGAGATTTTGGTGTATGCCATTTCGGAACACGTGGAATTTGCAGGAGTTCACTCGGGTGACGCCACCACGCAGTTCCCTCCGCAAAAAATCTATGTGGAAACAATCCGCCGCATTAAGAAAATTGCCAGCGAAATTGCTAAATCCCTGAACATTTCAGGACCATTCAATATCCAATTCTTAGCTAAAGACAACTATATCAAGGTAATTGAATGTAACCTGCGTTCGTCGCGCAGTTTCCCATTCGTATCGAAAGTATTGAAACTCAACTTTATCGAACTGGCCACCAAAGTTATGCTTGGACTGCCTGTTGAAAAACCTGAGAAATCAGCATTCGACCTTGATTATGTGGGTATCAAAGCTTCGCAATTCTCTTTCGCCCGCCTACAACAAGCCGACCCAGTTTTGGGTGTGGATATGGCTTCGACCGGTGAAGTAGGTTGTATTGGTGACGATTTCTCGGAAGCAATCCTGAAATCATTACTGTCTGTTGGGTATCGCATTCCAAAGAAACGCATTATGATTTCTTCGGGCGAAACAAAATCGAAAGTGGAACTTTCAGCTGCTTGTCAATTGTTACAGAAAAAAGGTTACGAACTTTTTGCAACCCGTGGAACACAACAGTTCCTGGCTGAAAACGGAGTAACAGCAACAGCTGTAAACTGGCCTGACGAAGATGGAGAGCTGAATGTAAAGAATATGATTTCAAACAAAGAATTTGATTTGGTTATCAACATTCCGAAAAACACTACCAAACGTGAGTTGGCAAACGATTATATTATTCGCCGTGGTGCTATCGACTTCAACATTCCGTTATTCACTAATGCACGATTGGCTTCTGCCTTTATCAATGCCTTCTGCACCAAAAGCATGGAAGACATTAAGATTAAGAGCTGGGATGAATATTAAATAGTTTATAGTTCATAGTCAATAGTTAACACAATATAAACAGCCGGTTGCAGTAATGCGATCGGCTGTTTTTGGTTTATATTTTACAAAAAATAATCAAGAAAACCAATTTTACAAAAAAATAAACTTATATTTGTGCCTATAATCTGGAATTCATTTGTATTATGGTTGACAGAAAAGAAGATATAACACAACAAATAGCCAGAATCATTTTTATGATTCTGTTCTTCGTTATCTTGTTTTCTATCACCGGAAAATCGGAGAAACCAACCTACAACGATACAGTATATGGACTAAGTACCGAATTGCATTCAAGTTCTGCAAAGGCATTTATAAGCGATTCTTTCCATCTGCCCACATTTCAAAAAGGCCTTCTGACTTCTACCGACGTAAAAGGTTTTATACTTTACAACTCTAAGTTCAGAATTGCTGCCGACAACAGCAACATTTCGCTGCAAATCAATTTGCTCGAAAAGACCCAGCCACTCCTAAACCCTCTGTCGACCTGTAGGTTTTATTATCATCTATTCCACCTAGATGCCAGTGACGCCCCTGCTTTAAGTTAGATCCCATTTTACAATATTTTATCAATATCCCGCTTTGGCAATGAAGTGGGCATACATCTAATTTAAAAAATTACAACAATGAAAACAAAAATAAATTCAATTATTGCTGTCACACTGATAGCTATTATGGTTTTGGGCTTTACAAATAAAGTAAACGCTACTACCAGTATTTTAATTCAGTCCGACGATAAAAACAGTTCGTCAGCGACGCTTTCTGAATCTGCTACCATTATCTCGAACAGATTAAAGGACTACAGTTCCGAAAAATTTGAACTTGTGGTTATACCAGAAAAGAGCCAAATAAAGCTTATGTTTTCTGACAATTGGGATGTAAAAGTGGCAGAGAAACTACTTACCCAAAAAGGGGAAATAGGATTCTATACAACTTACAATCTGACGAGTTTATCTCAATTATCTGCAAACAGCAAGCATTTATTATCTTTATTGAAGAATGATATGGCAAGCAGCAGCAATGACTCAAGAATTGGAAGTTGCACTACATCCGATACCGCTAAAATAAATGATTATCTACAAACATTCGGCAAAAACCAACAATGCAAGTTTGCGTGGGATCATCAGCCTGATAGTGGCAAGGTAAGTCTGTACGCCCTTCGATTAGAGAAAGGAAAAGGTTCTCTCTTGGCAGGTACAGATATTGAAAGCATGCAATCGGGTAAGGAAAAAGGGATGAAAATTAATTTTATAGAACTTACTTTTAAAAAGTCTGCAATAAAATTGTGGGCTGATATTACTTTACAAAACTTATCCTACCCAATTGCAATTGTTATGGACAATACTGTTTTGTGTGCTCCGGTGGTAAATTCCGTAATTGAAAACGGAAAATCACAGATTACCGGCAATTTCACCGAAGCAGAAACTAAACTAATTGTTGCACTTGGAAGTAACGGAGAACTGCCAATAAGTTTTCATATTGTAAAATAAAGAGAGCATTAAAAATAACTAACAGCCGGTTGCAGCAATGTAACCGGCTGTTTTTGGTTTGATAGTTATAAAATACAAACCTTCACTGCTGTAGTCCCATGACTGCCAACGTGCCGAAGGAATACGATATTTATTTTGAAATTTTTTGGTCATTGATGGCGGATTAAAATATCAACGCAAATGTAAAAATAATTTTCAACAATTGATTATACTCAATTTTTATCAAAATAACTAGTATCTAGAAAGAAACAGCCAATTGCATTTCTGCAATTGGCTGTTTTTATTCAGAATAAAACCTTAACTGATATCCAATTGGATTGAATACCTAATTTCTTAAATCGTTTTGTTTAATGGCGCTTACCGTCACTTCAACTACCCGGGTCAAAAAAGAGAATTTTTCTTTCATCATATCGTACTCCTCACCCAATTCAATGTAGCGGGCTGTGCCTTCTATCACAAAGCCTGTTCCGGAATAATCCTTGTACCCAACACGTTTTTGGTTCCCAACGCTAGTTTCACCCTGTTGTTTACGTTTACATTTTTCTCTGTCTTGCGCATTCCGTAAGCCGGAATCAGGATACGTTCATCCTCCGTAACTACCAGGAATACGTCGTAAAATTTCTGCGGAAGTGGTTTTTCTGTTTTCATTTTGTCCATTTCTAATTTAAAAATCCGGTTATATTTTCTTTTATATTCTGTTGCTTTAGACTTGGCAAAGATAGAGCCACGCAACCAAAGAAATAATTAAACCTGTTTAAGAAATGATCAGTTTATATTCTTTTTCGCAATTCGCTCAGGTATTCCGGGGGAAGACCGAGGTACGAAGTAAGCATGTATTGCGGCACGCGCTGCGAAAAACTGTGGGAAGGAAGTGCTGAAGTGCTTATACATTTCTTCTTTGGACAACTGGTAGATTAACTTCAGCCTCAATTGCGAAGCTGCCATTGCACGTTGCATCATAATGCGGAAATAGCGCTCCATTTGTGGGACTTCGGCAAACAACTTCTCCTGTACCTGAAAGTCAATAGCCAGCACAACCGACTTTTCAACGGCTTGAATGAAATATTCTGACGGTTCCTGCTTGGAAAAACTGAAATAATCGGAGATTGGAATGTTTCATCAGCTCGATCCGCGTTCCCATTCTTTATAATTAAATATTTAACAATAGGCAGTTTATGTAATGTTTACGCCCACCAGCTCATAGAGAGATGGTGGGCGTTGTTTTTCAGAGAAAAGGATAGGACAATAAATTATTTGTGCTGTTAATCCGGTTTATTGTTTCTTTCGGGCCAACAAAATCAAGAAGCCTCCAATAACCATTATGGCCATGCCAATAAATGGCGACCAGTTAAGGTAATGCGGTTGATCCCTGGTAACTTCAAGAACACCTAAATCAACCACTTTCTCTCTTGTAAAAAATGTAATAGCTGTAAAAATTGTCATTCCCAAGCCTATTATCATAATGGCGATACCTATTATTTTCATTTTGAATTGATTTAATTGATTTAATATTTTCAGTAAACAGGAGGAAATAATGCCGTATATGGTTTAGGTTATTAAACTTTTCAATACCTCAGCTCCGTACCTTTTATAGAAAGTGTGGAAGGCAGATGGTCGTTAATACAGCATTATTTCTTTCCTGTTATTTTTTTTGATTTCATTGTAGTAAGTATTTTGGAAATTAAATTCCTGCGGATAATCCGGTGCTTTAGTTGAATATAGTATTATGTGTCAAAGATAGCATTGCCGGAAGTTTGATGTGTTACACAATTCATGGAATGAGTTACATAATTCATAGATAGAGTCAAGATATTAGAACCAAGAATCAAGATATTAGAACAAAGAGTCAAGATATAAAACAAGTAATGGATCTTGGCTCTTGGCTCTAACATCTCACTTAATTGAATAATTCACATGTTACAGAAGACAATCAAAAATATTCGCTATTTGGTGATAAAACTCATACACATAGGTAATTATATTATTGTATCTTTACCGCGACAAACGCAACTTAAACTGTGTGATAACTAAAAATATTTGATTATGAAAAAGTCAACCTCTGTTTTTCTGTTTATCTTGTTCTCAACTGCCACTTCGTTTGGACAACGTAATTTTTTTGTTAACGATAGCTTACAGACCGAAAAGAACAAGAGTAAAACCTGGGAGCTATATTCGTACAATTCCATATCACAGAAGTTTGATAGCCATGAGGCTTATGTTTCTGTTATTGGTCTTGCCATAACGCCGGCTAAATTGATAGTGGATATTACATATAGGGGTGGATGCGGCGATTATTATTTCAAACTATATGAAAAATACGAACTGATTGATGGCGTTCCTACCGTCAATCTGTTACCTCTGGTGGTGAACAACGATAAATGTGAACTTATTCAACTGGAAACAATCAATTTCGATTTCACCAAGATCAGGGCGAAATATACAAAACCATTTAAACTAAAAATAGGCCGGTTTGAGAATATGATTAATGAGTAGGTTTGACTTTGTAGCAGTTTGACAGCTACCATTTAAAACGGGTATCCAATGGCAATATTCAGCACCAGATTATTACTTCTCCAGGTCGGATTTGCAAAGTCAATCTGATTAATTACCCAACGGTTATTATCAGTCAGCCAGGGTTTCCGCAACGGCATGGCCAAATCGAATCGCAACACAAAAAACGAGACATCAACACGTAACCCCAACCCCGTTCCTACTGCCAGTTCATTCATAAAACTGCTAAATGCAAACGGACTTCCGATATTGGCCGGATTGGATTTTTGCAACCACACATTTCCGGCATCTACAAATAAAGCACCTTTAATAAACCGGTAAATGCCAAAACGATATTCGGCATTTGCTTCCAGTTTTATATCACCACCTAACTGAAGAAAGCCGGTGGTAGCTACATCCTGAAGATAAGTGCCTGGACCAACAGAGTTTATTTGGAAAGCCCTGATACTGTTCGGTCCTCCACTGAAAAATTGTTTACTGTAAGGCAAAGTAGACGAATTTCCATACGCATTTGCCATTCCTGCAAAAAGCCTCAATGCCATCTTATTTTTATCACGGAAATTATAATAAGCACGGCCATCAACACTCAGTTTGGCGAGTTGCGAATAGATAGAACCAACAATTTTTGAAGGATTCCCGGGCGATGGCGTTTCACCGCCAATTACTTTCACAAGCGAGAAAAGGTTACCGGCTGTCTCGGCCATAAAATGGAGAAAGTATTGCAGCCTTTTTCTGGCAAGCATCTGTTCGTTGTAGGTAAATGAATAATTTCCACCGGCAATAAACTGTTCCTCGTAGCTTTTTTTCAGAAATGGATTTGCTGCCAATAAGTCGGTAAATAAAGTTGATTCATTACTGACAGAAGTATTACTGATACTTATAGGGTTGAATTCATGTTCGGTAAGGATACTTTCTTTCCATTTAAAACCATACATAAATTTGAAAGTGCTCATGTCAAAATAATTGACCCTTTTCTGATAGTTGTATGAAAGTGAAAAACTTGTTTTGGGAACATAACTGCTGTTTGATGGTTTGATATGGAACGGAATCAGAAAACGTGGAAACGTCAGTTCAACCTGCGGGTTAAAGGAATATGAAAACAGATTCTTATTTGGACCACTCAGTTGTGCTTCGAACGAACCGGCCATGGTCAGATTAAGCAGTTCGGCACCTTTAAATGCGTTCCGGTTCAACAAGCTAAAATTCATACGCGCTCCTGTATAATTGTTCGATTTGGTAACCAGGTCGAGTTCTGCCCGGAACGTATGCTTTGGCATAGGTGTAAGCAGAATAGTTGCATCCAGATAATTGTTAGCCGTTGTATCGCTATCGGAAAACTTTACCTGAACGAATTTGAAATTGCCCATTGTCATCAAGCGGTTCAGGGTAATCGTATGGTTTTCGCGGGAGTAGATTTCGTGTTTGCGTAAATAAACGGAACGCAGAATCACTTTCGGGTGTATGTTCATTTCTGTTTCGTTGCCCATAAATACGGTATTTTGAAACATGACTGTATCTTTCGTGCTATCTGCAACTTCATCGCTCAGCGAGTAATTCTGATCTACAAAAACATTATTAATACGATAAACCATCAGTGTATTTGTTGGAATACTATCTTTCAGGGTCAGTTTCAATGAAATAGTTTGATTTACGGCTGAAGTATCAGCTTTAAAAAGTAAATAGTCCGGGTTAAAATAAAAATACCCTTTGTTTTTCAACAAAGCATCTATTCGCATTCGTTCTGCTTTTAAAATGTCCAGGTTATAGTCTTCACCCGTTTTTAGTATCGAATTTCCTTTGTCGGAAAGAATGATACGGCTTAAACTATCGTCTGAAATGCTGTAAACAAGATCTTTAAGTGTGTAAGGTTTGTGAATAAAGCTGGTATAAATAACCGAGGCTGTGTGTTTTTTCTCAACAATTTTGTATGTAGTGATGCTATTGAAAATTCCCGAATTGAATAAAGTAGCATCAATCACAGCAGCTGTTGCCGAAGGACTTACATTACTCATCAATACGGGAGCTTGTCCTGTTTTCTGTAGCCATTGTTTAAATTTGCTTTGGGGATTTTCGCCGGCAGCCATGTATATCCACAACCGCGGACGAACGCCTAAATAGCTGTTATTCGGTTCCGGCCGAACTGCCGCCTCAGCAATAGCTTTGATATTTGCTTTGCGTACTTTCTCTGTCGATTCCAGTTTTATTACCGCACCGGTATAAAGCCGTTCACCTTTAGGCAAATGGCTTGTTCCGCTACAAGAAGCAAGAAAAAGGATAAGAATAAGAATAAAAATAAGGGGTGACCCCCAAACCCCCAAATGGGGGCTTATAATTAGTTTTGTCATATTTCAATTATATGATATTTTTCTTTATATAAACTCTTTCTTTGAACCCCCATTGGGGGCAGGGGGTCATGAGTTATTTCTTCTTTTTCTTTAAATCTTTCCATTTATTGAAATCCTTCACGTAAACCACTCCCGCACCGGTTTCAACCAGCTGGCCTTCAATAGCACCTTCGTACTGATTGTGCCTGAATCCTTTCAGGCGGTAGCTGCCATCCTTGGTGAGTTTATATTCCACGGTAACATCACTTGTAATTTCGCTTGCCGAATTCTGCTTGGCTCTATCACCTTCTACATCTACCGAACCGCCAAGCTGAACTGTAAGCCGGTCATTGAAAAGTTGTTTTTTCAATCCAATTTCCACTTGTGTTCTTCCTTGCGCTTGTCCGGTTTGGTAATCGTCGTACGATTGTACATTGAAGTTCAGGTCGACGCCTTTCACGAGCTTTGAACTTAACTGGTTTAGCTGCTCCGACAGCAAATTACCCACCGTGGAACGAACCAGGGTAGAAGCTCCACCCGATTCGGTTGCCAACGGATTTTCCTGTACAAACCTACCCAAAACCAATAAAGCAAAAACCTGCTTATTTAGAAACGATGGATCTTCGTTAAGCATGATAAGTTTTTGATTCACAGCTCCACCCAGAATTCCTTTTTCTTCGGGCGGCAACTGTATTTCGAATGTAATTTCCGGTTTTAATATGGCACCACGCAATTTTAGCATCACCAAAAATGGGTACATTTGTTTGTAACCTCCTTTTTCAACATCGCTTAATCCAGCCATCTGGTCGGCCACCAAATCGTACGGAGCTGCACGAACCGAATAGGTGGCGTTTAGGTTTATATCAGCATCCAATGGGTCGCCATTCCAAATAATGGTACTTCCGGAAACGATATTAAATTTTCGTTTAATAACTTGCTCCAGGGAAATAAGGTAACTGCCTTCGTTCAGATTATAAGCACCTGTCAGGCTCATTTTTCCGCTTCTGTCCATAGTGAAGCTTAAAGCCGCGTCGCCTTTGACTACCAATGAATCGGAGGAAGTAGGGTCCATTAACAACCGCAACGTTGCTTCTTTATCCACTTCAATAATGGAAGCCAGGTCAAAGCCGCTAAAGCTTGTTTTCTTGACTATGGTTTTATCCTTCCGGTACAAAATTGAACTTAGCGCCGTTGAATCGTTGAATTCAATCACATCTTCTCCTTTGTCGATAGTAAGTTTGTCTTCGGGCACTGCAAAGGTAAAATTCGAGCCTTTTTTTATTTTCACTTTTGCATTTATATCGGGTAATGACATGGGGCCGGTGATATCAATTTTACTGTCAATAATCATTCGGCCGAAGAACTCTTTATTGTCTTTGGCCGAGGTGTTGAAAAGCATAAAGTCCTTTGAATTTACATGCAGGCCGAAATTATAATCTGTGAAATTTTTCATTTTTACAGTTCCATCAATGGTGGCCTCGTGCTTATTCACATCTAACATCGTAAACTTATTGAAATAGATTCCGTCCAATTTCAGCTGAACCGTTTCATGTTTCAATTCCAATCGGTTATTCAGATACGCTGGTTTCAGAAATGCATTATTGAAAGTCAGTTCTCCGGTTATTTCAGGTGCATCGGTTCTTCCGGCCAACAGAAAGTTTCCCGAAGCAGTTCCTGAGGCTTCAGTCATTTGTCCCATGGAGAATGCTTCCACCGTTTTCATCGAAAGCGACTGGATATCCGCTTTTATGTTCAGCGAATTATCGCCACCGTTTGGAATAAAGAAACCACGTGCGCTCATATTATTGTCGGCACCCGAAAGCTTTGCCTGAATATCAAACCTCTCTGTAGTAGGATTTTCGGCTTTCACAGACAGGTTTCCAATAGGAACACTGCGAACATATAAGTTTGTAATATCTGCATCGGCAATAATTCCGTACGAGTTGTTTACTCTTTTCAGCAACACGTTTCCATTCATATTACCTTTGGCCAGCACGCTGTCTTTTTCTACAATCCGGGTAATGTCTTCCAGTTTGAAATTCCGGATAGCAATGTTCAAATCGTCGTTAAACTTATCGTTTACCGAAGCTATATTCACCTGACTTTGGCCACTGGTCATAAAAAGATGGTGAATCAGGAATCCGGGCTTGCCAAACTCAATATAGTTATCGGCGGCAATATCCCAGCGGTTATTCATCATATAAAAATTGTCAGGATCGAGTGCCAGCCTGAAATTGTCTTTATCCTTTGTAATTTGCGATTGAATCAACAGCTTTTTATTTCCCGTATTGTCAATGGAAGACAGATTGGCTAACATCATATTATCAGCCAGTTTTCCATTAAACAGGAAGTTTGTAAAGTTGATTTGCGAGTTAGAAATTGACGAACTTGAAAGGGAGTATTTCAATGCTGTAGAATCGGAATGTACATCCAATGCCAGCTCGCTGATTTCCGTTGTTCCATACAAAATATGCTTCATGGAAGCATTCAGTTTCAATTCATTTTTCTGGCTATCGAAACTTCCCGTAATAATTCCCGGCTCAAATTCTTTAAGTTTGGGCAAGAGAACTTCGGATAAGACAGGATGATTGTGAAGTTGAATCTCAAAAGTAAAATTGGAAGGTTCCAGCTTCTTTTTCGGAGCTTTCGCAGCGGTAAATGAGAAGTATTTATTGATGAATTGAGTCAATGCATCGGGAAGTGAAGTGGGTGAAATCGTTCCATTGTACTTTAACCCGATAAGTGCGCTATTGAAATTAAACTCGCTTTTGTTCGGAGCATTTACCGAAGCAACTAATACCGAATCGAGCAAATATTTTTTGCCGTTGTGCGTCAGTATGAGGTTGGTTATCCCGGCTTTTCCATTTAGTTTGTCAACCTTTCCACCTTTTAAATCGGCGGTGGCGTCCATGCCAATGCGAATATCGTCTTTGGTAAAATTCAGCTTTTGAAGATCAGCTCCTTCCACATTCAAATGGAATTTATAGCGCTCCTCATCCGGATTCAGGTTCACCAAACCATCAAACTCAAACACAGCATTTTTATCATTCAGGTTTACTTTTCCCGAAAACTCCCTGCCACTGGCATTACCATCGATCTTCAGGTTGTGGTAGACATACTTGTTCAGGTAAATTTGCGAAACATCCGCTTTGATTTGCGCTTTCATTGTTTTAGAATCCAATCCCTGGCCGGTCACATCAGCGGTTAACGAAACCGGTCCGTACATGGCTTTGTCTTTCAGCAAACTCCCCATATCGAAATCAACCATATTCATGCTGGCGCTGAAATTCTCCAGCGGATCCAGGCTAGCCACCACACTGGCTGCTCCAAAACTACTGTGCATATCCAGTGTTGATAGAAAAGCCTTTAGCTTTCCTTTGAAGTTAATCAATAACACAATATCATCGGGTAAACTGATATTTTTGGGAATGTAAGAACCAGCCATCATTTGCAAATCCCGATTCCCCGAAATCAGTTTCGTGTTTGGGAAAACAAAATAAGCCGTTTCAACCTTTGGCAAACCGACTATATTGAAATCCGTTTCCAATAATGTTTTATTTCCGGTTCGTATCACCATGTTCTTTCCTTTCAGGTTATTCACCCGACCGGAAACCTGCCCGGAAATGGTAGTTATATTCTTCTTGTTTTTAAAAAAATCCTGCGCACTGAGCGCCGGACTGAAATAGAGAATATCGACATTTTTGAAACTAGCCTTATTCAGATTCACGTTCAAAATCAGGTACGGCAATGAATCTTTCAATGATTGCAGGGACTCAAACCGAATGTTCGCATTACCAACTAGTGATGAGTTGGTAGTGTTGGCTATTGTGTTTTTTGCGGTAATGGAATGGTTATCCATGCTGAAATCAATTTCGAACCGGGTGATGGCAAAGCCGTTCTGATCAATGGTGCTAAATTTATTTACCGATATTTTTGTCAATTCAGAAGAATAAAACAAATCACTGGCAATAAGATTCAACTTGCTGAATTTTAATTGGTCAGCGTCAAAAACTTTTTGCGATTTGGGCTTATTCCCAACAGTATAAGCCACCGTATTATTGTCGAAATCAATGTGCCTTACGGTTACTATCCATTCATTACTTAAAGTCGTCGAAACTTCCTGGGTTGGGTCAGTTGGCACTGACGCACTTGTTTTGTACAGGATATCACTTTCCGACAAGTATATTTTGTCAAGGTTCACCAATTCGTTTTGCAAATCGACGCTTCCACCTTTTAATTCAAAACGTTTAATAATTCCCTGAACGCTTTGTTTGTTTATTGAATCTCCGAAGTTTACGGTTGAATTGTTGATTTGGATGATATTAGCCGTTATTTTGGGTAACAGGGCAGATGACTTGTTCGTTGATTTTTCGACGGATTCGGTCAGCAGCACATTGGCTTTCAGTTTTTCAACCAACAAATTGTCAATGGCATAAATGGATTTTTCAAAATTAATCTCGTCCAGTTTCATTTCCAACTTTTCGAGCGAGGCCCGCACATTCATTCCGCCAAACTCATCATCGTAACGAAGCCGGATACTTTTAAGCATGATATTGTCAATCGTAAATGTCCACGCAGTGGGAGTTTCCGATTTAATTGTGTCTGTCTTAGTGGTATCGGCAAAGGCAGTTATCAGAAAATTGTAGTTGAAAAGCGAATCGGTTTTAGTACTGTACAAATTCAGATTCACGTCTTCCAACTCGATATTGTTAATACATATTTTGTTTGCCAAAAAGTCTTTGAGTACAATATTTAAGGTTGCTTTGCCGGCATAAATTAAGGTGTCTTTATTCAGGTCTTCCAAAAAAAGACCTTTGATAACCACCGATTTCGGGAAGGAAATGCTGACATGTTGAATCTCTACGCGCGTATGGGTTTTATCGCTTACAAAGGAAGTCGCAGCATGAACTATCCTCGTTTGAACAGCCGGAATTTGAATAACCCCGGCTACAATCAGAAATAAAAGCACAAAAACACCCACCACCCATAAGATGGCTTTCAAGGTCTTCTTCAAGATAGTAAGTGCTTTATTCATTTGAAAAATTTCATTTAGGGGAACTAATAACCTCAAATTTTGAGCTGATAAGTATTATCCCACTTCTATCTGAAATACTCAACTACAAATTCGCACATTTCATTTTCGCTCATTTTATCCGTATTTTTCAACTCAATTTTGGTGTTTTCAAAATGGTGGTCGGCTTTCAACAGATTAAATAATTCGTTTTTGGCATCAGTTGGTCCAAACAGAAGAACGTCATTGTAATTCCTGATTATATCCTTAATTTCTTTAAAATAAACACTTTGATTATGTTTTTGTTCTTTGCTGTGCGTATGAACTTCGTGTGTATCCACATTGTCTCTGTCTATTTGTATAGGCTTGATTGCAATCTTTTTTGAATCAATCATGTGGTTGTAAAGTTCCATTAATATGGCATTTGAATGATCCATCCATATACCCAATTCTTTATTTTTTTTCATGTTGAATTTGTTTTTTAATCGAATTGTTACAGTGAATATCGAATAACCTAAACTAATTATCTCTTATGGTTTGTATCAATCCAATACCCGAAACAAAGAATACCAGTCCAAGAACGCAATATACGATTACTTCTTTTATGCTATGTGTACTGCCCGATAAATTCATAAACAAAATTGCTGCATAAATCAGGCCACCAACTCCCAGGGCGGTTAGCAATGCTCCAAATACTCTCTTGATATTCATACTTCTTTTTTTATAGGTTTGATTAACTTCGATTAAGTTATTAAAACAAAAATGTTCGAAGCAAAACAAACTCGTTGAATCACTTCGATTTACATTTTCATATTGACCTGTATGATCTTTTATTTGCTTGTAATTATTGTGGAACCAGGTGATATTCTTTTTTATCATTGCCATCCATGTAATAATACCAAAAGGCTGTTTCTTCAAGTTTCAGGATAAACAGGGTTCTTGATGACACATTGGTTACGCCCGTAATCTGGATCTCAGCATCGCTGTTTTGAAACTTCCAGGTACCGGTTCCGCCCAGGATTGCCCACTGAAAAGAATAAGTTCCACTTTTTGTAAATGTTTCGTTATAAGCCGCAACCAGCGAAGTGTAGTCTGTACTGTTGACCTTATAGTTTTCTACTTTCCATGCCTTTGAAACACGATCTGTCTTTGACACTAAAGTGATTCCATCATTATCGGGATATTGACTGCAGCTTTGAAAACCAACCAACAACAATCCGGATAAAATTACCAATGCAAACATTTTTCTAATACTTTTCATCTTTTTGAATTTTATTTGTGATAATGGTATCACCATGCAAAGGTGAGGAAAATGTTAGTCCGGGCTGTTACATAATTTCACTGAAGAGTTACATAATTCATAGATATAATACCAAAAGTCAATAATAAAAAAAACACTTGATATATGTTGGAATAATTTCTATTTATTGTTGTTTATTTTAATTGCTTTAAGCTCAATGCCTATCTCATTTACGTGTTGATTCATATTGGCCTTAAATAATTCCCACTTCAGTTTTTCATCCTTGTTGTATTCATCCATTTTAATTATCAGGTCATTATTGTCTTTTTCCAGACTTGTAACTTTCCGATTCAAATCAGCATCCCGAAGTGACTTCATTTCCGTGATTTTGTTTTGATTCGTTTGGATTTTCCTTGCAGTTTCTATCTTAAATTGAGTCCGGTCATCGGTTATGTTTTTTTTTGCATCTGTAATTGCTTCACTTTTCACCACCGTCATGGCATTGTTTATTTTAGCGCTGTCGTTGGTCTGCTCTTTTTCTTCCTTTACTTGCTCAAAAGCATCGTCCGTCTTCTGCTCGTTCGATTTACACCCAACAATCATAATGACTGATAACCCAACGATCGTTGTAACTATATTTCTTTTTAAAGTCATTTGCTTTTAAATTATGTTCAATTATTTCGATAATACAATAGTATCTTCTGTTTTTGATTCCAGTTTCTTATCTATTTCACCTGAATTGTTTTATCCGAATGGGATTCTTTAGCCCATTGCTCCATGGTGAATATTTCTTTATATGATTTTGGTTCAATTTTAAAACTTCCGGAATACGGATGATCCAGTATAATGATTATGAAAAGAATCATTCCAATGAAAACGCCTAGTAAACTGTTCAACGTTAAGTGCATGCGTGCATGTTCAATATCCAGTAACATGGCGCATATAAGTGTGATTATTGCTCCCAATAATATAGGCAACCACAGCGGTGGCGGAATTTCCGTTTCCATTGAGGTGGCTCTTAATCCACGATAAGTGGCCAGTTGATTCAGATGAGTGAACATCTCGGAAACCAACTGTATTTGAAAAGGTGTTTTCGGGTTGAGATTTTCCATTTTGGAAAACACCCGGTTAAATGATTCAGTAGTTTTCCGGCTCGACAGCATGTGCTCCATTTGGGGGAATTCATCATCAATTACGTTGAACACAAAGTCCAGGTAAACAATCATTAGTTGTTTCGATTCCAGCGTATCGGGATAATTTTTAATGTCCCGGTATAAGCCCATTGCAGAACTGCCTTCTTTACTTACATTCCCACGCGTTTCGTTCAACTGTCCCCAAACCATAAACACAACAAAGCTGAGCAATAAAGAATAAAAACCAGCAATTGCCAGAAAGAGGAATCCGGTTACTTCGTTGTGCGACCGGAGTATTTTTACGTTTATAAATTTCCGAAAAAGAAAAGTGCCCAATCCGGCAAAAATTCCCCCGAAAGAGAGAAGCAATATGAAAAGCAGAGATGGCGGGATTTGAAGCATATAAAAGGTTATAGCCATTTGTAGTGATATTTGCGTATTCAATTGAACCGATAAGTCATTTTTACAAAGGTTATACCTTTTGAACTGTTTTGTGTTACACAATTAAATAATCATGTTACATTATTCACACAAATTTATTACGATTCACAAAGTAGAAGTAAGATATATCCTGCCGTTTTGATATTTTAATTTCCGCGGCCTATTTGCCCTTGCTTTGAAAAATCCAGATTCAGTACAACCCGTATCCGGTTCTTAATCGAACTGTTGATGGATTGAATGTTGGCGGTAACCAGCAATGGAAAATAAATTTCGAAAAGATTCCATAAATCGATTTTGAATCCGGCCTCGCCGAAAAATGGAGAATTCTGGTTTGTACCCAGGCCGTGATCGTTTAATAACAGATTGACAAAAGGTTTTACGCCAATCCGTCCCGCTTTCCATGGTAAATTGCTTGACAGGGAGAGCGACATTAACCAGTTGCTGTATCCAAGTTGATCATTTACCGGCGATACCAAACCACCTTCATTCATAGTCATTTGCCTGGACCAAAACGAAGTGGAAAATTTGCCAAAACGATCGGGAAACGTACCTTCGTAAAGATATTGGTCACGACCACTTCTACCGCTTGGTGCAAGGGCGTAGAAACTGTTCGGTGAGGTATTTCTAATCATGGTTCCTGCAAAGAGACGGATTTCCAATCCATTGTTTCTTCCCGGATAACTCAGTTTATAATTAAAATCAACAGCCGCTTTCTGAAAAGAAGCACCTGATTCAAATGCAACCAGCAAGTTGTACGGATTGACCAAACTTGATTTTTCCAGATTGTAGCCAAGCTGAATGTAAGAATTCATGTTCACTGGTTCAATATTTTCAATTTGATACAAATCGGAAGCCAGCAGATAGTGTCCGTATATCTTTTGCCGGATAGGACTGTTTGCTTTATTTGGCCTGAAATTTATTTCTAGTCCCGCTTTTAGTTTATTATAGTTTTGATTGCCCGGAGCACCAAACCGGGTTCCCTCAAACGTAATTTTCGCCAAACGAATCAACTTATTGTAGGGGGTTATATTGTATGAAATTTTCCCAAAGCCCGCTAAACTGGAGTTGTTGAACGTATAGAATGGTATGAAAAGATATTCAAATGGTTTGGGTATAAGCAACCCGTTATACATTGCTAAGCCAAGCATAAAGCCGTTTTCACGATTCCAGTTTATGGCTGGAATATACATGATGGAGTGTTTTTCGGGGTCTTCAATCCCAACTAAAAGTTGGTGCACTACAGGATCGGATTTCGGAAAAATACCGGCAGTGCGGATATTATTATTCAGCCGGAATAATTCGGGCATTACATGGTTCGGGTCAATTTTCAGTTCGGTATAATTTCCTTGCGGAATGTCGATCCATTTCTCCCCGCTAAAACCATCAATCCACTTTTCAAAACAAATTGAATCGGCATTTATGCCTGCAATAACTACCGGAGATACCAGTTCCCCGTTATTTTTCGCCAGAAGCCGGTGGTTTTCCCTGCGCACTATTTTATAATCGAGCCGTTTCGCAGTGCCAATTAAATCATCGAAAAACCAGTCCAGGTCTTTATCCGTATGCGATTCAAATACAGTGCGAAGATCATCCGGTTGGGGATGACGAAACTTCCAGGTACGATAATAAGCGTGCATGGCTTCATCGTAAACAGAATCGCCCAGATAGGCTCTCAGGTAACTGAAATCCATAGACGCTTTGCTGTAAATCATTTGGTTGTAATTGCCGGAGCTATAATCGGTAGATGCCAGGTTAACAGGCTGTTCGAGATTGTTCCGGGCAGGAATCAGCCAGGCGAGTTCCTCCATTTGCCGTGCAGGCATTTTATCGGCATGCAGGAACTTTGCTTGTTTTTTCTTTTTTAAAATAATTTCCCACAGTTTCTTGTTGGGATATTTGTTGGTCATATACCGTTCCTGGTAATTGCTGGTAATGCTTTCATCCATGAACGGATAGCGCCGTTCGTTGGAACCCAACGCAGCGTAAAACCAATTATGCCCGATTTCGTGTGTTATCACTTCATCGAGTGTATACGCATTTTTTGTTACTCCTATTACGGTCAGGCCGGGGTATTCCATTCCCAACCCCGCGCTCAGGGCACTTTGAACCACAATAAATTCAGAATAGGGATAATCGCCTATCAGGTTGGAGAATCCAAGGATTGCCTGATTGGCATATTCAAGCGATTTTTTCCAAAGGCGGGATTGCCGGTTTGTACACATAACCCATGTTGTCACTACTTTGCCCGATTCGGGAAGCACAACTTTCCCTTTCATTACATTGAATTGCTTATCGGTGAACCACGCAAAATCGTGCATATTTTTACCTGTATAGCGTAATGTTTTTGTTTGTGCTGAGGAGGTTATATGTTTTACTTTCCCAAGCATGGCGATGCTTTTCCAGGCCGTGTCTTTGGCCAGTGCATTGAGTTTTTCGAGTTCATGGATATTTTGAAGCTCTCCCGTAGCCGCTACAACATAATTGTCGGGTAACGTAATGCTGACATCAAAAGTCCCGAATTCTGAGTAAAATTCACCCTGATCGAGATATGACATTGGATGCCAGCCATTCCGGTCGTAAACAGCCGGTTTGGGGAACCATTGCGAAATTTGATATGATTCTTCCATATGGCCTAACCGGGATGTTACACCCTTGGGGATTTTTACATGAAAAGGTGTGGATATAACTATCTTCTGCCCGGGCATGAGAGGGGTATTCAGCCATATTTTACAAATATCCGGTTGGTTGGGCAAATAATCCCAACGAACGGAAAGGTCATTGATTTTGAAATTCAACGAATCAATATAGCCACGTAATTCGGGATTTTTGAATAACTTTTCCCGGCCTTTAAGCGTAAACAGCTGTTTGGCCAATTCGGTCTTATTATTGGAATAAGCGTTGGGCCACAAATGAAAATACAGGAATTGAAGCGTGTCCGGGGAGTTGTTGGTATACTCCACTTTTTCAAAAGCACTCAGTTCATGGCGCTTATCATTGAGTGTGACATCAATTTTATAAGCCACGTCTTGCTGAAAATAAGCTTGTGATGATACGGTCGGTAAATAACCGGTAAACATCAGCAAAACTATCAGCAAAAGCTTATAGTTGTAAGTGCCCAAATGGAATTTAAAATCAGACATGCTTTTAATTTTGTTGGTTACATACAATGATAAATCCCGGAGGGATTAACTGTGCATGACCCCAGTTTTAACTGGGGGAAAACAGGTTCAATCAAATTAAAAAATAGAGTTCCATAGTGTTACAGAACTCTATTATAGAAAATAATGTGAGCAACAATTTCAGATGTTTTTTAAAGTAAGATAATCAATAAGATTATAACAAGAATAAGTGTAGTTCCACCAATATAAATATAGGGCTCACTTTTCATGGTTTCTTTAATCTCTTTGAGTTCACTTTTGAGTTCACTTTTTTCGGTGGCCGTTAGGTCGGATTTGTCCATATCCCGTATTTCTTTAACACGTAAAGTCAAAGCATTCACTTCTTCAGTTGTCAGTCGGGTTTCTGTTTCTGTGGTAGTTGCTGTAGCGTTTGAGGCATTACCCGATTTAGCTGCAAATACCGGAGATGCACTTAATGTCAGAAACATGATAAGTGCCAGTAAATTAATTTTTTTCATTTTGTTTTTTTTTAATTAGTTGTTTGTATTTTCCTTAAATTAGGTTTTATATTGACCCTTTATGAATTGAAATATATCAAGTCATGTGATTATGAATTTATCGTCTGTTATTATGCCGTTCCTGTCGATCCCGATTATCCGGAGTAATAATAAGTACACCACCCCTGTTACGCCGTTGGTTATTATGTTTTTGAAACCAACCTCTATGTCTTCCATTATCACTGTCACTATGGCGGGTTACTAAACACGAAGTCAGACCACTTAAAATGAAAGAAAGGATTAAAATTGTAACTAAGGTTCTAAGTTTTTTCATCTGTAAAATAATTGTTTTTAAAGGTCATATATGAACGAGCATGTTTTGAGTATTAAAGCCTTTGGTGACTGCTCATAGTAGCTCCGCTGACTGCTGATGCATGCCCGTTTCAGATCATTAATTTTTTAATTTTCATACGATAAAAATTATTTTTAAGTTGTCGTATAGAACTCACATACTATCATTTTCATAACGCTTTTAGTGTTTGTAATACATGTTCGTTTCATATACAAAGTACACACTATTTATACTTAAATGTGTTACATAATTATAGAAATGAGTTACATAATTCACAGTAAGTAGTTGGAAAGTAAAAAGATGAAAGTAGGACTTAAGATAGAAACGAAATAATGATATTACCTACTTCTTTTTATCAGCTACCGGCACTTCGGCTTTGGCAATTTCGGTTGGTGCTACTTTGCCCGAAAACATATTGGCATACGCATGTGTAAATTCAGCGCCGTAAAACACAATCATGGAAGAATACGAAACCCACAGCAGGATAAGAATAACAGAGCCGGCAGCACCGTAACCCGTTCCGGGATTTGCATTTCCAAAATACAGTCCTAACAAAAATTTCCCGATCTCAAACAAAAATGCGGTGACAAAAGACCCAATCCAAACATGTTTCCATTTTATTTTGGCATCGGGTAAAATTTTAAACATAAGTGCAAATAAAACAGTTAGGACAAAAAATGACAAGCCATAATTAAGCACTTGCAGCATAAATAAAAACGAATCGGAAAAATGGCTGCTTAACCAACTGCCAAAAGCCGCTATAAGAGCTGAAATCAACAAGGAGACAATGAGTAAAAACGCAATGGAAATGATCAACCCGAACGAAAACAGCCTAACACGTATTATTTGCCAAATACCCGATTTTGTGGTATCAACTTTCACTTCCCAGATATTATTTAAACTTTTCTGGAATTCGGCAAATACACCTGTTGCCCCCACAAGAATTGTAATTATTCCGATAACCGTTGCCAGCAACGAATTCCGCAGCCGGCTGGCCTGAATAATCATGTCCTGGATTTGTTTGGCCGTTTCGGCTCCCATGGTGGAGGTAAATTGCCGTGCCACCTGGTCGTTTACCGCATCACGACCAAAGAAATATGCAGCAAGCGTCATGATGACCACCAACAACCCCGGCAAAGAAAAGATGGCAAAATAGGCAATCACCGCACTTTCGTGAAACGGATCTTTGGCAAACCAGGCATTAAACGATTTTCTGATGACAGAGAATATCTTTTGAATGTATGTTTTCATTTCAAAACTGCTGGAAAATAATTTATACTGTGGTCATAGCTATCAATCTCCAAATTTAGGGACATTTCGTACTCCAATTGTTATATAATTCCCCGAAAAAATTGCATAATTCACATGTTTGACGAAACAGTTTGGCAGAGAAATGTCGCATTTTTGTGGAGAAACAGGACATTTATCTTCTAAAAAAGAAGATTTGGGAGGAAAAGTCGACTTGGCGGAAGCAATTTTGATAAATGCAGGAACTATTGCTAAGCAAGCCTGAATCCGAATAAGCTTTGCTTTGGTTTTTTAAAGTTCAATCCTTGTTGAGCATAGGATGGCGTTCTTATGCTCAGCATAGCATCCCGCTATGTTACAGCTAAAAGCAAAGCTCTGCTGGGCATATTCAGAAACAGAAAAAAAGACGCAACAAATGAACTGTACCCCAAAAGTTAGAAAAAACAATTATATTTGCCACTAAAGTAGACCGCAGATGGATAAATCCCGGTCGCGAAGTAAGTTGGAACATCTGATAAACAAAAGTTTATACAAACTTTATATGCAACTTTCAACAGGGGTAATATCATTGATAACCATAAATGTACTAAACTATGACTGACCAACGAGAGTTAAAAAGGACTACATTGGAGATTGATCCTGAAAAATGGAGCTCAATTATTGAAGAATTTATAAGAGATAAATTTATTGAATCCCGGAAGGTTGGAATTGTTGTTCCTGTTTCGGGTGGACTAGATTCAAGTGTAGTTGCCGCGCTTTGCACGAGAGCTATCGGAAAAGAAAAGGTAACCGGTTTAATGCTACCTGAACGTTGGGGTAATCCTGAAGCAAATAAATACGGTAAACTTATCATCACTCATCTCGGCATTAAGTCAAAAACAGTATTCATTAACCCCATTATTCGAAGTCTGGGGATATCAAGTATTCTGGTAACATTATTGGGTGGCAGGGAATTTTGGAGAAAGAAAATAGAGAATATCAAGGTTAGAACCGGAGATGAAGTTCACAAAGGATATTTAAATACATTAAGAGGTGAACGAGTGGATACATTTCAAAAATACACTTCTAAAATAACCGGCAGACAAAGGGCAAGATTACTTTATGCCTGTAAATACGCCGAGGAAAATAATTTGCTGCTTGTAGGTGCTGCACACAAAACAGAACGTGCTGTTGGACTTTTTGCTAAATTCGGTATTGATGACAGTGCCGATATTATGCCTTTAAAAACAGTCTATCGTAGTCAGATTCTGCAAATTGGCCACTATATTGGCATTCCGGAACAAATCCTTGACCGAACACCCAACCCGGATATGATTCCGGGGGTCACTGACAAATATTTAAGTTACCTGGAATTGAATGCATTGCAGGTTGACCTAATTCTGCTAAGTTTGGAAAAAAACATAAGTATTAATGACATTGCAAAAAAACTTGAGATTCCTGAAGCAAAAATTCAAGAAATTCAAGAAATATATAAACTAACCGAACAACAAAGAAATTCATCCTTAGCACCGATCTTAAAATCATGACAACAAAGAAATTAGTATCTCCCATTCTCCTACTCCATTGTATCATGTGGCATTAAATAACCTCGTGGGAGAAAGAATAGTATTCAGACCAAAAGATTATTTATATGGTAATGATTCTGCAGAAGGTAATAAAATGTTAGAACCATTCAGTTCCAGGTTTAGGAGAGAAAACCAACTTAGTTACGTTTTTAACCTGATGTGAAAATAAGTCAGTTTGTAACTTAAAAAAGACTATTCTTGTATTTCACAAAAAATTAAAAATAAGATTATGATTCGATTAAATGTATTTATCTCAGTAGAAGATGTAAATCGCGCCAGGGTATTATCGTTGAAGAACCAAGTTGATGATATTCCGGAGTCCGTAATGTTACGCGCTTAAATCCGCTCAATCCGCGTTCCTATTCTTATAATTAGGACATTAAGAGTTAAAACAACAAAAAAAATAATAAGATCAGGTTTCAAGTATTCAAAAGGAAAATGAAGTGACATAATTCTTAGTTAGAGCAATTTTAATGTTCAGTTTTAATGTCATTTCATTACAAAACCCAGAAACATATTCAGCTGTTTTCCCATCTTTTTTACAAATGAATTGTATGTTTCCGAATCTATTATCTCTGGTCTTCCATAAACCGTTGCAAAAAAAGTGTTTAATCGGTCGTTAAAGTCATCGGAGTTTTCCAAATTGCTTAAATGACCGGCATGGTCTATGATAAACATCTTGGAACCAATGATGTTTTTATGCATAAACGCAGCTGCAAAAGGTGGTGTGATTTTATCATGCTCGCCAACCAAAACAAGTACCGGCATTTTTATGGACGACAGAAAACTGCATGTTTCTTCACGAACACTTAATGCATGTAAAGTCTGGCAAAGAGACTTATCTGTGGTGGCTATTATCATTTCTTTTACGGCCGCAATTTCGACTAATTTACGTATCAATGACTCCGGTGCAAAAAGACTCTTCACGCTCTCTTCGGCATACTGAACCACACCTTCTTCCTTAATGCTTTTAATAGCATTTTTTCGTTTTACAATAGTCTCGGGCTGGTCGGCAATGCAAGTTGTGTCGGCTAACACCAGCGATTCGAAACGCAAAGGATTTCGTTTAATCGCTTTCAAAGCTATGTAACCGCCCATCGACAAGCCACAAAGTGAAGCCTTGTCAATCTTCAGTACATCCATAAAACCTATTAAATCGTTTACAAAAAGGTCGATGGAGAAAGGTTCGCTTTCCATTTCAGAATCGCCATGTCCGCGAATATCGTATGCAATCACACGGTAATTTCCCATTAAAGCTTCAATCTGTTTATTCCACATGGATTTATTAAGTGGAAAACCATGAATGAAAATAATAACCGGTGCATCATCCGGACCGGCATCAGTGTAACTTACCATAAGATTATTTACAATTAGCTTGATGTTTTTTCCTAAATAGCGCATATAGTCTTGGTTTTGAATGGTTGTGTAAAATCCGGCATTTAAACTTCTTCTACAATGATTATATTTTCATCTATACCCAATGCAGATAATTGTTTCAGCACAGCGTCCATCATGGGCGGAGGTCCACACAGATATACATGCCCGGTAGAGTCATTGACATATGCTTTCAAAAAATCTTCGGTAATTTGTCCATAGGCAAATCCTTCAACCTTTTCGTCAGATAAAATATTGATAAAATTCTGACCCAGTAAACTTTTGAATTCTTTTTCCAAAACAATATCCGCTTTTGTCTTATTGGCAGATATAAGTTTGTTGTTGCCAATTTTGTTTTTTGACTGAAGGTACTTGAAAATGGAAATAAACGGCGTTATACCGGCGCCTCCGGCAATAAACACGCCTTCGCCTTTATACGAAATGGCTCCAAACACTTCGTGCAAAATCAACTCATCATCTGTTTTTAATTTTAGCAGTTCGTTGGTTACACCTTTCCTTGCAGGATATGTTTTAATCGTAAATTCAAGATAATCATCTCCGGGCAGGCAAGTGAACGTGAAAGGTCTCGCCTGTTCCGTCCAGCCTTCTTTATTAATCGAAATTTCGGTGGCTTGCCCTGGAGTGAATTTGTACTGAATAGGTTTTTCAGTAGCAATTTGCAGCACATCGTGAGTGATATGCCTGATTGATGTTATTTTTACAGGATAATTTTCCATGACAGTTATTTTAACTGGTTAATATCATCACCACAGCATATAAATATGTCACCATTTTCAATATGCTCTCATCAGCTTAAGATTGTATTCTAATACCGATTGAACAAACAAAATAGCCCAATTTCGACTTCATCTAATTGTCCTATTTGTTTGTTTCCGTTGCACGGAATTTACACTTCGCTACAATCGGCATTAACAACAGCAGACATATAAAGCAGATTGGACTGTTTTATATGTACAGTTGGAATAATTATTTTCGGAACTTCAATGAACATCATCTTCTGTCTGGTTATTCAGGTAATTTTCAATACCCATTTGCTCAACCTGCGCAAGTTGCATTTCTGCCCATTCCACATGATCTTCTTCCATTTTGAGTATTCTTGTAAGCAGTTCAACAGAACCTTCATCTTCAACCTGACGACCAAATACTATAGCTTCATTATAAGCGCGAACTGAATGAAGTTCATCTACCTTATCATTGTTAATCATTTCTAAAACAGTTTTACCAATTTTCAACGGATTAAGTTTTGATACAATAGGTGCAGCTTCTAAAAAGATGATTCGTTCAATAAGCCATTCGGCATGTAGCATTTCATCCATTGCCTGTTTTCTGATAGCCTCATGTAGTTTTGAATAACCCCAACTGCCGCACAATTTTGAATGTACCATATACTGGTGAATGGATGTTAATTCATCAGCTAGTAAGGAATTCAACAATAAGGTAATCATTTTTTTATTCCCTTTCATAATCGTAATTTTTGGTAAATTTAAAAAGTTACATAACACGCACCCGGTTTTTGCCTTAATCTCTTTTTTTTGTTGGAACAATAGTCGTTATATAAGTTATAAATATATGATATAAAAGTTGTTACTTTGCAAACAATATGCAGAATTACAACGATTTAAAATTAAATGAAGCCCAATTCTTATCAGTCGTGGGCATTAAACTTCAGCA